>CETC01025536.1_pt1 | contig 25091 bp, 37 predicted proteins | sample 326911 | NCBI WGS metagenome assembly CETC01 (sample SAMEA2622694, study PRJEB7988) | marine metagenome | isolation source: saline water (ENVO:00002010), including | reverse complement strand
CCACAGCATAGCTATAGTTACACCTGTAATTATAAAAACATTTTTCATGTATCTAGTCCTGGTTCTTTTGGTTCGGTGGGGTATCTGCTTTCACAGAAATATTCAAATCCTTTCATGCTTCCATCTTTGTTATGCAGTTGCAAAAGCTCTATAGTAAGCATTACTTTATTTTGAAAGAGAAATTCTTGGCAGGTTACATTTGAGTCGAAAGTAGCCTTGTCATATTGTGTATAAATAACTTCATTGTTTCCACCAAAGAATAGCATGGCTGTAATTATGAAATACATTCACAATTATTTCTTTTTAATCATCTTAGCTGCTGATCCTACGCCTTTAATTCCAAATGAAGCTGAGATAGCAATATATAATAAATGTTGGTAGTATTCAGGAAGCTCTTGCAAAGCAATAAACCCACTTTTAACAAATTCTTGACAACCAGGAATAAATACGAGAACAGCAGGTAAAAGTAGCACTACTAAACTTACCTCGTCTTTCCACGATCCTTCCATTTGATTTACTGCTGATGCTTCCCAAGATACTTTACCAGCAATTTGTTGTTCTTTAAGTGCAGTAGCAGCTTTAATCTCTGTAAGTTTTGCTTCTGATTTGGCTTTCTTAGTTTCTATTACGCCTTTAACCATATCACCAGCGACCCCCAGAAGGGGTTTAATCAACATTTGTAACATAATATTTCCTTATAAGTTTTGGATAATGCCGCTTAGTTCTAAGCAACGTGCTGGAGTTTGCTTGTGCCAACGTGAATCTCTCATCTGTGCAGCAGCTTCTTTAAAGTCGCATTTGCCAAGTGCAGTAAACATCTTCTTAAATTTGCCTACTCCTGCTTGTCCTAGTTGAAAACACATTTCCGTTAAAACTCCTGTTATAGCGTGTTTTTTGGGTTCAGGTAGCTCCGACCATTCGGTGTTCTCTAAATGTTCTCCTATGAGCGAATTTGCTCCATTAAACGCCTTTTCAAAGTCGTTATTAAATAGGTTTTGCCACCCTTCCTCAGATTTAGGCACTTCTTCACCATCTAATATCTTATGACCCCAGCCACCAGTAAGGTGTCCTTCGGTACAATGATAAGGCTCCAACCTATAGCCTTCGTGTGCTTTTATTCTATCTTTTATATCGTTCATTTTATAGTATATCCTTGTGGTTGAGTAGATAAATTTGGGTATTTTTCAGGTTGGTTGCCTGAAAGAATATCGTCTAAATTTTTGTTTAAATACCACACCACCGAACCAATAATGCTATCTCTTGTAAAAGTTTCTGAAATTTCTTTTAAAGAACAACCATATTGTAGCAGTAAAGATACTGCTTTTCCAGAACTTCTAAGCTCTCTGTCTAGTGTAGATTCTGATTTTTTTGTTTTTACCCATATCCCTACTGGAAAAACACCAGACTCAGATATGTCATAATCTATTGTGGAAACTATAGGCATAGTGTCAATAAGCATACGCACATTGACGGATCTCATCCTATTTGGCACTTCCATTCTCGCCACGCTACTCATAATCCCTTTCTATAATCATTTCCAAGTAATGTACAGCTTTTTCTATATCTTCTTTTTTGCCTTTAAACCTGTGTCTACAAACATATTTTATGACATTGCCCTCTGCGTATGCTAGGTTATTAGCATTGATAAACTCAGCAGGTTGTATAATAAATTTTTTGTAGTGATCGCCTTTTACCTGTTTTTTAAATACACTCATATCCTTTTTTGTGCAAACCTAAAATAATCTTCATCAATTTCAATACCAATAAAATCTAAATTGTTTTTTTTAGCGACAACCCCTGTAGTTCCAGTTCCCATAAATGGATCTAAAACAGTTCCATTTTTTAATCCACTAACTTTAATACATTTTTCAACTAAACTGTTAGGATAAACAGCGGGGTGTAATTTATCTCCTGTTATTTGTTTAGTTATTTCTTTAGTAGCTTTGCTTTTGTAAGTGTAGTGCCAACAAGTAGTCGTTGGTGTCCAAGTTTTACCTGTTCTTTTAAAGGCTCTCTCTGCATTATTATAATTATTATTATAGGGAACTCCACTATTTTCTAAATCTATTTCAGTATTACCATTTTTAGTGAAATGAAAAATATGTTCCCAACCATTTTTTAAATACCTTTTACTTGTTGTAGGAGTATTATAACCTCTTACATAGCCATCTATTTCAACTGACTTAGCCCAAATAATATTATTCTGTAATTTCCAATCTAAATTTTCAGCAACTTTATAACAAGCAAAAGGGTTGTTTTTAGTTGAAATTAAATTTAAAAATAAATGTCCATCTTTTTTTAATGTCTTTAAACAACTATTTAATATTGTTGAAAGCCATTCTATATAATCAACCCTATTGTCTTTATACTGATTATAAGATTTATTTATATTGTATGGTGGTGAAGTAATTAATAAATCAACTGATGCAGGTTTTACAAGTTTTGCAATATTACTACAATCATCATTAATTAAATTAATCATTAAGGACAGATTTTATTCCATCTCCCACCTTTATTCAATACCATTGGTAAAAGTTTTGGTTGGCTATCTATGATTATCCCACAACCTATAATAGGTCTATCTTTAAATACTTTGTCATACGCAAAAGCCAATGCGTCTTTGTCAATCAAACACCCTACTTGCATAGCCCATAAAAGTGATGATGGATTGCCCCAATAAGAAATGCCATACTTGGTATGATAGTGTCCTTGAACATAACAAGTACCTTGCTTTTGTCCAACGGTTAATATGTTTGCTGATTTACCATGATGAAAATGTACGTCATTTCCATTAGGTAGTTTTATTGTTAGTTCGCTATGCCATTTCCAACCTTTGCCTACTTCTAAGACTTCATTGTAATCTCGCATATAGGCTTTAGGTAGTCCTGCTTTAAAAGCTCTACGGTATGCCAGGCTTCCGTGATTGGAATGTAAAACATCTACCTTGCTCCATAGTTTTTCAATGGCGTGGATGGTTTCTCTTGCTTCAAATAACTCATCACCTGCACTTGGCAGGTCAGGGTCTTGACCGTGAAAGTTTAAACCGTGTTTATCTGTCTCGTCACCAATGTGAACTACACGATCAGGTTTGTATTTTTTTTTAATTGCAGTTAAAAAAGGAATTAAATCTTCGTGATGATAAGGACAATGGGTATCTGAAATAATCAATATACATCTATTTGACATACTTGAGTTTTATTTGATTTGCACAAGATGTGCAATACTACATAATTGAACGAATAATTATATATAGCATTTGAACAAACACAGTCGTACCTATAAACCATACCAATGCTCGTAATTGACGCATATCTCTCTCGATATGGGCGAGGTGATTATCCTTGAGGGTAGTTAGCTTATTGTCCATAAGCTCTAGTTTACCCTCAATACGGATAATTGCTTCTTTATTCTGCTGTTCCATTGACAGTTTTAACTTCTTCATCTTTTACTTCCTTAAGTTCTTCTTTAGGAAGTTCAGATTGAAGTTGTGAAGTCCAATAATTAACTATTATATCTAAGTCAGACTTTTGTTCACCAAGCTTAATTAGTTTTTGGTAAATAGCTTTACCTTTATTAGATAGAGTAGTTTCATCATAGTCTTTATTGTTTAATGTAAACATATTAACCCTCCAATGCGGCTACTTTAGTTTCTAAAGTTTCTATACGAGTCTGTGCTTCTTGTAAAGCCTTGATAGCTTTCATATAAAGAATAGAATACTTAACAGATTTATAATCTTTAATATCACCAACATTTCCTTTTTTGGCAATAGCAATATCTCCTACATCTTTGCCTTCAGGTATTGTACCAGTATCTTTATCTTTTTGTGTGTAAAGATGATCTTTAGTATCTTGGTCACCTTCTTGATATGTAGTTTCTGCTTTAACTAAACCATCCATTCCAGCTGCTTCTAAATCTTGAGCAATAACACCAAGTCTCCATAAAGAATCACTATCACCTTTATCAGTTATATCTTGTTTCATTTTATATTTTTTAACTTTTACAGCTTTAATATCATCCCACTGTGAAGTTGAATCTTTGATTTGGTCTTTTACTCTTTCATCTGAAATAGCTCCATAAGAATTATCTGCATTTCTTACATCACCGTCTGCAAGAACATGAAATCTACCTGAACTACTATCACTAGCAGAAATAAAATAACTAGTGTTATCGTCTGGTGCTTGACCAGAAAATTTCATACTTAAACAATATAAATTACCTGAAGATGCACTATTAACAAGTTTTGCGGTATAAACACCAGCTGATGGGTTTATTGCTTCAAGAAAGTTTCCGTCAGAATTAGTAGAATTAAAACCAGTAAGACCAGTACCACTAATTGTCATCCGCAGTGCGGCATTGGTCATAAATCTTAAATTGTTTCCGTCATGTTCATAATATATTTGCCCTATATCATCATCACCGTCATCACCAAATAAAATACCACCATTAGCATTATTTGCAGAAAGAATTGAAAGACCTGCATTACCAGTGTTACTTTCTACAACTAAATCATCACCACTTGCATTAGCACTAGCACCAGTATCAGAGGTTTTAATGTGTAAGCCTACACCTAGATCACCTGGTACTCCTGCACCTATGCCTACAATACCGCCTGAACTAACTGTCATTTGACTTGTAGCTGCTTCAGATGAACCAGTCATGAATTCTAATCGTGTAGCATTTGAAGAAGAACTAAAGTCGCCTTCTGATACAGCTTGGATAGCTGCTGCAACTAAGATAGCGTCCGTTCCAGTACCTTCATCAGGTGCTTGGAATTCAATCTTACCCATAACATCATTTGCAGCCATATCTGTTTCACCTGTTTGTAATATAAGTGATACAGGTTTATCGTCTGCGGTTGCTGTGTGTTTTAAGATAAGGCCTTTATCTGCATTATGTGTTAGTGTAACTTCTTGGTCATTACCAAAATAAATTATACCACCATCTGCTAAATATAAATCAGACCATTCAGCCGAAGTAGAACCTAAAGCTTGTCCGTCTGCTGAACTAGGTACATTACTTCCAAATCCGCTTGCAGTACCACTATTTGTAATAGTTGCTCCAGAATCAATGGTTAAAGTTGTACCAGATAATATATTAACAGCATTGGCTGAAATAGTTACATCTTTTGCACCTCCAGCATAAATGTCGATAGTATCGTCCGTAGGAGCTTCGATATATGTATCGCCATCGTCATCAAGAATTACTCGACCACCAAATGAAGCAGTATCTATACCAAGTTCGACTTTTGTAGGAGTGCCAGAAGCCAAAGAGATACCTGTAAGGTTTACAGTCTGAGTTGTAGATGAGTGTGAAGAAGATGCAATGGTCCCTTCGACTACATTAGCACCACCATCGGTTATTCTAATCTTCCTTCCTGCGAAATACACGGATGATATATCAGAAGAAGATGTAATAGTGATGGTATCAGCATCACTCCTTGCAACAGTATATGTACCATCGCCATCTCCATACTCAAAATATCCATCTCCGAGTTGTTCGTACATATCTCTCATGTGACCCATTAATTCTCTTGCAGCATTATTGACATTACTTGGTGCCATATTTTCTGCAAAGTTCACCGTCATATTGGCAGTATTACTACCTGCGGTTGAACTAAATTTTCCTACGCCTGTTCCAGCCATTTTGTTTTCCTCCTAGTTAATTAGTCTAATAAACCCATTTTTTGTATTGTTTGTATATACAATGGGTCCATAAATTTTCTTTCGTTTCGTTGTTGTTGATTATAAGCAAAATCAGGTATCATTCTTACCAATTCTGGGAATGGCAACCTATCCACTAAATTAGGTGAATCTACAGCCTCACCTATATCTATGTTTGTTGCTCCAGTTGTAAGAGCTTGTAAAGCAGGAAAAGATCTACCTTTAGCTGCTCCAAAATCTACCAATTTTAATGCTGCTTTTCTACCATAATAATCAGCAGCAGTATCAAATCCAGACCTAGATAATAATAGTCCGTGTATAGATCCCACTTGAAAACCTCCAACACCGACTATACCTCTTAAAAATTGTTTTACATTTGCAACTATTCCGTCAGCAACAGCAGTTGCACTTGTTAAATCTGATGGTTTAAATGTTTTGCGTACTGCTTGAGTAAACTCTGTAATTTTTTTAATGTCTTTAGCAGAAAATAATTCTTTTATTAATCTTGGGTTCTTTAATAGCATAATTTCCCAATCAGTAACAAATTTTGTAGGATCAAATCCTGTTTTTGCTCCAGTTTTTTTAGTAGCATCAAATATCATTTTCTTTAAAAAACCATCTCTTAAAGCCATAAAATCAGCAGAAAATGCTGCATCCCCAAAGTCATTAACTCCGTGTATTTTTTTTAATTTTTTAATAATTTCTAAACTTTGATTTCTTTGACCAATGTTATTTAAATTAAACAATAAATTAAGAGTATTGTCAGGAGTAATGTCTGGATCAGCTAATATTTTCTGTATTTGCCTTGTAGTAAAATCTTTGCCCATTCTGCTTCCAAATAAATCAAAATGTTCTTTAGACATTTTAGTGGCATTTTTTACTACTTCTAAGGATGTTGCATTAGTACCATCTGCTGCGGTAAATAAAAGATTGCTTAAACTATCATCTATAAACTTATCATATTCATTTTTAATTAATGTTAATACTTTTTTGTCTGCAGGGTCTAGCTTTTTACCAAACAAGCCTTGTAATTGTTTATATACTTTATCAAAATCTCTATAAGTTTTGTTTGTAAAAGTAATAGGTGCGTTGTCAAAAACTATCATGTTTTTTCTGTCTATACTTTTGGTAAAGTTACTAATAATGTCTAATGCTTTCCATCCTATAGGATGCAATTCTTTATCTACTGTTCCCTTAAACAACATATCAGCTTCATCTAAAGCTCCTAATATATTTAATTCTAGTAAATCTATATTAGATTTACTTCCTGTAAAGACACCATCTTTGTTAATTGCATTATATGCAGTTTTTACATTTTCTGCTGATTGAGTGTGTCGTTTAATAATTGATTCAGCTAAATCAGGAAATTCTCTTTGTATATCGGAAAGTTTCATATTACCCATTGCTATTCTATGTAGAAATGATGATGTTATATCGGCAATTTGTAATTCTTGTTGCTTTAAATACCCTTCAACCACTTCTTGTGCTTGTTGACCATGTTTGCCTTGTGCTGCCTGCCAAAAATATGCTAAACCCATTGGATCATCTCTAGCTTGTGGTGGTGCTAACCTTATTCCAAATTGTTCGGCTCCTGCTATACTAGCTGATGTTTTAGGATCTATTCCTCTTGATAAACTTATGGCAAAAGAATCTATCCATTCTGCTGAATTTACATCTTTTAAATCAATACCTGCAGCTTTTAGTGCTTGTTTACCTTTAACATTTAATTGTATTTTTCCATCTATTAATTCTGTAAATTTAGGATTACCAAAAATCTTTTTAGCTGCAAAACGAAAAGCAGGGCTTATTGTTCCTTCAAACCCCATAGGAACTAATGTTGATATAGCAGCTTTTCCTAAATATGTATCTTCAGCACCAAAAGGTTTAGCAGCTACATCTTGTATAACGGATGTTGTGCCTCCAGCAACTCCTGACTGCACTACTTTTTTTATCATACCCTTACTAGGTTGGGTAGCCCAACTTGCTCCAGGTAAATATTGTAACATTTGACTTAAAAGCATTGCAAAATCTGCTGTAGAAGCACCAGGTTTGTTTAAATAAAATGCTTTGCCATCAGGCATAACAATCATAGGATTACCATAAGAATCTTGAAGAATCTGTGAGTCTGGAATTTGTGCTTTAACTATATTTATCATTTCTTCTTGAACAGGAGTAAAGAAAAATCCTGCACCAATTTTTAAATGTTGACTTGTACTCATATCTTTATCTAAAAGATCGTGCATGAATGGTGGAGATGTAGTAGCTCCTCCAATTCCAGAAAATTCTTTTACTTCAGGAAATTGTGTTCTTTTGCTACCTTCAAAAAAATCATAAGTGGCAATACCAGCATTTTTTAAAGCATTTAAAACGCCTTCATCTTGAGATTCTATTTCTTCAAATTGTTTAATTATTTCAGGATCAGTTACTACACTTGAATCTGCTAAACCTGATTCTTCTGCTTCAAACTTTTTTATTGTTTCTTCGTCTGTTACAATCTCTACCATTAACAAGTTACTCCTGTATCTATAATTTGTTTACCTACTCTTATATACATCCTACCTTTTATACATTGTCCACTTTGAGTAATAGCACCTTGTATTCCCATACCAGATATTTTTGTTATTTCTTTTTTTGCTGTTTCATCAAAAATTGGATTTTCTTTGATGTATTCTCTTTTTACTTGGTCAAAAGTTAGACCTTTAGAGTTTCTTTTAGAGAAAGAACCTTCAGTTTTAGGATCGTTTAAATGTGCGTATGCTAAAGACTCTAAATCTAACATTCTATTATTAGCTTTTTTTCTTAAATAAATAAGTTGTAAAGAACCTTCTTGTGTCATTCCCAAACCAGGTGTAATTCTTTGTAAAAATTCTCTTTCAGCATCTGAAATAGCTCCTTTAAAGTTTGCTAAAGATGCAACAACTAAATCTCCACCTATAGAACTTATAGCTTCAGCATAAGGTAAATCTTCAGTTAAATTAGTGTCTAACCCTATTGCTTGTAAAAATTTAGTAGTTTCTAATTTCCAATTTGCTAATCCACCTACATCGTCAGGATTTACTGAAGTAATGTAAAACTCTAATTGATCTAAAGCATCGTTTTGTGCTAAAGCAGTATCAGCACGTTCAACAATATTTGCAAAATCAGCACCTATTACTTCGCCAATAGCTTTTTGTTCTGCGGATTCAAACATTTTTGGAGCTTGTGCAGTTTCAGTAATTTTTACTATTCTACCTGTTTTTTCATTTTTTTGATAAAGTCTTGCTAATTCTTGATTGCCTCCAAAATATCTAGCTACATCATCATCATCTAAATCTACAAACTTCTCTGTTGAACCAGCACTTGGTTTTGTAATATTTTCTACTTTGTTTGTTAGAGTATTTATTTGGTGTGTTTCAGGCGTAATATTGTATAGTTTTTGCTCTTCAAGAGTTGGGGGTCTATAAGACGCAGTTTCTGCTGTTCCAGATTGTTTAGCCATATATTCAGCATAACCTTCAGTAGTAGGGTTATCAGTTTGTCGCACATATTCTTGATAAGATGTTGGATCATCTGGTACAGGAACTAATCCTTGATTTTGTATTTGGGTTTCAGTTGCAAATACAACTTCTCCTGTTAATGGATTCATTGCTTTTTTTGTATCTGATGTTTGATCCGCAAACGCATTGTGAAATTCTGCTGCTTGTAAAAGTGAAGGTAATATTGGTTGTCTATTTGCTATAGCTAATCCAGCATGAATACGTGGATCACCAAAAACACCCATCATTTTACTTCCTCCTAAAGTTTTTGGTTCAGAAAATAAACCACCTGGATTTGTAGAAAAAAAGTTTTTTAAATTCATAAATATTCTCCTATAACCATCCCATTCCACCCATTATTGCTCCTGCAATAGGACCAGCAGGACCCATGAAAGGATATAGAGCAGAACCAGCTACACCTCCACCAAATGCACCTGTTAATCCACCAGATTGTTGACCTGGTGCAGTAGCGTATTGTGTTGGAAATCCACTACCTATAGGTGAAATTAATCCAGCGTATTGTTGTAGTGCAGAAATAGGAGCTTGTTGTCCAAATTGAAATCTTGCTATTTGATCTTGTAATTGTCTACGTGCTAAATCTTCGTAAGCACCGCCAATACCACTTAACTGTCCAATACCTCCAAAACGTCTTGCATCTATTTGTTGCTGTAGTGATGGAAGTTGTCCAGCAGCAGCTAATTGTCTTGATCTTTCTTGTTGACTAAGGTTTGCAGCGATTGGTGCGTAGGCTTGAGTAATGCCTCTAGCAGCAGCTTGTTGTGCCATAGGACTTGTTCCAGTTCTTCCCATGCCACCAAATTGTGTGGCAATGTTACCCATAACATCAGATGTAATGCCTTCTCGTATGCCTTGTAAGTATTGATTCTGTCCAGCACCACTAGCAAAATCACTAATTGTAGTTCCCGCTAAGTTCATTAGTTGCGATGGTCCAGCTTGTTCTAATGCTGCCGCTTGTCCTAAATCTAATGCAGATTGAGTTTGTGATGCAAACGGTACTACTGTACTGCCTGGATAAAATTGTCTACCTATACCACTTCTATAAATGTTTTGAGCTTCGCCTAATATATCCTGCAAAAATGGTTCCGCAGGTGCGTATGGCTCAGTTCTTTGAGTGGTAGTTTGATTACCTCCGCCACTTGACATACTTATTCCTCCAATTTCTTTTCTAATAAATAATGGGTAATTTTATACCCTTTTTGTTTTAATAATTTAGACCATCCTGGTCTGGCATAAGTTTCAAAGTGCGTACACTTATTCTCTTTAGCCCATTTTTCAATATCGTGCAATCGGTCTTGCCAAAGTTTTCTTTGCTTACCTGTGCAGATAAATATGTTTGCTACCTTAGAATTAGGTCTTATAATAATTCTAGTTACCACAACACCTTTTAGTTTTTCTTCAGTATCGTCATCCCATACTAACCAAAGTTGATTATCACCACTTAAACACGCATCATTAACATCAGATGTGTTAAAGTGATGTCCTGAATAAGCAAGAGCCTTAGTTATAGAATCTTCTACCAAGTTCCAAACTGTTTTAATTTCTGTTTTAGGTATCTGTACTACACCAATCACGTAATCTCCAGGTAACTTGTAATAACATGAAGATCATTAGCATTTTCTGCTTGTACTTTTAGTTCTTCGTCTGTGTTCATTACTAATGGATTACTCAATAATTCCGTAGTTGTTTTAGCACTTATATCTTTTTGCTTGAATAAACTAAATACTGTATCACTTGTATTCAGTAAAGTAACTGTTATCTCACAAGCATTACTTGCATCATCATTAGATACTAATATAGATTTTACAATACTTACTGTAGCTGCAGGTACTGTATATAAAACAGTATCACTAGTTGATGTTAAATCTACTTTACTATTTTTGTATGTGTGTGCCATCTTTGTTTGTATGTTTCCAAAATTCGTCTAGTGCGTTATGTTCGCAGTTAATACAATCACAATCTTCTATTGAACATTGACCACTATTTCCACAATGACATTCATGTTCACAATGTTTACAGTTCACGCTAGAAACCATGCTGCTACCTCCTGATTTTCATCGTTATGGTATCTTATTAATTGATTAGTTAAATCTTCTACAATACGTTGGTATTCTTCTGGGCTGTCTATAGTCTGGTAAACATATTGTAAGTCTTGTTTACTAGCCATTAGAATAAACCAGCTCCACCTCGTCTACCACCTGTACCTCCCATAGTACCTGCATCTTGTCCAACTCCTGTATCTTCGCCAAAGTTGCCTCTGCTACCATTTTGATTTCCACCTTGTTTTTTATCTTGTACAAATCCTGTGCCTGTAAATGTTGGCATAGTTTTTGTCATTGTTGGCATATGTCCTGTCATAGCAGCAATATCTGCTAAAACTTGAGGATCTGTTTGTGCTGCTTCAGCCATTGCTTTAATATCTGCTACACCTTTGTTATGAACCAGATCCGAAAGAGTTTGATCCGATCCCCATTCTTTACCTTTAGCTAGAGTTACTTCATTACTTCGAGTATAAGTAGGTCTACCATACCTTTTTGCCAATACAGCAGTAGCTGGATCTCCAAAATATGTGGGTCCAGGCTCTGCCATTGTTTGCACTATATTATCTGATAACATTCCACTACCCATTAAACTGCCTGATGCTGCAACGCTTCCTGTTCCAGTTCCTGCTGTATAGTCACCTATACCATAAGGGTCAGTACCATAAGTTACCCTACCTTCTTTATCCATCGTCATAGTAGATTTGTCTGGATTCCATGTACTAACAGGTTCTCCTTCTATGTCCTCTGGAACATTTACAAAAGATTCTGGTTCATATTGTTCTGTTTCAGGATTCCACTTAAATTTAGTGCCTTGTGGTAAATCGAAAAGTCCTGTTAAAAGCCCAGCCCATCCTGGTAGAGTTTGAAGATTAGGGAAATCAAAAGCAGTTGGATTAACTGGGTCTGTTCTACCAGAACCACCTCCTCCTGCTGGACCTCCTGTTGTTCCAGAAATTATTCCTGTAGGGGGTACTACTGGGATATTTTGTCCGTAATATTCACCAAATACTCCAGGAGTATAGGTTCCAGTTCCCATTCCTGTTCCCATTCCAGTATATTGAGTACCACCGTGTAAACTTTGACCTAAAGCTGGCATCATAAATTGGTTAGTTGCTGGATCAAAATAATTTTGTGGTACACCTTGTATTGTTCTTTCTGACGTAGGTGTATATGTAGCAAATGGACTAGATTGACGGATTTGATTTCCTAACAAACCAGTTTGTGCTTGTAATTCTTCTAAAAATGTCATTATCTATATCCTTCTTTAATTGCTTCTATGTCAATTCCTTGTGCGTCTGTCCACGTAGATGCTGCTGGAACTTGTAAGTTAAATTTAAAATATCTTGCACTTTTATGAAACGGTATGGTTCCTGTGGTGTGCATTGCACTCTCAGCAGTTGTTGATGCAGTATCAGCAACTCTGTTTCTAAAACTTAGCGAACCTGTAGCAGATGATGTATCAACAATAGGTCTAACGTGAGTTACTAAAGACCTACTTTGTGGAAATATTTCTGTTTCAGCAGTTCCAATTTCTGCTTTTAAAGTATCTCCACCAAAGGATCCTAATTTATGGTCAGTGTCAAATACACCAACAGAACGTAATCCACCAGAGAACCAAGCACTATCTAACGAAACCGTAATAGCATCTATATCGTTTGTACCTGATGCAGGGTAATCATCTAATTCTTCTAATGTATATCCTGCTGACAAGAAATCTATAATAACTTCGTGGTCTATTTCAACTAATGACCAACGATCACTACCAATATGGTAAATTAATATTTTATCGTTTTGCGTACTTGAGTTATTACCTGTAGCAGATGGATAAGACCACATTACTAATTTGTTTTCGTGGTCGTATGATGCTCTTACTCTTTCTCGTAAAGATGTTTTTAAATCATTGTAAAAGAAACGGTCTACTTTGTTAGCACCAAGTGGTTTTGCAATAGAACCGTCTGTAACATAAAAACCATCTTCAGATAAGAAGTAAACTAAATTACCAACCTGAATTACGTTTTTGCCTTGCACAGCCCCCCTGTTATCTTCAACACGCCTAAAAGAAAAAATAACATTGCCACCACGATAATCCATTCGTGTAATTCTATTTTCTTGGAATATTAATCCATACTGTCCACCAGTAACACCTGTAATTACCCCACCTTCAGGTAATGTCTCTGAGTCAGCTTGATTAGTACCTGCTGTCCAACTTGTTGCACTATTTACTGCTGACCATTGTACTTTGTTTTGTGCAGACGGTTGAAACCCTGTGACTACAAAGTTGTTTACAACTGCAGCGTGTCTAAATGTTGGAGGTGACCCTCCTAATGCAGCAAAGTCAGATGATGAATCTAATGTCCAGGCTTGAGGAGCATCATCACCATTAAATGCTATAACAACTTCACCAAACCTTATAAAATCCCAATAAAAATTATCTGAAAAACTAAATGTAGTTCCACCACTTTCATCTACAAAAGCATTAGATGTTAATTTATATAGCTTAGTTGCATCACCAGCAAATATACTAACTACACCACCATCAGATTTAAACGACCTAGCTCCTTGACATCTTGCTGTTAGTGCATTGCTTGAAGTAACAGCTATGTTCTGAAAAGGTCTATAACTGTTAGCAGCAGGAAATACATTTAAGGCTTGTGTAGTGCCAGGATTTACGTGATCTGGTAGGTCTGGTAGCCATTCTCCAAAAGGTACTTGCATTATCTTACGTTATCAAAATTGTTAATGTTAATTCCTGACCTTTGTACTAAAGGCGAACCATTATATTTATCTTTGCTATCAGCAATTTCTGCTTGTTGTAATGCAGCTTCATATTGACCTTTAAATTGTGCAACGGTTTGTGGGTCCATTCCTCGTAAGAATGTAGAACCAAAATATAAAGCACCAAATAAATATATATCAGGATAGTTTGTTAAAATATGATTAGTTGCTGTAGATGAACTTATAGGGTCAAATGCTTTGTAATAACTTAATCTAGCAGTGTACGTAGAATCTGGTACAGGACTAAACCTAAAGTTTGAGCCTTCAATAGAGTAGCCTCTTGGTTGGCCAGAACTATCTGAGCCTGTTGTTTCGGCTTGATGAAAGGGTGTCATTAATACTAATGTTCTATCAGGATTAGGACTTGTTAAAACAAAACTTCTTACTTTTAAAAACCCAGTAGGCAAAGCCTCTGTAGCTGCGTCTATTGAAAAAGAAGAGTCAACTACTTCCATTGGTCTTATTCTTAATCTACGATTAAAGTCTGCTTCTGTTAAATCTATAAAGTCATCTATTTCAGAAGTAAGATCATCTCTTGCTAAGAAGTTTGCTATAGCTGTTTTTAAATTTGCGTATGTATCTAATGCCATTATAATTTCTTATCTCCTGTTCTAAAAAACATATACTCATTACTGTTTACCATTTCCCTAATAATGTTTTTTTGTTGTTCACTATCAAGTTTGTAAAAGTTAGAGTGACCAAATCTTTCTTTGGTTTTTACTTTTAATGCAATCACAGGTATCTGTGCTATGCGTTGTAAATCACCTGTTTGTGCTTCAGGTATATGATTACGAAATGTTTTATTTTGTTCTAAGATAGGAGTTGTATCTTGTCTACTTCTTACGACAAGTTTACGAGAACCCCTATCAATGTGAATTTGTTGGTTAGGATTGTAAATATTTTCCATACTATAACTCCGTTAAAGTTACATCGTATGCGTCTATTAAAACTCTCCATCCATAAGTTGAGTTCATATATACAAGACCAATACCAGTATTTTCGGTAGTTAGTGTAAGGTCTGCAGTACCACCTTGTATTTTTAAACTGTTTCTTGCAACTGTTAAGTTGTTGTTGTCAAAAGATGCAGTTGCATCGAGTACATGAACTTCATCACCAGCACTAGGACTAGCAGGAAGTGTAATTGTAAATGCACCACCTGAAGTATCACATAATATTTTATCACCAGCAACAGCAGTATAGTTTGCTGTCTTAGTTAAATTATAATTAATATGTGATTTAGTATTTAGCTGTGTTTGGATGGCACTGGTAACACCGTCAACATAATTTAATTCAGTAGTAGAAAGAGTAGCTCCATCTAATATTTCTAATTCTGTTTCATCAATGGATGCACTACCAATTATAAATCCTGTAGCAGTAACAGTAGAGTTAAATACAGCAGCTCCAGCTTCTGACATATCTAGTGTTAAAGCTGTTATATCTGACGAACTATCTGTTCCTTTAAATATAATATCAGTATCACCTGCTTGTGCATCTATAGTTATATTACCAGAGCTTGTTGCAATACTAACTGCACCGTCACCAGTTCCTATATCGTCTGCAGATACAGAAGCAGATACTGCTGAGTTAATATTTGCAAATGTTATTTTTTTTGTTTGACCTGCATCGGTATCAACAATAGCAAATACGTCATCATTTGCTGGAGATGATAATGCGGTTAAATCACTAATCTTACTATCTGCCATTATTTAGTCCGTTTCTTCTTTTTAGTTTGTTTTTCTTTTTGTTTTAGAAGTTCGACAAGTTCCTTAAATGTCATCTGCCTTGACCTCTATATTTTTTAAATGATCTTCTTTTATGTTTGTTCATAGAACTCATCTTTGGATTTCTGCCAATAGATGTTCCATGATGAATAGCCTCATGTTCTGTATGTGCTTTCCACTTTTTAGCCATTAGTTAGGAATTGGTCTACCACTAAATACAGTACCTACAGCTTGTTCTAGTTTTATATTATCTCCTGCTTGTATGAGCAAGTAAGTACCATCTTCTAATTTAATATTATCGTTTGGTGCATCGGTTCTTCTATCTCTATATCTATCTTGTCCTCTATGAGAAAACCTTGTAGCAATCGTCATTGTGTAAGTTCAGATACCCTTGAAGTTCCGTCAGTAGATCCAACTCTTAACACAGCAACTTTAGTTGATGGTGTGACTCTAAAATATTCAGGAGTAAATGCAGGAACGATGAGACTACTTGAAGAAGCAGTTGGCGATGTAGCGTTCATTTCCACATAAGCATCTACTGTTGTTACAATTCTTATTTCTCTAGTTTGTGAACCAAATGCACTTGACGCAGCAGAGGTTGAACCTACAGCTACAGTTTGTGTTGATCCTATTTTAAACGTGGTTGGCGATTTGTTATCAGACATAATTTACTCCGTCAATTCTGAAATATACAATGATCCATTACCAGAAGTTCTAATTACAGATATAATATTGCCTGGTGCTACTTTAAATATTTCTACTTCTTTGGCTTGTAATGGTGTCATAGATGCAGTTGCTGTAACTGCAGGGTTGTTTATTGATATATGACAATCCGTAGTCGCATACAACCTTACAAACCTTATGTGGTCTGATGTTGCAGAACTATTAGCAGCAGTATCTGTGTAATCTACCTTTTGGACTGTTCCTGTTAATTTGTAATACATAATATTCCTTAAATTTTCTAAAGGGGGAGACTAGCTCCCCCTAATTAGTATTATTGGTTAATATCTAAAATGATACCGTGTGCGGCTTCATTTCGTACTTCCAATGTGTACTCACATAAAAGTTGTTTCTTTTCAGAGTCACCAGTTTTGGCAAGATCCTGAATTTGGAAATCTCTTAGGTAAGCAGTAGCTAACATATCACGCTGTAGGATAAATACATCTTTAGCGTCAGTAGTAGCCATTACTCTGTTTGGTACGATGCGAAGATCACCAAAGTCTGAGCTATAAACGTCAATAGCTGCATATTCAGTTTTGTCTCCTGCAGGACCAAATCTAGTTGTATTAGCATTAAAACCAGATATTACTTGTTTAACTGATGGTGGACATACTAACATATCCATGTCTCCACCTGATGTGTAAACTTCTTTAATAACTGTTTTTAAAATTGCTTCAGTTAGGTCTCTGTCTGTACCTGAACCAGGTAAGTCAGTACCAGAACCAGTAGAAAGTGAACCAGAAGTTCCAGCATCACCGTTAGTTTTTAACCAAGTAGGAATAGATCCTAGCTCTCTAGCAGCAGTTGCTGAACCAGCGACTTGTACATTCGGCTCGATTAGATCAAACTCCATGTCTTTCTTTAGTTCTTTTGATTTTTTAGCAATTTGATATGCCATTTCGTCAGCTCTACCTGCTGCATCTACAGCAGATTGTGTGCCTGACAATGCTACAACTTTGTCAGAAATTTGACAATAGTTGAAAGCTCTTGTTGTAGCAGTCATAGCATCAATAGTTGCGTCATCACCTTCAATAACTGCGTTAGTTGCAGGTGTAGCAAGACTATCAAGTTGCCATTCGTGCTTTGTTGATTTTGCGGTTGTACGAGGTATTGCACTCAATATTGGGGTATCTTCTGGAGAAACATTATAGATTACATCTACTAAATCCTCTCGAATACCAGTGGTGTCATACGTATCATACAAGTTTGTTGGTTGTGCCATTACAGCCTCCTTCTTGTTATACTAAACTACGAAACAGTTTAGCTGCATCTGCAACCTTACCAGTTTTACGTAGCTTTGAGAGTTGTTGACGTTTCTCTTCAGCTAACTGTTGACCTTTCGTCTTAGACACACCGCCTCTTACAACTTTAGGAGCATTGACCGCTTTCTTTTTTATTTCTGGTTTAGCTTTTTGAAGATTACGATAATTCATCGCATCTCTAACAAGTAAAACATATCTGTGGTCATAAATAGAGTCAATTTCTTGACCTTTAAAGCCCATATTAGAAAGATAATCACGCATTTGTTTTCTAAATTGCGTTCCTTTTTCAGGATGATTCATTTCTGGAACTTTTATATTTAATTGCTTTTGTTGTTCATCAAGATACTTTTGAAACTCTTCCATTTGAAGTTGGTTAGTTTGCTGTTGCACTTGTTGAAGTTGCTCGTTTTTCCTTCGCATTTTATGCTCTAGTCTTGCAGCTTCTACAGGATCTTCGTCATATAGTTTTTCAAAGTCTATTTGTGCGTATTCTTGTTGAAGTTGTGCTTGTGCGGACTTGTTTAATTCGTCAAGTCTAGTTAACTTTCGTTCAACGTCTTTTTTTGATCGTTCTACAAAGTCACTTGACTGTTGTTTTTCAGCAGCAAGTTCCTGTGTTTTACGAGTGTAATCTGCATTTCGTTGATACCCTTGAATTAACTCATCTTGGGTCACCTCATAGTCTGTACCATCAATGGTTACAGTGTAAACAGGCTCCTCAGAGTTTTCTTGTATATCAGTCGACTCAGATAATTTGTTTTGTTCATTAGTTAAATCATCATTTTCTTGATTCATGTAAGGAACATCACTTGGATTTACAGTTTCTTCACTAGAAGTTTCTACTTCTGTTTCTTCTGTTGCTTCTTCTGTAGATTTAGCTACTGCTTCCTCTACTGGTGTATCGGCAGACGTATCTCCAGTCATCAGACCTTTGATTAAGTTTCCTGCTTCGATAACATTAGTTGATTGGCTATCAGCCATAACAACCTCCTTGTTAAATGTTACACTCCCTTATGGGTTGGTGTATTCGATTTAAGTCGAATTCTTTTTAAGCTGTTGGATTTGTTGTGCAGCAAGTTTGCCTGTGTCCATTACAGTACGAAAGTGGTTTTCCACTTTGTCAGTAAGATGATAGGCTAACCATAAGACTTTTCTTTCTGCATCTTCATTGTGTTTTGTTTGTATTAAAGCATCTTGATACTCTTTTTTTAAAAGTTCAAACGCCTCTTTAAACAATGGTTCATCAAGAAGTAGTTTGGCTTTTTCGCCTCTTGATACTTCTTTACTTAGATTGGTTTTGTCCATTAGTTACGTTTTGCATGATTTGTTGTGCTTGGTCAAGTTGTTTATCAATGCTTTTTTGAGCTTGCTCTCTTATCTTGCCTTGCTGAACTAAATCTTCTTTTGCAAGCGTTGCATCACGCCTTATTTCAGCTTCATTAATTTTTGTTCCGTATTGTAGCTCAAGTTCTTTAATTCTAGTTTCAAACTTCAGTATCATTTCTTGATAGCCTTTTTCTAATTCTTTTATTCTAATTTCACTATCTATTTGTTTCCTGTAGTTCTCACCTTGAACTTGTAATTGAGATACTTTCTCAAACTCTGTTGGTTGTGGTGGTTGAGGTGGAGGCATTTGTTGCATACCTACATCAGGGTCTGTAAAGAACAGACCAGCATTTTTTAATCCAGCGTTTTCTACAATTTTTGAAAGTGTATTGTAGATGTTTCTAAGATTAACCATAGGACCAGCAGGAGTACCTTGTAACTCCAATGCTTTTAATTGAGTTTGTAAAATATTGTTTAGGATTGAAAGTTGTTGATCTCTTGATCCTGTACCTAAACCTACGTTAATTGAAATGTTGCAACGATTACGCCACTCCATCGGTCTAAATGGTACGAATGTATTTCTAATTTTTATGATTCTTTCTTTATCTTGATGTTTAACCACCAATTCAAATATCTTTGTAAACATATCTTTAACACCTGTTTCGGCAAAGATACGTGCAATCAACTCGACCCTCATTTGAGCTTGGGTTAATATTACATTAACACCAGTGGCTGTTTTGTTTAGAGAGTCAGCATCCATACCTTGCGAGTATCTTGTTATTCCTGTACGTTGTTCTCTTACTGTGTCAAGATATTCAAGGAGTGGAAATGCTTGTTGATTAATAGTTTGTGTTTGCATTGGCATCATAACTTGACCTGGAGAACCTTTAGTTCTTACTACGCCACCTGGTCTGTTAGTCAATAGGTCGTCAAGATTTACTTGGCCATCCATTACTGCAACTCTGTTGTTGTTTGTTAAATACATATTATCTAACAACTGCCTCATTACTGTAGACTTAATAAGTTGTAAATCCTCAGTCATTTCTGAAACTGATCTACCAAAGAATCTGTGTGGAACCATAATTGGTGTTAATGAAACAAACGGTATGCTATCGCATAATTCGTTATCTAATATTTCATAACCACCAGTACCTGCAATAGTTATTTTTCTTAACTTGGCAATGCCATCGCCTTCAACGTCAATGCGTGAGTAACATTCAAATATTGTAATTTCATCTGTAGATGCTTCACCTGAATTACTATCGAAATCATAATCTAAATTACGATGACGTGCTATTTTTTCTTCATTGTATTTGTCAGCAACATCACTTGGTAATCTACTAACTATGTCTGCGTCAAATCCTGCTTCAATTAGTTCTGTTCTTGTAACTGTTGTACGGTGTGCAAGAAAATTTGCATCTTGTAAACTTTTTGCTCTACGTTCTATTAAAAATTCTTCAGGTGGTATTGTTTCTATTTTAACTTTTCCATAAGTTTCTGTGCGTGTAATAACACAATCGTGTAGCATTGGTGTTGGTGCATCTTCCATTTGTTGCATCAACATTGGGTCATCTGTTTGTTCCATCATTTTTTGTTTTGCAGTGATGGCATCTTGGTCTGCGTATTCCGTGTGTTCTTTAACATCTACACCATCCTCATCAATAAGCATAATGTATTCATCTTCACTTAACTTTTCGTAAGTTTCTTGTTCTCTTTTTTCAGATGTGTCCCAGTATATCTTTGCGATACCGTTTTTTTGTATTAAGGCATCTTTAAATAGCGTGTAAAGAGCAACAAACCCATCGTTGTCTTTATTGAAAACGTAGTTTAAATAATCACTGGCTTGTCTTGCAACTTCTTCATCTTCTGCGGTTACAGGATCGCATCTAACTACGTCATCACTTGCTGCAAATGTTCTCAATAATGTAGGTAGTATTGATTCAATAACATCACTAACATCTGTTGAAACAACTTGTGATCTACCTTCTTGTTCGTTGCCGAATGGTTCACCAAAATAATACTCCAAAGATTTTTGTCTTTGGCTTGTTACATCTGAACCTATGTAACCTAATGATGAACTAATCTCGGAATGTAATATCGAAGAAAGTTCTGAATCTGTTAATGGTTTTCCTTTTGTCATACTAAACTATATACCTTGTATCTACGTTAATTTCTCTAGCCCATTGACTTTTAGTGTCAGGGTCTATTGCACAACCATAACGAAACGCATCGGCTCCGTGTGAACTCCAATCGTGCAATGGTTTATTTTTAAATGTCTGCATCTTATCATCAAACTCTTTACGGTACTGTCGCAAACATTCAATACCAAGTTTACAGCGATTACGGTCAAACCAACATCTATCAAGTGTGTTTCTAACAGACTCAATACCGTGTTGTATTTCTAATTTAGGACATACATCAAAATTAATTCCAAGTTCTCTTGCGACTTCTAATCTTGATTTACCTGTACCCAACTCACGTGCCACTATATCGTGTGGTGCAATGTGTCTACCGTAATTGTATGCTTTTTCTTTTAAAACATCTGCATAGTGTGCAAGTGATTCTCCAGACGTTTCGTAATAATCTATGAGGTGCACCTCATCTCCAACTCTTTGTGCAAACCAAATTGCGGTAGAATCACCTATTCCTAAATCCCACCACGTTTCCACATCAATATTTTCATCGTAGTCTACTTCTGCAAGTCGATTTTCTTTTTCTGCTTTCTGTATTTGCTTACCGTAATAAGCACCAGATACTGCAGCCTGGAAACTACATTCAAACTCTTGTTCGTACTGATCTTCGGGCATGGTAGCTCTTGCTTCATCCAGTTCATTAGCATCAATAACTTCTGTTTCTGAAGCCCTATAAAGAACAGCTTTCCAGTCACCACCTCTGCGTCTTGCAAGATCGTAAACATCCCAGAACTGATTATGCCCCATTGGCGTACCAATAAATATAACATAGCCTAGTTTGTCAGAAACTGCAGGTCTAACTACCTCAGTCCAAGTACGAGGCGACATTAAAGCGAACTCATCCATACAGACACCATCAAACCCCAAGCCTCTAAGGGCATCTGGGTTGTCAGCACCAAATATTTGTAAACGTGAACCATTCCATAGGTCTACCTTTAATTCGGTTTCGTGTCTACTCCCCCCTAATTTCATTAAGGGTTGGGTGTATTCCTTTAAATAGTCAAAAGCCACGTTCTTACCTTGTCGATAAGTGGGTGCAATGTATGCCAAGCGTTGATTTGGTTTATGTAACGCTGTTTTTATTAAGTGGTTTATTGCAAAAACTGTTTTACCAAACCTACGATGACAACATATAACATTAAAGCGTTTTAATTTAGTATGGAGTTCTTTTTGTAAGGGTCGTGGTTTGTAAGGTATTTCAATCTTCAAACTATTCCTTCCATTTAACTTCTATTTCGACTGGCTCGTCTTTGTCTCCTTGTAGTTTTTGGTCAACAGAGGATAGTCTAGGGTGTACAAAAGGTGCAGCTTTCTCGGCAGCCCACATCTTTTTTTCAGGCGATGTTTTTTTGTCGTTTAGGATGTTCAGCATATACTGTAGGGGAGTTTTAGCACCCTTACGTAGCATTTTTTCTAATCTTTCATGCTTAGTTCCTGCGGTGACTCCTCTTGGTCTACCTGCTCCTGGTCTCTTGCCTCCTCTTTGTGCCATTATGCTATAGATACAATAATCCCTATAACAACAATAACAACTACACCAGCTTTAATGTAGTCTTTTGTTTCCCATAATTGGTAATTCTTTACCCAATCCATTAATTCATTTAGTTTTTCCATAAATTCTCCTTAGTATGGTTTTCTCTTTTTTTTCATTGGTTAGCCTTTTTCTTATTAGTTAGCAGCAAATTTCTTCATTACATCTTGCCATTCTTTAAACGTCAGTTTGGTTTTTGATCTAAGCCATTCAGGCATAGTGTCATCGCCAAATGTAGATTTCTTTTTTTCCGCTATAGAACGTCTAGTCCTTGTTTCTGATGGTTTTGGTCTTGCCATAAATTCTCCTTATTCTTTAGGAAACATATTAAGGTTCCCTGCTACTGTTCTGCGTTCCCCTTTACCCTCAAAAGGATATACCGTGTGTTGACACCATGATGGAAACATCAATAATTTACCCACTTCAGGCTTAAAAGTACGAGAAAATGGTGGTCTAAGTTCTTCTAAACCCCTTATCCCCGTCTGACCGAAGTGAAATTGTAAAAACCCGTCACATAATCCGCTACTATTGACTAAATTAAAGGAATTATACTCCTCCTTATCCCTAATTTGCTTGGGTATCTTAGTCCACGTGGTGAAACTTATCCCCATAATGGTATCTACCCCGTGATCGTGGACAGGATTGTAGTCTCGTTCGTATGAGTGTACTGACCATAAGCTATGAACACCTGGTTGACGTTCCATAGGTGAAGCTCCGATAGTACGAGTAAACTGTTTTAGGTACTCCTGTGACATTTGTGCCACAATCTTCATAAATGGTTCGACCAATTTATCTGTCGGATCCATTTTAAGCTGCTCTCCATGTGATATTTGCCCTACGAGCTTATCTGCGAAAGATTCAGCGTTCTTGTTGTGTTTGGCATCTAGGTATTGATTTAAGTCTTTTACCGCCTGTATGGGTAATTGTGACTCAAGAAACAATACTGCAGGTGCTACACTAAATTTCAAAGTTAATTCCATTATACTTCGTTACCCCATACATCCCAGCCAGGTGTTTTTTGTCTTGCGAATAGCTCTATGCGTGGTAAATCACCACATAATTCAACAATTCGATCTCTTACGCAGTCAGGTTTACGAGAATGTTCCCTAATACGATCATCAACGATCTGATGAACGCTTTTAGACACTCTCTTGGGTTTGCCTTTAGTTGCTAATAGGCATATTTCGTTATTTGCCCTAGTCCAATATCCTAAACCCCAGAACCATGTGTCTGACTTTTTGTTCTTTTTAACCCAACTAAAAGCACAAGTCTTGTATGTAAAACCCCATTTTTCTATAGTTTTTATGCAATCAATTAATTTGGGATAAGTTACCCATAAAAATAATACACAATTATTTTCTGCAATATCACAGACTGGAAGATCCCATATTTCTTGCATTTTCATTGTCTTGTATTTTGAGGTAACATTTCTTTTTCCGCCCTCACCCCATGTTTGATAATGCCAAGCTGGATCTGCGTAAATTATATTATACCGTTTATTTGGGAGTTCCATTATTGCTTATAAACTGATTTGCATAGGTTTGTAAATAAAACCCCCCTCTTTTGATTGTCTGATTGTAAGTGTTATGACTAAAGCAATACGCCCCCATATTATTTTGATGGGTCGGTCAATGATAAACCCGTCATTCTCTTATGTTGCTATTATATCACAGTATAATGACCTGGTAATTAATGGCTAAATAGAGCCATTCTTTATTCGTATAATATGTATTATGTCCAATTATAGTTATTTAGCCATTATTTGTAATGAATTATGTCATTAATAAGGCAAGTATAATTGTTTTTATGGTTTTGGAAATGTTAAGACAAAATTACTAATCCAGGTGATTATCCAGGCAATTATCATCACATAATATGAAATGATCTATTCTATTACCTTATTACTATCTTATTACAGTTAGGAGAGAGTAAAGGGTTTGCAATAGTATTTATTGTTAGTTTGTGGCGAAAATCTGCCAATATCTAACTCAATGTAGAACAAAGGGTGAACATAGTTCAAGTGATATATAATTTATATCATAATTTCATATATTTTATGTTGTGAATGTATAACGAATAGTATTAAACTAAATTAATTCAAACAAAGAGAGGTTAATAACAATGAATAAAAGCTACATAAATTATTATATAAATCTTTGGAATGATTCTGGAAGAATTGCATTTCACTATCCTAGAAAAAAAATGATTCGTTTAAATGGTGGCGTTGCATTAAGTGAAAAAGATGCAATTAAAAGAATTAAAGAATGTTTAAAAGTTGAATAGTCTTTAACTTATACCGTCAACTTGTTTGGCGGTATGAGATACAGA
>CETC01017243.1_pt1 | contig 25108 bp, 29 predicted proteins | sample 326911 | NCBI WGS metagenome assembly CETC01 (sample SAMEA2622694, study PRJEB7988) | marine metagenome | isolation source: saline water (ENVO:00002010), including | reverse complement strand
TAGTAAAACTTTGCATCACGGAGAAGGAGAGGTCTGGTATGTGCCATTTATTATAGAGAGATTAACTAGCTCTTTAATATATTGGGATGAAGATATAAAATCTCTAGGGTGGAAGAATAATTGGAAAGAAGGATATTAATATGATAACACTATTAGGATCAACAGGATACGTAGGCCAAGCTTTTGTAAAAGAGATGGTCAGAAGAGAAATTGGTTTTCATGAAGTTAACCGCGATATAGTTAACTATTATGATTTTGAAGAATTGGTTAAGTACATAGGAACTTTTAATCCTAAGTTCGTTATCAATTGTGCTGGCTATACGGGCAAACCAAATGTGGATGCTTGCGAAGAGAACAAATCTGAATGTTATCGTGCTAATGTTGATTTGCCTAAAAATATAGCAATGGCTTGCAATATTATGGATGTTCCTTGGGGGCATGTTTCTTCAGGTTGCATATATACGGGAGACAAAGGAGATCACAAGGGGTTCACAGAGGAAGACGAGCCTAACTTTAGCTTTAAGCATAATAATTGTAGTTATTATTCTGGAACCAAGGTAGAGGGAGAAGAAATGGTTAAATTTAATTGTGATGATTATTACATTTGGAGGTTGAGGATTCCATTTAATAACGAGGACAATCCAAGGAATTATCTTTATAAAATGATGAATTATGATCGGCTTTTGGAAGCGGAAAATTCGGTTTCTCATTTATCTGAATTTGTTAATTCTTGTTTAGATTTGTATTTAGAGAAAGCGGAATTCGGCATTTATAACATTGTTAATTCTGGATTTATTACTACTTCGTTTGTGGTAGAGCAAATCAAGGAAATCACTGGTCTAGATAAAAAATTTACTTTTCTTAAAAATGAAGAAGAGCTTTACCAAATTGGGGCAAAAGCCCCAAGGTCTAACTGCATATTAGATAACTCTAAATTAATAAATGCGGGAGTCGATATTCGCTCAGCAGAAGAAGCTATGATAGACTCTATTAAAAATTGGAGCCCTAAAAATGATACCGTTGTTTAAAGTTTTCATGTCCCACCTAGCTCGTGAAGCTGCTGGGAAAGTTATAGATAGTGGATTTATAGGTCAAGGGCCTGTAGTCGAAGACTTTGAAAAAATATTGAAAGAGTACATAGGTAATGACTATATAGCCACAACTAATGCTGCTACTTCCGCTGAACATTTAGCTTTAAGATTAGTAAAGGGGCATGGTGTGGAAGATGGAGATGAAGTTTTAGCTACACCTCTTACTTGTACGGCAACCAATTGGCCAATATTAGCTAACAATTTAAAGATCAAATGGGTAGATGTAAGTTCGGATAACCTTAACATGGACTTGGATGATTTAGAAAGAAAAATTTCTCCCACTACTAAGATAATTTTTTTAGTGCATTGGGGAGGCTATCCAGTAGACCTAGACAAAGTTAAAAAAATAATTGATAAAACTGAATCTATATATGGATTTAGACCTATAGTCATCGAGGATTGCGCTCACGCCATCGGAAGCAAGTATAAGGGTAAACTTATAGGAGGGCATGGAAACTTCTGTACGTTTAGTTTTCAAGCCATTAAACATCTAACTACTGGTGATGGAGGAATGCTTGTTAGTCCGAATAACGAATACCACAGAAGGGCTAAGCTACTAAGGTGGTACGGTATTGATAGGGACAACAATAAGAAAGATTTTAGATGTGAAGCTGATATCCCTGAGTGGGGATACAAATTCCACATGAATGACATTGCTGCTGCAATAGGAATTGAAAATCTTAAAGAGCTAGATGTAAATATCTCTCTACATAAGGATAATGCTAATTTCTACGATAAAGAGTTGTCGAACATTGACGGAATAAAAGTAATGGAAAGAAAAGAGGGGTCAGAGTCTTCGTTTTGGATTTACAGCTTCTTAGTGGATAGAAAAAATGATTTTATGGCTCATATGAAAAATTGCGATATTATGGTTAGCCAAGTACATGAAAGAAATGATATCCATTCTTGCGTAGAGCAGTTTAAAACTCATCTTCCTTCTTTAGACAAAATAACCCCTAGGCTAATTTCTATACCTGTTGGTTGGTGGGTTACTCACGAGCAGCGAGAGCATATTATTAGTAGTATTAGAAAGGGTTGGTAAATTTATGAATATGTTTCAAAATGGATATTACTCTTCCGAAGAATTATCTGACGTTGGCTTTAAAGAACTCGGAGACAATGTTAAGATAGCTAAAAATTGCATAATAATTGGTCCTGAAAATATTTCTATTGGTAGTAATGTACAGATAGACGGAGGTGTTTATATTATTGCTGCTACAGGATATATGGAAATTGGAAATCATATACATATTAGCGCTAACTGTTATTTTTCTTGTTCAGGAGGTATAATCCTAAAAGACTATTGTGGTTTAGCGTCAAGAGTTACTATATATTCTTCTTCAGACGATTACACGGGAGAATACCTAACGAACCCAACAGTACCACAAGAATTTAGAAAGCTATATCCCGAGTTAGTTACTTTAGGAGAGCATGTTATAATTGGTACAGGCACAGCCGTGCTACCAGGTTCTAATATTGGACAGGGCTGTTCTGTTGGAGCTATGTCCTTGGTTACTAGAAACTTAGAAGAGTGGGGTGTTTATTTTGGTTCTCCAGCCAAGAGAATTAAAAACAGAAAAAAAGATTTATTAAAATATTGTCAAAATGGATAAAGAGGAAATAAAGTCAATCGTTTGTGAAATAGTTAAGATTACGGTTAGCAATCAAGACATTGTTCATACGTCTGAAATAATAGTTAACCCTAGTTCTAAACTCAAAATAGATTTAGGCTTAGATTCTCTAGCTTTAGCAGAGCTAGCGGTTAGAATAGAGACTAGATTTAAAATAGACGTTTTCGAAGATAGTATTCCCGAGACCGTGGAAGATATAATAAACAAACTTATTTAAATGATTATAGGAATAGGAACAGATATAGTAACGATATCACGCATAGAAAAAATAAAGCAGGAGTTTGGAGATAGGTTCTTAGATAGAGTTTTTACGGACGAAGAAAAAGATTACTGCGAAAAATATAATGACCCTTCAGAACATTACGCTGTTAGGTTTGCTGCGAAGGAGGCCATAGCGAAAGCTCTCGGTTTAGGTATCGAAAGTAGTTCGAACTGGAAAAACATTAATATAACCAATGATGAGAAAGGAAAACCTAGCGTCTCTTTTAATGGAAGAATAGTTAGCCAAACAGATAATTACATTTGCCATATTTCATTATCTCATTGCACAGATTACGCTACGGCCACGTCGGTAATTCAATTAAAATAAATGTTTTTAATAGATGAAAGTTTAAATATTTCTTACGATTCCTTGGTTTCAGATTTAAATGAAGGAGTTAGCGCTCATTTACTATGCTCCTTTGTAAAAGATATAGTGGACAACAGAGATATAAATTTAACTTCTTATGAGCAAGACGACAACGCTCTCAAAAACACGATAACTTCAAAAGAAGAGTTAACTGAAAGGGTGCTTAGCTCTAAATCTACCATTTCTCTTAACACGTCTGGAACCACCGGAAAAAAGAAAACTATAAAACATAAAGTTTCAGATTTAATCTTAGACACCAAGAAAGTCAATGAGAAAAGTGTTTGGCTTTATACCTATAACCCATTCCACATGGGAGGGATTCAAGTTTTTCTACAATCATTGATAAATAACAACACTATCGTTTATGCATATAAAAAAGACAGAGAATATATACTACAGTCAATCAAAGACTTTAGAGTTACTCATATCTCTAGTACTCCTACATTTTATAAGCTTTTATCTCCTTTTGAAGAACCCTACGAAAGTGTTGTTAGGACCACGGTAGGGGGAGAAAGAGTAGACTCTTTTACTCTCAACCTCATAAAAAAGATGTTCCCCAATTCTAAAACTACAAACATCTATGCGTTAACGGAAGCGGGTTCAATTCTGTATTCTAATAGTGATATTTTTAACCTTAACGAAAGATGTAAGATCGTTGACGATGTGCTTCATGTGAAGGATAAATCTGGAGAATGGTGCGATACTGGAGATTCAGTAAAGCTTGTTAGTCAAAATAAATTTTATTTCTTCGGTAGAAGAAAGAACATAATCAATATAGCGGGGAGCGATGTTAACCCAACAGAAGTAGAAGATTTGCTCAAACAAAGCGAAAAGCTACAAGACGCAATAGTTTACAGTAAATCCGCATCTTTATTAGGGAATGTGCTGGTATGCGATGTGATAAAACGCGATCAAACAATAACCGAAAAAGAAGTTAAAAAAATCTTAAAGGACAAGGGGTTAGAAAGTCATGAAATACCGAGAATAATAAATTTTATAGATAAATTAAAGATATCTGATAATGTTAAGGTTAGTATATGAAGAGTGCTTTTATAACTGGAGGGTCTAGAGGGCTAGGTTTAGAGATAGCTCGTAAATTCTTGTCTGAAGGTTGGAAAGTGTTTACTGTCTCTCGTTCGAAGACTAATGATATTTTAGAGCTCAAAAATAATTATGCATCTCATTTTCACCATAAGTGCTTTGACTTATCTCATACAGAAGGTCTGAAGGAAGGGTTGTTTGAATCTTTTATACCTAACGAAACACCAATACATGCAGTCGTTCATAACGCAGCAATAGCGTATGATGATATTGTTACCAACGCGAAACTTGACGTTTTAGAAAAAATGTACAAAGTTAATGTCTTTTCTCCCATAATGATTAATAGACATTTAATAAGGAACATGCTATACAACCAAACGAAGGGTAGCTTTATTTTTATATCTTCAATTAGCTCTTCAACTGGATACAAAGGGCTTTCTATGTATGCTAGCACAAAAGGAGCTTTAGAAGTTCATTCAAAAAACTTAGCTAGAGAGTGGGGGCCGAAAGGAATACGTTTTAATTGTGTAGTACCAGGATTTATGGAAACAGATATGAGCCAGTCTCTTACCGAAGAACAAAAAAATAAAATTTATAAACGAACTTGTCTTGGCAAAGAAACAAGCGCGAAGTCCGTAAGCGATACAGCGTTTTTCTTGTGCTCCGACGAATCTTTAACTATTACAGGACAAAATTTTTACGTTGATAGTGGAACTATTTAATTATGAAAGATTTAAAAATACAAATAATACTTTTTTATTACGACAGGCCAAATTTAGTAAAAAAGATGGGACTAAAAACCGTATTCGAATCCGACTATGATAATTGGGAGATTTCGGTTATCGACGATAGTAACGAGCAGAATTTTAATAAAGTTTTGGAAGAGTTTTATAAGGACCATCCCGACTTCATCAACTCAAAAGATAAAGTTAAAATTTTTAATACGAACGATACTCTTGAAGAGAAAAAGCAAAGAGGAGATGCTGTAATTGGTAAATTCGCTAATGATGCTATGTATCTTTCTGAAGCTGATATAAGTATAATGCTTTGTGACGACGATGGAGTAACCAAAAATTATTTTTCTGAGCTGAGCGAGTTTTATATAAAAAATCCAGAGTTAAACCATTCTTATTGTAGGCTGACTACTTATACTCCAATAGAAGGAGGGAAAACAGAGAGAAAGCAAGGAGAGTGGATAGAGGGAGGAAATACGGGGATTGATTATGAAAATTTTATACCTACTCCAGATAATTATTTAAATTGTCGTCAGGATAATACTCGTCTAGAAAATGTATGCGATTCTTCTATGGTTTCGTGGAGAAGGGAAAATGCCATCAAAGAAGGGATATTGTTTAAATATCCTAAAACAGCTAATTTAGATTCAGACATATACTCTCTAATGGACAGATATTGGGGAAATTGTAATTTTAATAGTATTATTGGGCAATATAAAGCTTTCTGGGATGGTCAATTAGGACACATACAATGGGGCGGTCAAGACGTAAGATATGTTGCAACTGATATTGATTAAGGTATTTTGATACATATGAATTTGCTTGTTACAGGAGGCTGCGGTTTTATAGGGTCTAATTTCATAAGACTAGCTTTAAGTAAAAACGAAGTTAAGCGTTTGGTTAACGTAGACAAGATGACTTATGCTGCCGATTTTGAAAATACAAAAGAATTCGAAAACAGACAAGAATATTCTCATCATCATTTTTGTTTAACTGAATATGAAAAATTTTGGAGCGTTTGTAAAGATAATGATATAACTGACATAGTTCATTTTGCAGCAGAGACTCATGTAGATAATTCAATCAAAGGGTCTAAAGTTTTCGTTCAATCTAATGTTGTAGCTACTCACTCTATCCTCGAAACATGTAAAGATAGAGACATTAGACTACATCATATCTCAACGGACGAGGTATACGGCGAAGTCCTTGGCAAAGACAGATTCACAGAGAACAGTCATTATAATCCTAAAAACCCATATTCAGCGACTAAGGCTGCTTCAGATTTCTTAGTAAAGTCTTACGTTAACACCTATGGTACTAGAGCAACTATATCTAATTGTAGCAATAATTATGGACCAAACCAACACGATGAAAAATTAATTCCTACGATTATACGTAATTTATTGAGCGATGAGTTAATACCTGTTTATGGACAAGGAACGAATGTAAGAGATTGGATTTATGTAGATGATCATTGCGAAGCTATATGGTTAATTTTAAAAGGAGGGAAGATTGGGGAGACTTATTTAGTTGGAGCAGACGCGGAAAGAACTAACATGCAAACAATTTCTTCTATATGTAATTTAATGGAAAGGACCGTGTCGAGTTCTATAAAGTTTGTGGAAGATAGGGCTGGACATGATTTTAGATATGCAATAGATGGCTCTAAGCTTAAAGAAGAGTTAGGCTGGAAAGCTCGTTACACTTTCTTAGACGGATTGAGCAAAACAATTACTTTTTACAAAAAAAAGTATAATTCACCCTAGAGTGGGTGTATTATACGGAAAGACATGGCAAGGTCAAAATCAAAGGCTCATCAATCTAGAGCCGAAATCAAGAAAGAAACTATCGAAGAGATACAAGAATCTCTTGAAGATCGATTCGAAAATCCCAACCCTATAAAGCGACAAATAAAAATTAATCAGCTTAATTGGACCGAAAAACAAAAGGAATTCTTTAAAGTAGCTTTAGATAGAGATACTAAAATTGTTTTTGTTAATGGTCCTGCTGGTACGGCTAAAACTTTATTATCGGTTTATTGTGGGTTACAGCTTTTAAATATGAAAGCTATTTCTGACATAATGTATCTTCGGTCAGCGGTAGAAAGTTCGGATAGGAGTTTGGGATATTTACCAGGTAATGCAGATGAGAAACTAAGATTTTATAACCTGCCCTTCCTAGATAAGTTGGAAGAATTATTGCCTAGTGGTCGAGCTTCGAAACTTGAAGATGAAGGTAGGGTATCAATGTTTCCTGTAAATTTTGCTAGAGGCATGAACTGGACCGCCAAATGCATAATCCTTGATGAAGCTCAAAACTCAACAATAAAAGAAATAGTTACCGTATTAACCCGCATGGGAGAAGGTAGCAGATGTTTCGTTATAGCAGACCCTATGCAAACAGACCTGAAACATGAAGATAAAGCTCATGCTTTTGAAAAAATTATGAAAATCTTTTCAGACGAAGAAAGTTATGACATGGGAATTAAAGTGTTTAATTTTTCTGAAGAAGATATAATGAGGTCTGAGCTAGTTAAGTTTTTAGCCAAAAAACTAAGACAGGTACAATAGTTATATATTGTTTTTGGCGAATGTAATATTTTCTTGGATTCTTTTTATATCCCCCTCGGGAATGTTATTGTTTTTTAACAAAAGCTCTTCCCACATTTCAATAGCTTTTTTTTCTTTTCCTGAGTAATACGCGCAGACAGCGGTTTCGTCTAGAAACCCCCAATCATAAACCCAATGTATTTTGAACAAAGCTTCTTTAGGATGAGTGAAATTTGAATGTATGTTTGCTATAACATATCCTAAATAAAACTGACCCTTTAATCTGCAATACCTAACTATCTCATGGATTGGCTCGATTCTATTTTTGTCAAATTCAAAAGCTTTTAATCCAGCCTCCACGACTTGGTCAACAGGTTTATCTAGCTTAGCTAACATCTTTGTTATGTTATACATGGATTCAAAAATTTCTTGCTTGAAAAAGCCAAGGTTTAATCTTTTCTCGTAAAATTCTAAAGCCTTCGACCAATTACCAGAGTCTCTATGGGATTGAGCTAAATAGAAAGTATACCTAGAGATCATGCGAGGGTCATTTTCTTGTTCCAGAGCTTTCTCTAGGATTATAGTATCTTCAAAGTATTTGTTTTCGTTTTCGCTTCTATGTCCATCTGTGTTTACTATCAATTTTAATCCACTAACTGTTCCTATAGAATAACTTTCGTCACAGGTTATAAATTCATGCAGCACTCCTTTGTAGTAAAATCCTTTGTCATTTTTAAAAATTAGTTGTCTGTAGTATAACGTATCTGCAAAGAGAGTCTCTACCTTGTAGATATCTTCTTTAAGAGAGTTTTTAAACTTTTGTACGTCAAAGTCTGGATTTAGTGAGATAACTTCGTCAGCGTCAATTATGAAGCAGTAATCGATGTTTTCGTGTGCTTTTAACTTGTCAAGAGCTAGGTTCCTGTTGTGGGAAAAGTTTTTCCATTTTTCGTGAGCGAATTCATATGGTATATTAAGCTCTTCTAGTTTTTTGATAGCGACTTCTTTCGTGTTGTCTATTGATCCTGTATCTACTATGACCGCCAAGTCTATTAAGGGGCTTACGGAGTCAATTAAACGAGCAATTACCTTCTCTTCGTTTTTTACAATACAACAAAGCCCTATCCTGTTATCTTCTCCCACTTAAGGATTATAATTTATTACCAAAAAAGGTCAATTTAAGAAAAAGTGAAATTTTTAACGATTTTTAACGTCTAAGTTTTCTAGATGTTTTTTTGCGTCGTGCGCTAGATTGTTGATTTTGTAAAATATTTTGGATAGCTCGGCGTTTGATGTATTACAGTGGGGGAAAGACAATTTCATAATTTCATTAATTTTTTGAATGATTTTGCCTTTTTCGTCATTCACACATATATTTACACCTATTTAAAAACATTTTAATTTTTAATTATAAATTTTTAAACAAATAAAATAATGCAAAAGAAATATTGTTCTAAATGTGGCCAAGCAACAGAGTATAAATCCGAAATTCCATCTTTTTGCTCTAAATGTGGAAATTCGTTTGCTGGCAGTAAGGGTAACGCCGTCTCCAGCAAGGCTAGTGAAGTCCGCCGACCTAGAGACGAAGATCATGATGAATATGAACACGACGATAGCTTTAACTCTAACATTACTTCGCTAGCGTTTGATGTCCAAAGGTTTGATGCTCCTACTCCTACTATAGGACAAGTAGCTTCTTTAGGCCCCCAAGAAAATAGTAACGCAGGTAAGTCTGAGCCACTACCGCCCGTAAATGAAGAAAAATTCCTCAAAGACTTTCAACAAGAAGCGGGCTCTATAAAACAACAAAATGGATGAGTCCAAAAAGTTCGAAGACTTCATAGAAGTCATCGATAGAGAGATATTAAAAAGGAAGCCCAAGTGGAACCTTAAATCTCTTGCTTGGATAGATTACGATGATGTTTCTCAGATAATCAGAATTCACATTCATAAAAAATGGCATTTATATGATCAAAGTAAACCTATTGGGCCTTGGTTGAACGCTATAATAGCTAATCAAATAAAGAATTTAATTAGAAATAATTATGCGAACGTTTCTAAACCGTGTTATAGATGTGATGCTGCTGAAGGCGAAGACCTTTGCTTGATATATGAAAAACAATGTAACGCTTGCCCTATTTTTGCTAAATGGGAATCGACAAAGAAAGACGCTTACAATTTAAAAATAGCCTCCTCCATAGAACATCATGGCAACGAATTAAAAAGCCAAGACCTCCAAGATAGTTTAAAATTAGAGTCTAATATACAAAAGCTCCACTTAGCCATGAAGGAATACTTAAAACCTCTAGAGTGGAAAATTTACACTCTAATATATATAGAGAACAAGCCTGAAGAAGAAGTGGCCAAAATAATGGGATACACAACGTCCGAAAAAGGTCGTTCTCCAGGTTACAAACATATTAAGAACATAAAAAAATCGATCATCAAGAAGGCGAGAAAAGCTTTGCTCAAAAATAAGATAGACATTTTTTAAGTATGAAATTATCCGAAGCACAAAAAGACTCTATACTTAACGAGTGGAATAGTAGACCTGATGACCCCCCATCACTACTCACTCTTACTAAAATAGCTTTTCCTGATTTGGAGAAAGTGGATGGAAGATGTAAAGAAGGAAAGCTCGTAAAAATCTTTCTTGCAGAGAACGGCTTGAGAGCGAGACCATCTAACGAGTACAAACCCAAGGCTAAAAAGGAGCTCTCCGAAGAACAAAAGGAGTTTTGCGAAAACAATGCTTCGATGATGTCTTTTGTAGAGATCGCTAGAGTCTTGTTTGCGGATGACTCGCTCAATAATTTAAGTCAAGAAGCTAAATCTATAAAAGAATATATAGATTCGTTAGGAGATTCTATAGTACCATTTGAAGATCGAACTCCCCAAGAGCTACCAGATTACAAGTCTCCTAAAACCCAAGCACAGGCTTTAGCTAAGATAAAAAAATACACTCCTGATGATACCAATCCAGATAAAATAACCCATAAAAAGAAAAAAGAGATAAACAGTTTAATAGGATATTTAAACACCTATAGATTTAATTATCAGATTAACACTTACTCAAATCAAACTTCAAGGGATTTGTTTGAGAGTAGCTTTGTAAGGTACACTCATGACAAAGAAGACCTTTCTCAAGAGGAAGTAGATCAATATATTGTTCTATCAGCAGAAGTGGTTATAGCTTCTCACATACAAAGAAGGGTGGAGCACCTACAAGGCTTATTGGACGATGTCGCTGACGATACTGAAGGAAGGAGAATTTCAATGTCTTTAGTTGAAGCCATTAGCAGTGCTCAAAACGAATATAATCAATCAGTTAACCGTCAGCATAAGCTCCTTGGAGACTTGAAAGAAAAAAGAAGTGACAAGCTAAAAAACAAAATAAAAGCAAACGCAAGTATAATTAGCTTAGTAGAGATGTGGAAAAGCGAAGAGAATAGACATAAGATGATAAAGCTTGCCGAACTAAACAAGAAAAAGGTTAAAGACGAAATTAATAATTTACAAAACATGGACGAGCTGAAAGCTAAAATCTTAGGATTAAGCGAAGAAGACGTATTAGAATAATATGAAGTTTGAATGCAAAGCTTGTGGGAAAGTTTTTGACAGCGAGAGAAGTTTACACGCTCATATCAAAGTGCATGGCTTGAGAGTGGTTTCTTATTATCAAAAATATTATCCGCGTTATGACCTTCATGATGGATCAATAATAAAATTTAAATCCAAAGATCAATATTTCAGCCAAGACTTTAATAACAGAACAAATCAAAGAAAGTGGATAGAGTCACAAGACAAATCAGAAGCACAAAAATATCTAAAAAATCTTTTAAAAGAAAGGATTGAGTCTAGAGACATTTCTTTTTCTCCCTGTCAAGTAGAGCTCAGAAGTTTGCTTATACCATCAATAGTATTTTATGAAAAATTTTTTGATGATTATTACAAGTTATGTCAAGAAATCGGTCTAGAAAACAAATATAAAAAAGCTAAGGAATTGATCGTAGCGAACGGATATTCAGAAGACGAAAATCTAGAAATTTTTATAGATACAAGGGAACAAATGCCGTTAGATTTTAATTTCCCATCTAAAGTAAGAACTTTAAAGTATGGAGATTATGCCTTAAGCGACAAAGATGTAACATGTAATTGTTATATAGAAAGAAAATCTTTAGCGGACTTCATATCGACTATTAGCGTAGCCAACCATGATAGATTTTGTAGAGAAATAGAAAGAGCCAAAGAAGACAATGCGAACTTAATAATTCTTGTAGAAGACACTCTATCTCATGCTTTATCTTTCCCTTTCTTACCTTACATTTCTAAGAAAATAAAAGTTACCCCTGAATTTATTTTTCATAAAGTAAGAAGAATGATTCAAAATTATAATCATATACAATTTTTATTTGTAAAAGATAGAGAAGAGGCTTCTCGTGTAACTGAAAAAATATTTTTCTCTAAATGTGTTTATAAAGATATAGACCTCCAGCTAGCTTACGATAAAGGAATTTTATAAATGTGGTACGCTCCAGAAAAGTACAAAAATCAAGACTCGTTCAACATGAACGAAGAGCTTTCAAAGCTACAAGGAGAACTGACAGATAAAGAAGCTAAGATTTCTTTAGCTAAATTTTTAAGCTCCAACCTTTCGTTTACCACCGAGTTGATTTCGGGCATAAAGCTAGCTCCATTCCAAGAGATAACCTTAAAAGGGATGATGAAGAGAAATTTTTCTATGTGTGTTTGGGGGCGTGGCTGCGGTAAAACTTTTATAGCTTCAGTATTTTGCTTTCTTCATTGTATATTTAATCCAGAAACAAAAATATTAATTGCTGGACCTACTTTTCGTACAGCTAGATTTATATTTAATAACTTAGAAAAGATAGTCAATACAAAAGGAGCAGAACTCTTACAACAAGCTTTTTGTGCAAAACCTTCCAAGAGGAACGACCAGTATGAATGGCTTATAAACGGAGGAAGCATAACTGCTATTCCATTAAGTGGAGAAAAGATTCGTGGTTTTCGTGCCAATATTCTGCTTCTTGACGAGTTCTTGCTTCTCCCTGAAGAGATAATTAAGACTGTTTTGATGCCGTTTCTAGTTGCTCCTCAAGACATGAAAGAGCGTATAAAGATTAGAGAGATGGAAGATAACCTAATAAACAAAGGGCTAATGAAAGAGGAAGAAAGAATGGTTTTTGAAAATAACTCCAAGATGATTGCTCTTTCTTCTGCAAGCTATACTTTTGAAAACCTATACAAGACGTACAAGGAGTGGTGCGGGAAAATATACTCTGAAGAAAAAGGAGATGCTACATATTTTATTTCCCAATTAGGTTACGAAGCTTTACCGGAAGAGATGATAGATAGAACGGTTATAGAAGAGGCTCAGGATGGAGGCTCTTCACATTCTTCTTTCCTAAGAGAATACTGCGCTCAATTTACTGATGGTTCTGATTCTTACTTCAGTGCAAAAAAGATGCATAATTGTACAATACCTGATGGAGAGCACCCAACTACTCTAATAAAAGGTAAAAAGAGCAACAAGTATATATTAGGAATTGACCCCTCTTTTTCTAACTCTCCAAGTTCAGACTTTTTTGCAATGTCTCTATTGGAAGTGGATGAAGAAACTAAAACAGGGACCTTAGTACATTCTTACGCTGTAGCAGGAGGAGACTTAAAAGATCATATAAAATACATGTACTATGTTTATAGTAATTTCGATATAGAGATGATATGCATTGACAATGCGGGGTATCAGTTTATAGATAGCTGTAACGAGTCTTCTTTTTTCAGAAAAAATAATATAAATATAAAGTTCTTTGATTTTAATAGCGATGCAGAAGGACAAAACTATATCTCGGAATGTGCTAAGGCTAAAAGAAGCCTAAATAAACAAAATGGAACCATATGCTTTAAGCAAAATTTTACCTCCAACTGGTTGAGGAAAGCGAACGAACATCTACAAGCATGTATAGACCATAGAAAGGTATGGTTTGCGTCAAAATGTTCTGCGAGTGAATCCGAATTTACTAACCAAATCTCTCAAAGCTTTGATGTAAAATTAACAGGAGAAGATAGTAAAGGCGATTTAATTGACACTCAAGATATATTAATTTACCAAACCAAAAAACAATGCGCTCTTGTAGAGGTAAAGAGCACAGCTAAAGGAACACAGACGTTTGACCTACCTCAACATTTAAAGCGTTCCACTAGCGCAAATCGGGCAAGAAAAGATAATTATACCACTCTAATGTTATCAAATTGGGCTTTAAAGTGTTTTTTCGATATAAAATCGCATAAAAATGAATCTTCGGCAACTTTTACTCCTATAATGCTTGATTAAAGTGTAATAAGAAATATACTTTTACGAACATGAGCGAAGAATCTAAAAAGCCAACCAAAAAGCCTAGAAAACCTAGAGCTTCTACCAAGAAGACATCTAAAGCTTCTTCTGAGACAGAGCCATTGATGACTTTTGAGAGCCTTGCTTATGACACAACTCAGACCAGAAGAAACAAATCTGCTGTAATAAAAAGAACCGATAGGTTTAAGAATATAGACGATGGTCTAGTCCCTTATAGCTACTATAATACCCCATATTCTACAGGAGCAGGTAACTCAGATATAGACATACGGGACGCAGTTACTTTATGTCAAAAAGCTTATTATAATTTTGCCCAGTTTAGGAATGTGATTGATTTAATGACCGAGTTCTCAATAGGTACTTTATATTTCGAAGGAGAGAATAAAAAGTCTAAAAAATTCTTTGAGGAGTTTTTTGAGAAAATGGATTTTTTTGCTTTGCAAGATAGATTTTACAGAGAGTATTTCAGGTCGGGCAACATTTTTTTATATAGATTCGAAGGAAAGCTGCCTAAAGAAGAACTGAAAAAAGTAGCTAGCGCTTATGGAGCTAATTTATCCTTATTAACCGAAGGTAGACTTCCTACAAGGTATGTGTTTTTAAATCCAGCAGATATAAGGATGACGGGCACGGCATCTTTTTATAAAGCTAAATATTCAAAAGTTCTAAGTCCATACGAAATACAAAGAATTAGGAATCCTCTAACAGAAGAAGACCACACTATAAGAGAATCTCTTGATAAAGATACTCTTAAGAAAATAGATAGCAGCAATTCTAAAAAAATAACTCTCCCGCTAGATACAGATAGACTAGTTTCAATCTTTTATAAAAAGCAAGATTATGAACCGTTTGCTGTGCCAATGGGATTTCCCGTTCTAGCAGACTTAAGTTTTAAAGACGAACTTAAAAAAATGGACATGGCTATAGCAAGGACTATGCAACAAGCTATTCTTTTGGTTACTATGGGTACTGACCCAGACAAAGGAGGAGTTAATCAGAAAAATTTAATGTCGATGCAAAAGCTCTTCGAAAATCAATCTGTGGGAAGAGTTTTAATAGCTGATTATACTACCAAAGCAGAGTTTGTTGTTCCTAAAATAGCAGAATTAATGAGCCCTCAAAAATATCAAGTATTTAACGAAGATATTAATATGGGTTTAAACAATATATTAGTGGGGGGAGAAAAATTTGCGAACCAATCTGGTAAAGTAGAGGTTTTTCTTGCTAGATTACAAGCAGCTAGAGAAACATTTTTAAATTCATTTTTAATTCCTGAAATGAAGAGATTGGCTAGGTCTATGGGATTTAGGTCTTGTCCAGAACCCAGATTGTCTGAAATTTCATTAAAAGATGATACTTTAAAAGATAAGGTATATACTAGACTTTATGAGCTTGGAGTGCTTAGCCCAGAAGAGTTGGTAGAAGCTTTACAGAGCAGTAGATTACCAAGGAAAAGGGATTCTGTAGAATCTCAAAAAGAATTTTCTGAGATGAAAAAGGACGGATTCTATGAACCCATTATGAAATCAGCCTCAGAAGAGAGCGGAAGGCCCGAAGGTACAGATGGAGTCCAACAAGAAACTCAAGAAGTCTCACCCATAGGAGAAGGAGAACAGTCTAAGGCTAACCACTTTAGTCTTAGTAAAATAAAAGAGAATATGATTTTAGCGCAAAAATTATCTGCTGAAGTGGCGAAAACCTTGAGAAAAGTCCATAAGATAAAAAGGTTTACAAATAAACAAAAGCAAGTCTCTGAAGATATTACAGAAACTATAATCTCCAATGAAAGTCCAAATAATTGGCTAGAAAGTGTAGAAAAATATTGTAAAATGCCCATTGACCACAACCCAGAAAGGGTTAAGATTGTTCAAAATATTGCTTACGAACATCAATTAGATACTTATTTAGCTAGTCTTTTGGCGTCTAGTATAAAGGAATAAATAAATGAGCGAAGAACAACAAGAATCAAATCAAGAAGAAAAATCTTCAGATATCGTTAAGTCGATGTACGATGAATCGTTTGACATCTCAATGGAAGACTTAATGATTCCTGACGTACAGGAAGAAGCAACCAAGGGTAATATCGTAGAAGATAAGGTTGAGGGAGCTTTCAAGTTTTGTTTTCTGGGAGCAGGACAAGGTGGTTCTAGAATCGCTGAATCTTTTAATAAAAAAGGGTATGAGCGAGTAGCTGTTATAAATACGGCAGAGCAGGATTTAAATACTATTAATGTAAAAAATAAACTACTAATTGGAGAAGGTGGGGCAGGAAAAGACCCAGAAGTCGCAAGAAAACTATACACAGAAAAAGAAAACGATATTTTAGATTTTATTCGTTATTCTTTTGGAGAAGAATTTGATCGTATTTTTGTATGCGTAGGAGGTGGGGGCGGTACTGGCTCTGGGCTTGCTACTAGCTTGGTTGACGCAAGCAAAGAGGTTTGTGAAGCTATGAAACTCCCTGCTTCTAAGGTTGGTATGATATTAACCTTACCAAAAAATTCAGAGGGTAGAGGGGTATGCAATAACGCTTCTAAACTTTTAAGAGAAGTAATGCAACATGTGGATAGTGGAAAAATTTCTCCATTAATTATCGTAGATAATGAAAGGGTGGCTAATTTGTATCCTAATCTTCCTGTGTCTAAATTTTGGGATGTAGCTAACGGGAGTACCTCTGGATTGTTTCATTTATTTAATCATACAGCAGCCAAGGACAGTACCTATTCTAGTTTTGACGCTAACGATTATAAAAACGTTTTAGACTCTGGTCTAATTGTTTTTGGAGCTTCGCCAGTAAAGAATTGGCAAGACTCTATTGCTATCTCAAGAGCTGTTAGAGAAAATCTAAAAGGCAATTTGCTCACTGGGGGAATAGACTTAAGTCAAGGCTCCACCGCTGGAGCGATTGTAATAGGAGGAAAAGAGCAACTAGATAATATAAAGCAAATGGACCTTGATGATGCTTTTTCTCAGTTGTCTAGAATGCTAAAACCAAATACCCTAGTACATAGAGGAATTTATAGCGGTAATCAATCTGGACTTACGATATTTACTGTAATTGGAGGTCTAGGATTACCCCAAGAAAGGTTAAAGGGTTTAGAGACGTGAGTAGCGCTCTCTAAGAAGTAAAGGAAAAATAAATAAGGAAAATAATTATGGCAGATAATAATGTAAAACCAGGTTGGAAAACTACCGAATTCTGGATTTCTGTAATCGTTGCAGTTTGTTCTCTCGCATGGGGCGCAGGAGTTGTTGACCCAGAAGGAGCTAGTAACGCAGATAAGGTATTTGGATTTGTATGTAGCGCAATGGCAGCTCTTGGATATTCTGTATCTAGAGGCTTGGCCAAGAAGGGCTAATCTATGTGGATGGCCTTCATAAAGGCTTTGTTGGATTGGCTTACCGCGCTTGTTAAAGAAGATACTAAAGCAAGCGACGCCGATAGCGTACCTAAATCTTTAAAGGATAAATGGCGCAAGAGGATAGAAGAACAAGAACAAAAATCCAAACAAAATGAAGAAGACGTTAATACTTCTAAGTAGTTTTTTATTTTTTGTAGGCTGTGGCTCTACTAGAGTAGTATTTGTTGATACTAGCTCTGACCTTGTAAGAATTGGTCCCAAAGTAGAGGGAAGAGTTTACATAATGAAAAACGGAGAATGGGTGCTTTCTAAAAATAAAGTAAAAATACCAGAAGGATGGTATGCTGGAGGTTTACCTAGAGAAGAGTAGTTTTTTCAAAAAAAACATAGGCAGTTGTCAAGAAGCTTTATCTTTTAGTGTATTACATTAAGGGATGAAGCTTTTTTTTGTATTTTTATTAATGAATTTAGCTACTGGATGCGGTTTGCTTCAATCTATATCTGAAGATTCTTTATATTGCAAAGAAAGATTTGCTGCGAAAGACCCGTTACATGTTTGGAGTTGTGGTCCTAAAGCCTTGTATGAGGTTGTTCAGCATATGAAAATTGATCCATTCGTAACGAAAGAAAAAATCAGCAACCACATACAGGGAGGTAGCATACTTCCTATAAGAAGTACTCTTTCTATTTTTAATGAAAAAGCTAGGAGTATAACTTTTCCAAAAGAGATGCTTAGAGTGTTAAAAGTGTATAATATATCCGTCACGAAAAAGAAAAGTCTAAAAGAAATAAAAGAAAATGAACCTGTTATTGTTTTGATAAAAGATAAAAAATCAGCCTTTGACTATCATTGGATTTTCTATCCCAAAAACTCTATTTCAAGGATAGAGACATATTTCGGAGCTGGCTCTACTCGTGTAGTAAGCGTTTATGTATTAAAAAACGAAAATGTAAAAGACTACTTTCTCTCTAGCCATTTACCGTAGAACAATTTTGGCCAGTCCAGCCTCATTTCTATTTCAACTTGTTTTTGCCAATTAGAACTATCTTCTGGAGTATTCATTTCATACCACTTAGGTTTGTGCCATGCTGCATTTTTAATAAATTCTAAAGCATTTCCAGTACTCCATGCTGTTAGGCTAGGAGATTTGTTCGATCCATTCTTATAAGGCCCAAGAGCTTTATACATCATATTTAAAGTAGGTTTATCAAAATGGATAAAGGGGATACGTGATGGAACACATTGTGGGATGTGAACCGGATTAAAGTCCGACATTTTGATTGGAGGTTTATAATGCTCAATATTTTTGTACCCTACTATTACTCTATTGGTCCTATATGTTCCATCGTCAGGTACAAAATCTTTAAATATAGGCACTGGGGGGCGATATGGATAATGATGAAAATAAACCCGATCATTGAGAGAGTGAAGAATAACGCCTTTGGCGCTTGGAGAGTCAGAGCCTTCAAAACGAATAGAAACATTCTTTAGTATAGTTCCGTCTTTAAATCTGACCTGTGACAAATGATAGCGATTACCTTTTGCATTAAACTGGCTATAGCAGGGAATGTTTGTTACTATAAGAAAGGTTAGCAATTTGGTTATCTCGTTCATCTTGATACAAGATTATTTGTTTTCTTGGAAAAAGTAAAGATTTTTTTGATATTTTTTTCTTTTTATTTTAAATTAAATTATTTAAATTAAATGATCGTTTTTGGTGTATAAAAGACAAACATGGCATTGGAGGAAGAAAAGAATGAGCGCAAGCAAATAAACTCTCAAGAAAGAGCAGTTTTGTACTCTAATAATCTACTTAAAGCGTTCGATCTTAAGGCTGAGACATTTAACAGTTCTCATGAACAAAAAGTGACGCCATCTCAAATTAAGTCAATTTATCTAAACGCGGTATCCGAAGAAACAAACCCACAAGTAAAAAATTTATATGCTTTCGCTAGGATAAATCTTTTTTTTGATATGATTATAGGAGAAGAGGCTTTCGTTACTGGGCAATGCGCTCAAGAAGACATGAAAGATACTGAAGTTTCAGAACTACAGTTTGAGTTTGTCGATCTAAAATCAGCCAATAAACCTCAATCTATAAAAACTGCGATAGACTTTTTCGAGGACAACTTTATAGCAGAGAAACATTTTTCTAAAGCTAAAGAGGATTTAATTGAGTTTGATATAGACTTTGAGTTCTTTAATGCTGAAGAAGACCTTTTCTTAAGTGAAAAAGATAAAAACAATTATTTATGGGAGATTTTATGAAAAAACACGAATACACTACATCTTTCAGTTCGACTGTAAAACCTTTAGTGTCAGAACAAAAGGATGAAATTTTGGCGATAGCCAGCCTAGATGAGATAGGAAAATTTTTACCAGAAATAGATACGGACAAAAATGTAGATTTGCTCCCTATAGCATTTAACGCCTGTGTCGTTAACAGAGCCAACAAGAATGGAGATGTCATTGATGCAAGTACAGCGGTTGACATACATAACTCTTTCATAAATAAGCCAATTAATATCGAACATAATAGGGATAGACTAGTTGGAGTAATATTAACTGCGGGATTTAGCGAGTTTGGTACTGACGCTCCCTTAGAAGCTAAAGATGTCGCAGATAAAGCTGACCCATTTAATATTACCTTAGGGGCCGTAGTATGGAGAGTAGTTAATTCAGAATTAGCAGACAAGATCGAAGATTCTAGCGACCCTTCTAGCGAAAACTATATGAAAGTATCTGCAAGTTGGGAGCTTGGCTTTTCTGATTATGAGGTAGCGATTGTAGCAGAAGGAAAGAATATAGCTGGTGCTGAAATAATAAAATCAGAAAAAGACATAGATAATTTAAAGGAATTTCTCAAAGGATTTGGGGGTTCTGGCGTTCTTGAGGATGGCAGAAGCGTATATAGAAAAGTCGTAAATGACGTTGTTGCCTTGGGGATAGGTTTAACAGTTAACCCAGCAGCAGACGTTAAAGGACTGATTACCCCTAAGACTATTGATAACAACAATAAAGAAGAATTTTTGGAAAAAGAAGTAGAATCTTCTAAATCTGAAGAAAAAGTGCGAAAAACAGAAAAAAACAGTTCACAAATTAAAGAAAAAAATGTAGCAAATAACATAGGTAAAGTCATGAAAATTAATAGTACTAAAGATATTTCGGACGAAAACCTCCAAGAGCTTACAGCCTCTCAGATTTCTGAGTTGATTGAGTCTGAACTCAAGACAGCTTCAGAGAAGTACGCTGAAGAAAAACAGGAGGTTGAAACTCAGCTTGAAGCTGCTCAAGAAAAAGCTAACGCACTTGAGAAAGACCAAGAAAAAATGAAAACAGAATTTGACGCTGTTAAATCAGAACTGGACAAGCTCCACTCTGAAATGGCAGCGAAAGAAGCTGAAGATAAGTTTAATCAGCGTATGTCTAATCTCGACGATGTCTACGAGCTTTCTGATGAAGATCGTGGAGTTATCGCCTCTGAGATTAAAGATATGGACGAAGAAACTTATGAAGGCTACGCTAACAAGTTAGCGGTTCTTTTGAGCTCTAAAAATAAAGAGCATCTTGCTAAATTGGAAGTTGATAAAGCTGAAAAAGAGCAAGAAGAAGTAAAAGCTTCAGAAGAACAAACCGAAGAGGCTTCTAGCGAAGTTTTGGAAGAAGCTATTTCTCAGGTTAAGGAGGAAAAGGAAGAGATTCCTGCTTCCGCCGAAGCGTCTGAGCAAACTGTATACGATAAATACAAACAAGCTTTTAACATCGATCAATTCGATGTAAAGCTCTAATTTATAATCACGGAGATAAAATATTATGCCACAAACACTAAGGCCATTTAGAGATTATGACGAGAAGGATGTAATTAATTTATATAACTTCTCTGGAACACTCCCTGCGACCAAAGGTCTTTTGGTTAAAATTCAGGGTAACGGGTGGGTCTCGTCTGACGAGATCGCCATGTTGGGCAGCGTTGGCGGTTCTTATAGCAATACGGTTTCTGAGCGCTACGGCGTAGAAGCTGCTGTAACTACTGCTGGCGCAGCAGATTCCCCGATTGGAATGATGCTTTATGACGTAAAGGAAACTGACGAAAACGGCGAAGCTCTTAAGTTCAATCCTCGCAAAGCTGCGGAGATGGACATTGCTTTGAGCGGTCAAGCAGTTCCTGTCGTTAGCAGAGGAATTTTCCTCTATAGCGGAAGTCAGCTAGCTTCAGACGCTCCAACGGCTGGACAAGATTTGTACTGCGGTGCAAACGGTTTAATTATAACTGGCAACCCAGGTAGTGCTAATACCAAGGTAGGACGTGCTTTAGGCACGAAGGATAGCGATGGAGTTATTCTAATCAGCCTTGATTGCAGCTAAACCACTTTACTGGAGAAATTTAAAATGAGATTAACTTTAAAAGAAACCCCAGAACAGGTAGAGCTCATCAAAGCGATGGGTTCTAGAAACCAAACTGTAGCTAGAGAAGCTAGTGAAGCATTCGCAGCTTTCTTAGGGCCAGTTGTTCAGCAAGTAATTCAGCAAGCAGGTACTGCTAGCGCGATTTACACTGACGCTCCCTATGATGAAGACGATAGCCCTAGTTATCCTCTAGACTTGTATTACAACGAGAGCAAGAACTTCATCACTGTATGGAGTCAAAACATGGCTGGCGGTATGCCCAGCTCCCATGTCGAAGGTCTCGAAGAGTTGAAAATTGCTACTTATCGTTTAGATAGTGCAATTTCCTTCAATAAGCGTTATGCTCGTCGCGCCCGTTTGGACGTAGTTAGCAAGGCGGTTGAAAGAATGGCACAGGAAGTTCTTGTTAAACAAGAGCGCAATGCTTGGGCTGTACTTCTTAAAGCTTTGGCAAATGCTTCTACTGGCGACAGTAGCCTAACTCACTGTATTAGTGAAGTTACTACAGCAGGTTTTTCGATGACTCTTATGAACCACTTGATGGTCCGCATGAAGAGAATCAACGAATCTTTTGCTGGTGGTACTGCTGCTAATCCTTACAGTCGTTTAACCGACTTGTATTTGAGTCCTGAGAGAATGGGCGACATTAGAAACTTCGCCTCTCAGCCTTTGGATGCTGCCGTTGGATTGAACGTTCCAAACAATGTTCGCGAAGATATCTTCCGTTCTGCTGGAGCTTCAGAAATCTTTGGAGTAACCCTTCATGAGCTGATTGAATTGGGTGTTGGACATAAGTACAATACTCTGTTCGCTACAATGGGTGGCTCTTCTGGTAACTTCGACGATGTAGACGATAACTCGAACCACACCTCGTTTGATTCTTCTGCTGACGAACTTATCGTTGGCCTTGATAATAGCAAGGGTGCGCTCGTTCGTCCTATCGCCAGAAATGCAGAAAGCGGTTCTACGTTTACTGCTCTCCCTGACGATCAGTACAACATTACTAGAGCTGATAAGGCTGGTTTCTACGGTTCACTCGAAGAGGGTCGTGTTTGTATCGACGCTCGTGCAATCGTTGGACTTAACCTTAACGCTTCGTAAAGGTTTAGTTAGATTAAATTCAACCCCCCAATTTTGGGGGGTTTTTTTATTCTCTTTTTGGGGTAAGTTGTGTATGCTAAGAAGAAGGGAAAAGGATTATTATGAAAGAAAATAATAAAAAACCAAAAAAAGCGAAAGCATCATCAAAAGGTTCAAAGCCTAAAAAAGTAAACGAAATGTCCCAAACGCACGGAAAAGTAGAAAATTTCGAACCTAACAGTTTGGATCAGGTTTGGGGAGATACTGGAGAAACTAGATACGGTCATCTAGATGAAAAAAAATACGAGGAAGAGCTTAATAACATGACAAAATCAGAGCTTTTCGCTCATGCCTCGAAACATGGTATTATTCCAATCGATAATAGAGATCAGCTAGAAAAAAGGCTCATAAAAGAATTTAATAGATACTCTCTAGAATTTAAGAAGCCTCACCATCAAGAAGACCCGATTAGAATGGATAATATCTCACTAGAAGCTAGAAAAATTCTAGAAGAGGGTAAATAATAGAAATAATAATCTTATAATATGTGTAATATAGGTAAATGGCTACGAACTACGACTTCAATGTTACGCAGGGAACAGAATTTTATATCAGGCTTAAGCTAAAGGATTCTTCAGGAAGTGCCATAGACTTAACTGATTATTTTATTAGCGGTAAGGTAAAAAATAGATACGGAGATTCTGATCCTCTGTATGATTTAGCTCCATCTGGCGTAACCAACCTGTTAACGGGGGGTTGCGTCGATGTTCTTCTAAAAGGAGCAAGTACGTCTACTATTCCAGTAGGTCAACATTCTTACGATATTGAAATATATACCGCTCAGGGCTACGCGGACAAAGTGGTCTATGGGAACTTTAATGTTTATCCCGAAATAACCACTTAATTTAAGATGTCAACCGAGGTCGAAATTGTTGTATCAGGAGTTAATCCTACAGCGGGAGTAGACATTACTTCTGCTGGTATAAGAGGGGCAGATGGCTACACTGGTCCTACGGGGCCAACAGGACCCCTTGGAGGAGATAATCAAAAATTTAAGTTCGATAGCTTTACTACAGAAGCTGATCCAGGTTCTGGAGATTTAAGATTTAATAATTCTTCATTTGCAAGTGTTACATATATTTATTTTAATACAAATAATTCAGACGGTTCTGATGTAAGTAGCTGGATAGATTCGCTGGATGATAGCGTGTCTTCTACTTCAAAACCAAGACTTAAGATTCATCCTGAGGATGATCTCGCTAACTATGTAACATTTAAACTTAGCTCTGTTGAAGATGTTAGTGGGTTCAAAAAAGTAGGAGTAACATATGCTGGTTCGGCTGGGAGCATGTTCACTAACGCCGAAGTTCTTTATGTGGGTTTTCAACCCGCTGGTGGTACTGGACCTGCTGGAGCCACAGGTCCTGCGGGTAGTGATGGAGTAACGGGTTCCACAGGAGCTACTGGACCTACAGGAGCTACAGGCGCAACAGGTATTTCTGACGCTATAAATATAGTTTATACTTTTGACGATTCAACTAGTATGGTTGATCCTGGTGCAGGTAAATTAAGACTAAATAACACTGCTGACTCTACAAATATTCCTAACGTAACAAAAATCGCTGTAGACGGAACAGACGCCAGTTCAAATTCTGCTTATCAAAAATATGATCAGTGGGTAATTTCTTCTGCTACCTCAACCAAGTCTTATATAAATATAATCGAAGAAGGTAATACTGATAATTGGGTTTTATATAAAGTGACGGGCTATGATTCTAAATCAAGCTCTTATGGCGTTTTCAATGTGACTTGGGTTTCCAATTCTACAGGACTTTCAATTAGCGATACTACAAGAATTGTTGTAACTGCGTCTATTGTAGGTGAAGCAGGACCTACAGGCTCCACGGGAGCTACAGGTTCTACAGGACCTACGGGAGCTACAGGTTCTACAGGGGCTACAGGACCTACGGGAGCTACAGGTGCAACAGGAGCAGATTCAACTGTTGCAGGACCTACAGGACCAACTGGACCTACAGGTAGTACGGGACCAACAGGGCCTTCTGGACCTACAGGAAGTACTGGAGCAACAGGCTCTACGGGAGCGACAGGACCTTCTGGACCTACTGGGTCTACAGGACCCGCAGGGCCTACGGGAAGTACAGGTGCGACAGGAGATACTGGACCTACAGGACCCACAGGAGCTACTGG
>CETC01003727.1_pt1 | contig 25473 bp, 33 predicted proteins | sample 326911 | NCBI WGS metagenome assembly CETC01 (sample SAMEA2622694, study PRJEB7988) | marine metagenome | isolation source: saline water (ENVO:00002010), including | reverse complement strand
AGCCTACTTAACTACAAGCAGCAGGAAAGCCAGCCAGCCTGGTTCAAAGAAAACGATGACCACTTCTACCACTCTGTCACCAGCGGATCATCTCCGTTTAACGAGTGGTATGAATTTGAGAGCGAAGAAGATGCGCTAGACTTTGCGCTGACCTTTGAAAGCCAGAGCGTGATCGACCGCTACTCCCGAGTCACCGTGGACGGGAAGGATCGGTGGTATGACAACGACGATGTGATCTACGTAGACGACACGGAAGAATACTCCGTCACTCCGGATGCAACCCCGGCCTCCTTTGCCGATCTTGCCCAGGCTGAGTCGAGATTCTAGCCCTAGCGCAACTGATTGACCCGGTGCCAAGATTTGGCACTATCACCTCGATGAAGAGGGAGAGCTTAGAGCTGACTTCCGAAAGGAGGGAGGAGCTGGACAAGTTGGCGGCCCGCTTGAAGTGTCACGCACAGCGCGGGCCTGCAGCCGGGAAGCCATCCTGGCGGGCGCTAATTTACGCAATCGCAGACGGCGCCGTAAAGGTGACGCCCAAGGTCAAGGCCAAGGCCCGGAAGCGTCAGGCGTAGAAAGCCCGAATATCGGCAACGATGGCACTGTGCTGGGCATCGCTCAACGAGGGCGTGACAATGAATTCCGCAAACGATCCTTCTGCCCTCCAGACCGTGTTCCTGACTCCGAGCATCACGACGCTGTCCATTGTGTTGAGGTCCAGGTCCTCAACACTAATTACGTTGACGCCGCTTGCAAGGGCAGCGGTATAAAGTGCCCCGCGCGTTTGAGGGGAAAGAACACTGTCGTTGACCCGGACATCTCCCCTTGTAACGCCAGAAAACACATCGCTGGATTTTCCGCTTTCCAAGGCAATGCGGTCATTCCCTGTGCTCCCACGCGAAAAGAGCATCTGCCTGTTTGTTGAAATCGGGTCAAAAACAATGAATATGTCGTAGGTGCCTGCGTCAAACGCGCTGCCCTGAGTGCTTGTCGTGAGCCCCGTGTAGCCAGTCGATGCGAACACAGCTCGCGCTGAGTCACCTGAGCCGGACAGGGTAGCGTTTGTGGTACTGTCGTTGGTCAGGTTAGTTCCGTTGCCCGACTGATCGTAGACAATTGTTACGTCCGAGCCGGATGTGGCGTAGAAGTCACCAGAGTAGCTGCTCACCAGCTTTCGCGTCATGGACGCTGCAATTCTAGGCGTGATATTGAGCTGCGACAGCAACGGCTGCGAGTGGGGATCGCCAGTGCCAGCGATGCCGTTGTAAAGTCCGAGGGCCATGTAGTTATGTTAGCCTACCAAGTCGCATTGCGACCGCGCAGGCCGGCGTCGATGTGGCAGAAGGTTGAGTAGGCGCCCAGGCCTCCGGTAAAGCAGCCGGCGTGACGCATCTTGTTCAGCCTGTTAAACGCCTGTTGCGGGCTCATGCCGTCGATTTGGAAGTCTACGGCGCAGTTACGCATGTGAAAGCTCCTGGGGCTGCCCTTGACGCCTTTGTGGTTATATTCCGGGCTCCGGTAGATAGATGTCAGCCTGATGGGCAAATCGATGCTTTCCCGGAGCTGATCTAAAACCCACAAGACAGGGGGAAGGTTTTGCCACAACTCTCGGCCAGGCAGGCTGTTCTGGACGCCATTGCGGCTTGCGTTGGCGTAGTTTGTCACCTCCCGAGGTTGGAAATGGCGCAGCCGCAATGCAGCAAGCCAACTCTCGTATTCTTCTCTCAAATTAGAATCACTCATTGTCTTGTAGAATGTCGGCGATTTTGGAGTGCAGGCTTTCCCGGTCCCTTTCGCAGTCAGACAGCCGCCGCCTGACGTCCTCCAGCTGCGCGTTGTAATTCTGCTCCACTTTTTGGGTTAGCGCGTCGTTGCGCTTGTTTAAGAAAGCCACGGCCACCACGAGGGCAGCAATCAGGCCTCCATGCTCTAGGAGCGACAGAATTGAGGGATCCATCTCGTCTTCGTTTCTGCCATCTTAACAAATTGTGTCGATTTGTGTTACAGGCGCCGGTCGGCAACAAACCGTGAAAGTTTCTTGTGGATTTTTTCTGACAGATTTGTTCTTAGTGAAACCGACTTATTTCCCTGAACTTCAATGGCAAACGCACCTTGCTAATCGATCAATCAAATCAATGTATTGTGCTGTTTAATCGATTTTGTAGATGCATTACGACGGCCTAACCTTGCTTCGTTATGGATGCTTCCGCCGATAACCGCGAATCACTATTAACTATTACGGCTTCTCAAGACGGCGAGCCCGTCGTTATCAAGGCCAGAGGTTTTGAATCGCTCGCCGACGTGGAAGAGGTTTTAGCCCAGATAGTGCTCACGGGAGCCCTTACAAACGGGCAGGCTACGATCCAGAGAGAGACAGAGGCCGCCCCGTCAAGCCGCGCAGAACAATAATCAGGCCGCCCAGGCAGGCGCCAATCACGTTCCAGTTGTCGTCAATGAACGACGCCAAGTCCGGGAATTTTGCCGCGACTACGGAAACGACTGAGGTAAGCAATCCCAGCCAGATCGTTTTGCTCTTTAAAGGTTTCTTTGCCATTACTGCAAAAGGTTGAGCAGGCTGCCGGTGTTCGCGTCGAGTTCAGTCTCCAGGCTGACCTTGAGGCCAGCGCAACTTGTCATAGTCAGGACAACGCCAGCCGCTGCGACGACTGAGGCCCATACGAGTAGTTTCTTCATCAGCGCCATCTAATCACGCGCTGTCCAAGCCCCGCTGCAGGCATCTAGGCAGACCTGTCCTTAAGACCCCCGGCAACCAAGCAGTACGCAGTGTTCGTACTCATCTACCCTAGCTCATCAACCTTAACTCTCTACATGTACCTCTAAAAATACCACCAGCGAGTAGCGCGAAGCGATACGCTGCTAGTGAGCGAAGCGAGCGGTAAGCTACAAAGAGTAACGCGGCAGAGCCGCCTTCCTTTTCTCTTGCTCCGCAGGATTCTAACTAACCTGACAAGCTCTAACAACCACTCAGATTTCAGCTCTTTTACCAGTGAAACGTTCTGAACGGTTTTGAAACAATCTGAACGGTTTTTGAATAGCAGGCCTAATACCATCGTGTTTACTACGCACGCCGTAGTTCCGCTACCATTGCCCCATGGCTTACGACGTGATGGGTAAACTCAAAAGCATCGGCGGGATTCAAAGTTTCGCGTCCGGATTCACTAAACGCGAAATCGTTGTCGAGACAGAAGGGAAGTTCCCGCAACTCGTCCGACTTGTGCTCATGAAGGAAAAGACGGAACTCACTCAAAACCTCAAGGAAGGCGATGGAGTCACCGTCAGCTTTGACCTCCGGGGCAATGAGCATAAAGGCCGTGTCTACACCGACCTCGTCGCCTGGAGAATCAAGCCTCACGTCCATCAGGATCTCTCTGAGCCGACCCTGCGTTCCCCGTCCTATGAAGCCATCAACCTGGAAGCAGAGTCACGCCCGCCTAAGAGCGTCATAGCCAAAGAGCTAGACGAAATCCCGTTCTAGAAGTCGATTCATCCCCGCCTGATCGACTCATGCTCTCGACGTGTCGATTCAGTCGTCACAAAGCTCTACAGCTCCCTTACAAGCTCTCGCATCGCCCGGACGCGCTCCCGCGTCTCAGGGGAGACAACCATCCGCCCAAGCTCTTTTTCCAGCTCGTTCAACTGCTCCGCTATCACAACCACCCGCGCCCGGCGCCGGATCGCAGGCATCCACGGCCCAACGTCCACCAGGTTCCCCTTTAACCGCTTCTCTGCGCTCTGCCCCTCGCTCATCACTCTGCTCGCTCTCTCGCTAACGCTGCCAAGATCTCTGCCGCGCTCATCACAACCGCCACTTGACCCTGCCAGCTCTTATGCATGCCCACCTGGGCCGACGTTAAACGCCGCCGGCTCGGAGCCTGGGCCCCGTTCTTCACCTCAAACAAGTAGTTCCGCCCCCGGAAACCTACCACCAAGTCCGGGAAGCCTCGCCCAGCACCGCTAGCGTCAAAGACAGACGCTTCCGGCAAGGCCGCTCGCAGCTCGTCCACAATGGCCTTGTGGTTCTCGTCAGTACGCTTGGCATACCGAGCCATGACCATATTGTTGCAGACACTGTCACAAAGCCGCTCAGGGCCCCCAGAGAAGGCCCAGAGCGCTCTCAGGCGGTTGCCAGTCCAGGCCGTGCTCAGGACGCCTTAGAAGGGGAGTGTGGGATCGGTCGGGCTTAGGTGCAGCATGTTGAGTAACTTAGTCAACATTAGCCTTTAGACCACAATACATGGTATGGCGGCCCCCAGGCGCGTGATCCCGCTGTATTTAGCTGTAATTCCCGAAACGACAAGCGTTGACAGTCAACGAGTTACACAAGCTCAACATGAGCCCAAATCTGCGTAAAACCTTGCTCTACAATGGGTTGCGACTTGGAATCCGCATTACCATTGTTGTGTGAAGTTATAGGGGGGGAGGGGGGTCCGGATCCGCAGCGCCAGCCACCAAAAACCGGTCACCTACCGTCTGAAAAAATCCCTGAAACCGGGCCCGCTTCAAGCAAATGCTCAAGCAACCGCTCAAGCAAATGCCTGAAGCCACCTTGGGCTTACGCCTGAGCGGTATCGGGAAGAGGGTTTTGGCGGCTGAACTTGTTAATGGCCTGCCTGCACTCCTCGACGTTGTAGAAGACCCTGCGCCCGACTTTGACGAAGGGGATTATGCCTTTTGCTTTCCAATCCATCCAGGTTCGCAGACCGGGACGAGCTTCCTGATGGAAGATTGCGTCAATGCATCTCCGCGCATCGACCAGTTTATTTTCCTCAATGACTTGTGCCATTCCGCCACCATACGCAGCGAGTGCGTTGCGGCAAACAAAAAGCCTTGTTTGGACAGCCCTGGTTGGGGTGGGAGGGTGGAGAGGTTCTGGGCGAAGGTTGAGAAGAATTCGGCGGCTGACGGCTGCTGGGAGTTTGTTGGGGCATCTGGGAAGGTTTTATCAGTCTACCCTCGGTTTCGCTACAAAGGGAAAACTATCCAGGCCCATCGGTTTTCGTGGATGTTGGCGCACGGGGAGATTCCCGCTGGGATGTATGTCTGTCATCGCTGCGACAACCCGCGATGCGTTCGCCCTGACCATTTGTTTCTGGGAACGCCGGCTGACAACATGCGGGACATGGCGGAAAAGGGGCGAGCGACTAAGGCTAACCGAGGGGCTGGGAGTGGGATGGCGAAGCTGACGGAGGAGCAGGTTTATGAAATAAGATCTGCAACTCAACGCGGGGAGCTGTCTCGATTGGCTGAGAGGTTTGGCATTAACGTCTCGACGGCGAGCAAGATTCGTTGTCGCCAGGCATGGGCATGGTTACCTGAGAAGTTTGGGCCTTTTCTGCTACCGTGATGGGCGTGAAATTATTTCTGACAGAAAAAGGTTGTAGTGGTGACCAACTCGCCAAACGATTTACTTGGAATGAGCACTGAGTTGTTTGCGCCGGGCACGCCGGAAGACGACGAAAAGCTGGCGGAAGCCATCTACGACTCGGTGTGTTTTATTGCGGAGGAGAAGCGGAAGCGGGGGAGCACATCTGTGCTGGAGATCCGGAGTCCTGAGCGTGCGTGTGCGATCCTGGGGATGGTATGCCGAGCGGTTCCGGAGCGGACGATCTGCAAGGAGATGCGAACGGGTTTTGATGTGATCCGGGCGTTGAAGAGGAGGCACGCGGAGATTGTGGAGGCGACTCGCAGTCATCGCAGCTTGAAGGCAACGAAGCTGCAGCTAAAGGCAGCGGACGCTTTGGAGAAGAAGCTTGACCGCGTCATGGACGACGAGGAGAGCTTGGATAAGGTTTCGGTGAAAGACCTGGCGCTTAGCTATGGCATCACGACAGACAAGCAGCGCTCCATCCATGGAGAAGGGACTGTTGTGAGTCACGAAGTGAAGGTCACACTGGAAGATGCGCGAGCAGCCATCGATGAAGCGAAGGCGAGTGTCGCGAAAGCGGCGGGGGAGAAGGTCATCGATGTGTAGCAAGTGGCATGGTGAGGCGTCCCGGGAGATAGTTTGCTCTATTCTCATCTCCCGGGGCGCTACCTGCCTGGCGGCGGTGCGGAGTGGTTGAGATTTATGGTTGGAGAGGAGGAGAAAGACTTTGCGGGGATCATGCAGAGTTTGGACGAGAGTCACAGTGCGGTCTGGTCGGTTGCGAGGATGCTGAATGACCGGGGCCACATGGTGCGCGTGCCTGTGACGAGCAAGGCGAGCAGCTACAGCGAGGCGTTGCATCATGTAGACGATGGCGACCTGTTTTTGGAGCAGCGCATTGAGGTGAAGCAGCTGGGAGTGGACTTTACGAGCGCGAGGGACTGGCCGTTTGGCCAAAAGTTCATTGTGTGTGCGAAGAGCGCGTATGAGCGAGCGACTCCGAAGCCTTACTGTTTCTTTATCCTGTCAAAGAGCGGGCAGCACGCGGCGGTGGTGCTGGGCACGTCATCACCATTCTGGTCGGCAGAAGAGCGAACTGACAGCCGGCGCGAGAACGTGCGGCAGAGCTTTTATTTCTGCCCACTGGAGCATGTGAAATTTTTCCGGATGCCAAGTTTTGAAGCCAAAAAGACAGAATTGTGAGAGAGCAAAGACGAATCAACACACAGGAAATTAAAGACGCCTGCGAAAGATTTCTGGAGAAGCGCGGAGAAAAACAGCCGACTTTTCGCGACATGGTAAACAAGGCGGCGAAACGCGGGAAAAGGCGTAGTGCGGCGCAGAACAAAATTGAGGAAGCAGCGCAGGAGCTTGAGAATGAAGATTAGAATTGTATCGCCGGATCGGCACAAAGAGCGAGTAGTGCGGGTTTTTGGCCGCGAGCCAGGGCTGAATGAGGAAATCCATGTGATCTGGCACACAGAGGAAGACGACAAGCTCAACGTCCACGGGTTTGAAGGAATTGTGGAGAGGGTGATTTGGACGATGGGCGAGGAGCCCCGTGACGTGCGATGTTCCGTGCTGCTAAAAAACATACCGGCGAATTGATTGCGGGAATTCCGCAAGAGCTTCTGCGTCCCGACGCAATTGTCCTTAGCGGATTGGACGGCGCGGTAATGGGCTACACGGATCCAGGAATCCTGGTCTACAGCTACGTAAAAATGGTGGACCATTTTGCAGAAGAGGGGATGTCACGGGACGAAGCCTACGAGTGGATCGACTTTAACGTGCTTGGCTTGCAGGCGAACGGATCTGGCTTCTCGGTTTTGTATGACTCGCGATGTTGACCTGGCAGGACCACCCGGTTTTAAAGCCGCCGACTCCTGAAGAGCTGGCGCTGATGGAGCCTGAGCAGGTATTGAAGCTGCACACGTCGTTCCACGCGGCGATACGGAACGCGGCGGATGACCCGCTACATTGCGGTTTTAAGATGCCGCACTGGGAAAAAGCGGATCAGTTAGTGACCGGGGAGGACGCGACGAACGAGCTGATTGTTCTGGGCGGCAACCGATCTGGCAAAACGATCTACGGCGCCCAGAGCGTGATCCGGGCCGCGATCTCAAATCCTGGCAGCACGATTTTTGTGTTTGCTCAGAATGCGGAGGTATCGGTGCGCCAGGTTCAGGCGGCGGTCTACGACTGGCTCCCTCCGGAGTTGCGAAAAACAAGTCGATCCAAGGGGCACTACGTCAGCTACAAGCGGCAGACCGGCTTTTCGGGCTCATCGATTATTTTTCCCAACGAGAGCCAGATTGTCTTTAAACACTACAGCCAATACCAGCAGGACCAGAGCATTCTTGAGGGCGCCGAGCTTGGCAGTTTTGAAGAAAACGGGGCTCCAAACTGGGGCGTATGGCTGGACGAATATCTCCTGGGGCCAGAGCTTGTAAACACGTTGCGGTTTCGCTTGGCGACTAGGAACGCGAAAATGCTTCTCACGTTCACGCCGATTTACGGCTACACGGCAACAGTGCGAGAATACTTGCATCAGGCCGACACGCTTGAGCAAGTGCCTGCCGAGCTGCTTGACGGCGAGCGCGTGCCGGTAACCCAGCGCAGCAAGTTGCGAGACGCCTCGGTGATTTACTTCCACTCTGAAAACAATCCGTTTGGCGGCTACGAGCGGATCAAGAACGACCTGAAAGGCCGCACAAGAGAAGAGATCCTGACCCGTGCCTACGGCGTGCCGGTGCGCTCCTCTGCCACGGTATTTCCAATGTTCAGCCGGGAAAGCAATGTGGTCCCGCACGATCAAATCCCGGCCTCGGACGTAACGAGATTCCAGCTAATTGACCCCGGAGGCAGCAAGAATTGGTGCTGCTTGTGGGTAGCAATTGACGCCTCTGGCAGCTGGTGGGTTTACCGCGAATTCCCGGACGACATGGACTGGGCGGTCTGGAAAGACGGCTCTTGGAGTCCTGGTCCCGGCGCCAGGGGTAGGGGGCTGGGGATCCGCGACTACGTAAAGCTCTTCTACGAGCTGGAGGGAGGAACGGTAACAGAGCACGACGACGGCAGGATCACGACTGATACGACGTTCCAAGGTGAGGCAATCCACGAGCGGATTATTGACCCGAGGATGTGTAAAATCCAGACGCCTAGCAAAGACGGCGGAAGCGAGAGCATTTTGAGCAATTTGGACGATTACGACTTTATCTGTCAGCCTTCCTTGATTCCTGGCGGCGACCGGACGCAGGAGATTGAGCAAGGACTGCAGGCGATGAACAATTTAATGGCCTACGACCGCACCAAGCCAATCGACAGCGTAAACCGGCCTCGTTTTTTTGTGTCTGAAAAATGTGCCAACCTGATAACCGCGATGGCAGAATACACCCTGGAAGGGGGGCTTAAAATGCCTTGGAAGGACTTTATTGACTGCGCCAGGTATGGAGCGATTAGCGGAATCTATCACGGAGACGAGATTGCAGAATCACCAGTTCAAAGCACGGCGCCTCCGAGCTATGGGGCGCCGGCAAGAAAAAGCAACGAATGGCCATGAGCGTTTTGGACGAAATAGAAAGCAAAGACGACCTGCCGCAAAAAGACGTTTTGGCTTTGCTGCGGATTTCCGGAGCCAAGATCAAGAAATTGCGCGAAAGCCACATGACCACCGACGACTGGTATCGCGTTGCAAGCAAGGGCCGGCCGAAGGTTATGTATCGGCCGTCCGGAGTGGCAAAAATACGGATTCATTTGGCGGCTGCAGACATCTTGCCGTTGGCCGTTCCCCGCTTTCAGGAGGCGATCTGCCTTCCACATCCGATCAATGAAAGAAGCAGGCACATTTGGGCAAGGATTAGACAGGTTGGAGGAGAATGGGAACGCCATCCAGTGCTGGTTACCCCTAGAATTCGTGCCCGCCTTGACCCAGGAAAACCGTTCAAAGTGCAACTCGTCGAGACGGAGACGGGCGAAAAAAGCTATCGGCACGAAAGCCTTTGCCCTTGAGCAAGGAGACCGCTTTCTGGCTTGGGACTACTGCTACCTCAAGATTAAGGGCGCTGTCTTGGGAAGTGCAGAAGAATCGTCTTTGCAGGCAATTAGTGAGCGAACAGGGCACGATGATCGCTGGGCCTATAAAGTGATCAACAATCTGCAGCGCCGACTTAAAGAGAAATAATGACTCAGGACTTCGTAGAAGACGCTGTTGAATCATGCAACCGGGAAAGAGTCCCGTTTTTGTTTGCTATGCAGAGCGGCGACGGCGACTGGATTGTGAACTACAACCTTGAAAACTTTGAAGCGTTCACGACCAACAAGGAACAAGAAGTCTGCGATTTGATTGCGCTATCTCTTGCAACAAAGCGAGAGACGTGACGCTGCCAAGATCGGTTACGGTAGCAGGAGTCAGGCTAAAGGTAATTGTTCGCCAATTGCCCGACGACGACACTTTTGGCGAGTGGCATCTGGACAAGAAAACCATCTTTATAAAGAAGGGCCTGAGCGATGACGACGCCGAGCAAACGCTGTATCACGAAATGTGGCACGCCTGCATGGACTTGTCTGGGCTTTCGTTTCTCGACGGCTTTCCTGACGAAACATTGGCACGAGCCTGGGACTTGTTCCGGCCATTCTACGACACGGTTAAGGACAGCATGCGCGATAATTAAGGGCCCATGCCTGAAAATCTCAAGTTTACCGTGATGCGCCGAGGAAAGGTGCCTCTGATCAATTTCCCTGATCCCATTGGAACTACCGAAAAAGTCCGGCTATTTATAGCGTCGGATGTGCATTTTGATAATCCAAAGTGCAAAAGAGAAATCCTAAAGCGCGACCTCAAAGAATGCGTTGACGGCGGCTGGCCTTGGATTTCTGCCGGGGATTGGGCATGCGCCATGCAAGGCGCCTGGGATCCGAGAAAAAGCAAGGCGGACATTCGCCCGGAGAACATGGTTCCGGATTACTTGGACTCCCTTGTAACAACGTCTGCCGATTTTCTTGAGTTTGCGGCACCAAACGCTGCTGTTTTTTACGAGGGAAATCACGAAGGAAGTATTAAACGCCGGCATGAAACGTGCCTTAATTCCCGTCTGACGGAAAGAATGAGGGCGGGCAAGAAAGGCTCCCCGGTTATTACCGCCGGCATTGGCGGCTGGCTGTTGGTCCGAGTGCAACTTACCAAGACGGCCAGTTTTACGTACAAAATCTGGGTTCATCATGGCACTGGATCGAGCGGTGGACCTGTGACCAAGGGCACAATAGCGACTGCGAGGCGGGCAGCAGCGTATGATTCCGATTGTTTTATCACCGGGCACATCCATGAACGCTGGGCGCTGACGACTATGCGAGCGCGATGTGACGAGCGAACCGGAAGGACTTATACTTCGCCGGTTATGCATGTGCAGTGTCCGACGTATAAGGAGGAATTTTCCATGCACGAAACCACCTGGCATACCTCGCTGGAGCGCTCCCCAAAACCCATCGGCGGGACGTTTTTGGAGCTAAAGATTGCCAAGGATTACGACGGATTGCTCACAACGTGCAAGGGCCGCAACCGGCGACTCCCCTTGCACTACGTGGTCTCCAACGTGGTTTGGACATAGTAAGGACAGCTGGCCGTATATTTTTTCTGTGAGCGAAGCGCAATTTGCGGCGGAAGACCGTCCAGACATCAAGGAGCTTCTTCGTAGTTACGAGGAAACACAGGCCGAGCTGGAGCACTGGAGAGACCAGTGCCAAGTTAGCTACGACGACCGGCGCAATTACTGGCCAGGAAAAACGAACGACCTCCGCAAAAGCGGCCCAACAGCAACGCCTTGGGAGGGCGCCTCCGATTCTGAAAGTCTTGTGATTGCAGAGCGCATTCAGGCGTACGTTGCAATGTGCGCGTTTGCGCTGTCCCGCGCCAACATCCGAGCCTATCCGATTGAAGTCAGCGACGTAGCGCACGCCAGGATTGTCTCGAGCTTTTTGAAGTGGATGCGCGACTATTACATTCCGGATTTTGACCGGGAAATGGAGCTGGCCTCCAACTACCTTTTTGAGAAAGCGCACGCGATTACCTACGTCGGCTGGGAGCGCAAAGACGTTACCAGGCTGCAGCTGCTGAACCTGCAGGAAATTGCCGCGACTGTCCCGGAGCTGGCTGAACTGATCGTCACCGAGCAATACGACGACGACCTGGTCCTGATGCTGCAGCAGCAATATCCTAACCTGCAAAAGCGGGACGCCAAAAAGGCCCTCCGAAAACTTCGCAAGGAGGGCGCGGCAGAGCTGCCTGTCCAAGTCCGCTCGATTGATCGGCCTATCGTTCAAGCGCTGGCGACCGACATCGACATCTTTTTTCCTCACTACTGCACAGATCCGCAAAAGGCGCCATTCGTGCATCGCCGCGTTTTGATGACTGCCCAGGAAGTGCTGTCGCGAGTCAATACAGAGGGATGGGACGAAAAGTGGGCCAAGCACATTATTGAGCGCATGCGTGGAACTGACTCCAGCATGGTAGACGGCTCCGATCCCTACAGCGAGCAAGGCCGCTTTGACGAGGGAGCGACTGATTTTATTGAGATCATTTACACGTACCAGCGCCTAATGCGCGACGGCGCCGAGGGAATCTACTGCACAGTCTGGCACACAAAGGTGACCGACCACTTTGGCAAGTTTGAGCTGCTCAACGGACTAGAGGACTATCCATTCGTTGTTACGGAGCTGCACAGAGACTCCAAGCGGCTTTACGAAGCCCGGTCGATGGTAGACCTGCTCCGAGGCGTGCAGTGGCAGGTAAAGGCCGAGAGAGACGCCCGCATTGATCGCAGCTCTCTTGCGACCTTGCCGGCATCCAAAGGGCCTGTAGGCCGACCGAAGCCGGAATTCCGGCCTGGAGGGCACGTTACCGAGCGCCGCCCCGGAGAATACGGCTGGGTCGATCCGCCACCGGCAGACCCTGGCTCTATTGAGATTGAGGCGACAATGCTTTCTCAGGCTGACAGAATGGTCGGGCTGTCTAACCCAGGCGAAGACCCGGACGCGCAAATCAAGCGCACGTTCTACTTGGACAAGTTCCTCTCGCACGTTCGCAACGTGTTGAGCGAGGCATACAAGTGCTTCCTGCGCTACGGCCCGGACCAGCTGATGTTTCGGGTGTCGGGCGTTCCCGAGCCGCAACAATTCAGCAAAGAGGCCGAATACAAGGAAATGGACATCTGCGTTCACTTTGACGCGCAGATGCATGACCCGGAAACCGTGGAAAAGAAAATCGGCCAGTTTGTGCAGCTGCTGTCTCTCGACCGTGTTGGCAAACTAAACGTGGAGGCGCTACTGGAGGTTATTGCGGCCAGTATTGATCCGGTTCTGGCAGATGCCGTCTTGCAACCGCAAGAGCAGGGAACGGCTAAGACCATGCGAGACGTGGCGACTGATCTGAGCATGATCTATTCCGGCATCGAGGTGCCTGCCAGGCCCCAAGGGGCTCAGATCGCGATGCAGCTGGGTGAACAATACGTTCAGCAGCCGGATGTGGCCGAGCGCCTGCAATCGGACGAAGCGTTTGCTGCCCGGCTTCAGAAATACATGGAGCAATACCAGTTTGCGATGCAGCAGCAGGAAAACGCGCAGATCGGGAAAATAGGCACCGCCCCTGCATACGCGCAGGGCATGGCCGAAGGATAAATCATGGAAAACGAGCAGACCTTTGAAGAGGTCGTAGAATACCTGAGAGCCACGCACATGGCCAAAATCATCGTGCGTGAACTAGTGGAGCGCCGGGAGGCGGCTTTGGGAACACTCAGCGAGGCCGGCGAGGAGCGTGAAGTGTGGAAGGGCGTAGGGCGCTTGGACGCGCTGGATACCCTCGCAAACATTTTTTCCGGATAGGTTTGGACAGGGCAAATTATTTTTGAGTCACGCAACCGTTCAGGCGCAGAGAGAACGCAAATGACAGACCAAGACGAAGCGGGGATCGTGTCTCCCGCTGAAAACGACACGCTACATACAGAAGGCGACAACCTCTCCCCAGAGGATGCCATCGCTCTTCTGGCCCAGGCCGAAGGGGAAAGCTCCGAGGGACTGGAAGGCTATGAGGATGCCGACCAGACACCCGAAGAAAACGCCCCGGAGGAGATTGCCGGACTTAACCTGGACAACCTGACTGAAGACGGCTGGCAGCAGATTGCCGATCACCTCAACTCACGCGGAGCAGATCGCATCGCGGGATTGATCAAGGAGAGAAGCCAACTGCAGGCAAAGTTGGAAGACAGGCCAGAGCAGAAAGAAGACCCGTTTGAACGGCCTTCTGATCCGACAAAGAATCCCTACCACGCTGTCGAGACCATCGACGAACTGCAAGCGAAAGCAGCGGACGTTGACGAGATGATTGAGTGGGCTGAAGACCTCCTTGAAGACAACGAGGATGAGACCGGAGACGCGATCATTCACGAAGAAAACGAGAAGGCTTACAGCAAGTCAGAGATTCGGTCGCTGCTCCGGAATGCCAGGAAAGCACGCAAGACCCACCTCGTAAATCGATTCCAAGAACTTCAAGGAAAGGAACAGGTATCGATCCAACGCCAGCAAGCGCGAAAGATTGCCGAGGAAGAGTTTGCGTGGATGAAGGAAGAAGACTCGCCAATCAGGCAGCGTTACGAAGGAGTGATGAATCACCCCGGACTAGCAGCACTGAAAGACGATTTTCCGGAGATCCCGTTAGTGTTAGCGCACGCGGCAGACTCAATTCATCGCTCCGAACTGAAGAGGAACGGAAAGGCCGCCCAGGCAACTGCAACACCACAGCAGACCCGGATGCGCCCGCCCGCGAATCCCAGCTCAAGTGCAGCGGCTCCGGCCAAGCACAAAGCGGCACCGGCAAAAGCGCTTCAATCTTTGGAGGAGCAATACAACGAAACTGGCGACTACCACGTCTTGGAAGAAATCCTCGCTCTTCAATCCAATAATTAACCAGAAAGGAATCAAAAGATGGCATTTAGTGCATCCTATGACAACCCTGCAGCGCCTGGAACGGGAGCAGCGGTTAGCAACCGGGAGGATCTTACAAACATCCTCACGCAGCTCGACCCTGTATCGACTCCGCTTGTCAGTCTGCTCAGGAAAACCAAAGCGAGGGCAACTTCGCACGAATGGACCGTAGACGGTTTGGCAAGTGTTGACACTTCCGGGCTTATCGAGGGAGCTGACACGACCAGCTTTTCCGACAAGTTTGAGAATCGCGCACGCCTCTCCAATGTTGTTCAGGGCTTCCGCCGTGACTACCAGGTCTCGCAAGTTCAGCAGGCCGTTGACGGCGTTGGCCCAGCCGGTGAGGCTGCAGCCCGCGTGAAGTGTCTGCGCGAACTGAAGCGTGACCTTGAGGCGGCTGTTTACTCTGCAAACGACAAGACGGTGGGCTCCGGCTCTGCCGCCGCTGTCATGCGCGGAATGAACGACTGGCTCGACTCTTCCGGTCCTTCCGACGTGCCAAGCGCATACCGGACTCCGGCAGACCAGGTGATCGCAATGTCCAATGCGGCAGTTACCGAGGCCAAGCTTTCAAGCGCTTTGGCCAGCATGTTCAACGTGTCTGGAAACCTGTCCAACGTGACGCTTGTTGCTGACACGAAAGTTCGCGACTCCATCGCCAACTTCATGCGTGCGGCCCATTCGTCTACTGCGACTCGCTACCCAGTCTCAGGGACCGGGAAGACGGTGACTTTGTCGGTCTCTCTTTATGAGAGTGACTTTGGCAGCATTAAGGTGGCAAACAGCAACCCTGACTGCTCCCCGGACACCACGTTCCACGACCGTGGTCTCATTGTGAACCTGGATCACGCCTCGCTGGCGACTCTTATTCCGGCCAAGCAGGTTGGACTGGAAGACCAAGGCGGTGGCGCCAGAGGCTACTGCGAGACCTGGGCCACACTGGCTTGTCACGATCCTCGCGCTCACGCTTCAATCGACGAAGCTCGCAGCTAACTCTAATTGGTAGAAAGGACAACAACTACAATGGCTAGACTTTCAAACAATGAGGCGCAGAGCGGCTGGACCGATTACATCACAATCGACCACTCGCATGCGGACTTTGTGGCATCGACGACTGACGACGCGGATGTGATTATTCAGTATCCGCTCAAGGCAGGTGAAGCGCTGGTGGCAGTTGGCTGGAGGCTGGACGAGGCTTTCAACGACAGCGGCGGCGGCGACGAGCTTACGCTGATGATCGGAGACGCCAGCTCTGACGATGACGGGTACATCACCGACAAGGAAATCCACGCGGATGGAACTGAGGTCACCTACGCCTTCTCGGACGGCGCTCTTCTCGACAATGAGAATGGCGTCCTCAAGACGGCTGACGACAACATCGACCTCAAGTTCAGTCCCAACACGGCGACCGGACAGTCCTACGCGCTCTCTGAGCTGACGGCTGGAAAGATCACCGTGTTTTTCCACATCAAGCGGCTGACGAATCTTCAGTAATTTGGTCCCGCCCGACCAAAGCGCCCCAGCCAGGGACATCACTTCAACATTGGCTGGGGCGCTTTTTTTACCATGATTGAAGTCGTTGAAAATTTGACGCGAGCCCAGGAAGGCGAACTCCGCAGGGGAGGGCAATTGCTTGACCGGCGGGAGGCGTTTATGCGCCAGCAGGACGCCTTGAAAAACACTCGCGACGAAGACCTCAACATTGAGGGCCTCTACCGCAACATGCACGCGGCAGTAAACGCGGGAGCGCAGCGCTTGGCTGCCAATGAGCGAAAATCCAATCAGGCTGCAGCTGCTACAGCGCGCTCCATGCAGGAAGACGTGCGCTTTAAGAAGCAGAGAATGATGCAGCACAAGGCAGAGATCCCTGCTGACGAATACTTTGCCTTTGCCACTTCACGCCCAGGCTGCTGGGACGATGAAGAATTCACCCGCGATTACCTGAAAAGAAATCCGCACCTGAAATCCAACAGCTAATGGCTCAGACCGAGACTTACGCAAACCTTCTCTCGTTGATTGAGAGCTATCATGGCGCCAATCTGATCGACATTGAGAAGACCCGCGTGCGTCACTTGGTTAATGCCAGGGCCAGGGCGGCCTACCGCGAATCCGATCTCTGGGATCAGTTTTTGGTGACCGGGGAGGAGCGCGTTGTCAATGACGCGGATGCAAACCGGCTGCATGTGCCATTTGTGAGCACAACCTCTGCTGCAGATGGCGTCACCAGCATCACGGCGGGAGATATCGACACCGTGCTCCGAGCGCACGACGCCAACCCATTCGCCACAAAGTCGGCCAAGGAATACGAGGTATTCATGGGCAAAGACGGCGTGGAGCTGCCGGGCTATAAGGTGACCTATGGCGCCCAGCAGGATGTGGTATCGTGGGAAAGCGGATTCGGGATTGCCCTTGTGACGACGGCAGCAAAAAGCGACGCGATTGTGGGGGGAACCATCAAGGTTGAAGGAGTCGTTACAAGTTCAACCAGCGCAAACGCAATCGTAAACGATACGTTTACAGTGTCTGCCATTGCCAATTTAGACACGTCGCCACAAGCATACCTTGCAGCGATTGGTTATCCGTTTTCTATCCAAGCGACATCAAGCGACATTTCGGCGGCAAAGGTTTCGTTTCCCGTTGTGTTTCTCACATACAAGCGCCAGTTGACCGAGACCTACGGGGACCAAACCGGCGATACGACCAGCATTCCCTTGGAATGGAAAGACTACATCGCGCTCGGCGTTTATGCCGACATGCTGGCCAGCGACGGCTTTGTGGAAAAGTCGCTAGCGCTGGAGGCCCGAGCATCCAAAGCCCTGGCGACTGAGCTTGAGCGGATCGACAGAAACCGGGCCCACCAATTTGTAAATCACCGCGTCAGGACGCACGGCAGCGATCAAAGCCGGCAAACCACAACTCTTTAGACAATGCCTTACGGTAAAAAAACGCAGGGATCTGCGCTTGCTGGTCTTTTTGGCAACAAGCCAAAGGCCACAAAAAAACGCAAAACGGCAAAGCGCAAAAAGGCGCCGACCCGGATGGGCTACTAAGTCGAGTTTAGACAGTCGGAGCCAAAATAATGCATGGCTCAAGGACAAGTAGCATACTCGCTCACAGGCGGAAACGGCAGCGTATTTATCAATGATACCTCGACGCACAGCGGACCATTTATGGCCATTCAGGCCGTTAACGGAGCCCAGGCGGTCATCAATCCGACAGGCACGCAGAGCAACATTGACGACTTTGACGCAAACCTCACGATTGACTCTGGCCAGACGGTTTACGGACAGTTTGCCGACTGCACATTGGTTTCTGGCGCCGTCTTAGCCTATTACCGCTAATGCCCCTCGACAGCCCCATTTTAGGGGACGGTGATGCGGGCTTCCGCGCTCTCGTCTCGCGCCTGCGCCCTTCGCAGCTCAAGGAAGGCGATGTGGCGATCTCGCGAAACATGCGCTTTGACGAGGCCGGCGCTGCGAAAGTCCGGGAGGGTTACAAGAATGTTTCGGGAACTCTTGTGACGACAACAATTCTCCCAACCCTGAAGGCCACCGGAGACGCAAGCCAGGGAGCGCTTTTTCTGATTGGAGAAGTAGACATAACGGCTATGTCGTTGGTCAACTCGACCGGCCTGGTTACCGTCACAACTGCCGCTTCGTGGATCGGCTCCGACCCTGGCATGAAGGTGCTTGTCAACATCTCGGGCAACTTTCCGGGGAAGACAGCAGACCCGACCGGCAACCGCATTGCAACCTATGTGTCAGCAAACCAATTCACGTTTCCGCTGAGTGGGGCTGACGAAGTTTTCAACGTCAGCGACAACGAGGTTGTTGGATCATTTAAGCTCACGGGCGGCGTTAACGCAATCTACGGCGCCTGCCGGTTCAGCAATCCTGCGAGCAACAATGACGATTACATCATTATTGCAAACAACGAGAGCGCTACCGCAATCAAACTGGACACTCTGGCGACCACCTCAATTGCCTATCCGGCAGGCGTCACCGTAAACGATGACGCGCAACTGCAGCAGGAGTTTGACGTAGTTATGCTGCGCGTTGATGGACAAACTTCGCTGCAATTTGATCCGGATGACGGGAGCACCGGGCTTGGCGGAACGCCTGCTTTTACCAAGGTTTCTTCCGGAACTTACACTCAGCCGGTTGACTTGTCGGCTTCTGCGACGGTTACGACTGCAGGAAAAGTCGCAATGAACGTCAGCTCTCACGGGCTGGAATCTGGCGACCGAGTAGTGGTAGTCGATGCCGCCAGCTCCGGGCTGACAAACGGCACAGAGTATCGAGTGACTAAAACAGACGCCGACAACTTTTCTTTTTCTGCGGACGTTAAGACAGCGGGATCAAGCACGGTAGTAGTGCGAAAAAAAGTCAGCGTTGCCGGCGGCTTTGTTCATCCTCCTGCTGTAGCCTGGGGGACATATCACCAGCGCCGTGTCTGGTGCCCTTACACACACGACAGCGCAGCTTCTCCGCAACGCCGGTCACCTGCAGTGTATGACGAGCTGATCGCTTCTGACCTGCTTGACCACAACACGTTTGACCCTGTTCAGAACCAGCTAAAGATTACCGCTGGCACGGCTGACTTTATTGTAGGCGCCCAGCCCTTTGACGACGACCGCCTCATCGTATTCAACAGAAATTCTATCCATCAAGTGCGTGGCTGCTCTGGCAGCCTTCTCGACATTTCAACGCACATGCTTACGGACGAAATTGGATGCACCGCCCGCAAGAGCATTGTTACCTATGCCAACCAGGTTTTGTTTCTGTCGGATGCCGGCGTTTACTCGATCAGCTTTCTTGACGCGCTAAACTTGCGCGGAACTGAGCAGCCTCTGAGCGAAGCAATTGAGCCGGACATCAAGCGCATCAACAGCGCCTATGCCGACCGGGCTGTCGGGATCTACCACGACAATCGCTACTGGCTTGCTGTTCCGACAGGCAATAGCACGGTAAACAACGAAATCTTCGTTTATTCATTTCTCAACAAAGGTTGGGAGAGCATTGACACTACTGGTGCCGAGACCTGGGGAGTCATTGACTTGATTCCGGCTCGCTCTGGGAAAATTAACGAGCTTTACGCGGTAACGGACGAGGGTGGCGTTCACAAGATTACTCGCACAGGATTGGCCGAAGACCGTTTGTCTATCTCCTCCGGCGCAGCGACTGCTACAGTCTTCAGCATAACTTCGCAGTTGCGAACCAGAGCCTACACTCACGGCACAATTGAGCGCAAACGCTTCAATCACGTTGAGGCGCACATAGCCAGCGACAGCGAACACGCTTCGGATGGGGATCTCAAGATTGTGACTGAAGATCCTGACGAAACCGTTGACCTGGGCACTCTGTCAGGTCGGCTCGGCGCAGTGTTGTCCAGGGGGGAAGGCGCCTCTGTTCGTGCCAGGGCCGGTAATCCGCGAGGCTTTGCTGCTCAGATTGACTGGGTGCCTAGCGCTGGGCGCCCTGAGCTTCGCGCTGTTGCTCTCAGGGCGACCTCTACCTTTAACAAACCAACATCAACGACCTAAAAAAATGGCTGATCAATTCACTGCAGGTGAAACCTTTACCGAAGATGAACAGGTAACCGCAACCAAGCTCAACCTTGCACAGACCAACCTGAAGTTCACAACCAATGCGGTCGATGGATCAACGACAGATATCTCGTCTGAAGCCATCATTGTTAAAAGCGGGGGGATTACCGCTACGCAACTGGCAACAGACGCAGTTATTGAAGCCAAGATTAGCGATGGCGCTGTGACCAACGCAAAGCTGGGCGCGGATTCAGTTAATGGTTCCAAGATTGCCGACAACGCAATCGACAGCGAACACTACACAGACGCCAGCATCGATTCAGAGCATCTCGCAGCAAGCCTCATAAGCGGCCAGTCAGCAGCCTTGTCGGCAGTTCCGCATCTTACGCAGGATGAGATTCTGATTTCTGACAACGGAGCCCTTAAAAAGTTTGCGCTGATGAAGCACTTGCCACTTCCTCGCGCCTATGGGCTGATTAAGATGGACGGCTCTCCAGACACTTCCGACCCGATTAGTTTGTATGGCTGCTCTTGCACGGCTTACTCAAGCGGAACCTACACGTTTGACTTGTCGGCGGCTATGGCGAACGCAAACTACACGGTCATCACCCAGGTTCACAACACAACCTACTACGACGACGATAGCAAAACGCCGGCAGTAGAGCTTGTTGACGCAGACACGTTCAAGATTCACATCTTTGTTGGCGGCGACGCCTCTTACTATACCTCAAGGCACGTCAGTTTTGCCGTCTTTGGAACGCTTGCATGATGCAGCTGAAAGCTGGACATGTAGCGGCTTGGCTGGAGCAGGGCGAATTGCCGCCCAGCACGCAGTGGCTGTTTGATCAGCTCTATGATTTCACCACATCAAGCGAAGAAAACGCCTACGTGCTTGATCACTTTGAACCAGAGGTAGTCAAGCTGCTGATTGCCTATCATTACCTCAAAAACACGCTCATTTATCACACTGCCGGCGGCAAGATTGACGGCTTGGTGATGTGGTATCGCTGTAACGATCAATGGGACTGGGACGACATTGTCAACTGGACGCCAGACGACTCAGAAGGCAACTGCTACTTCCTGGCGTTTTTGTGGGCAAAGGGCAAGGCCCTGCGGCGCATGACCCTAGAGCTGCTTGACCGACAGCCTGAAGTGATCCGGGGCCGCCTTTTTGGCTGCCGAGAGCGGCAGGATGGACCCCGCGTCGTAGAATACGACCAAAGACTTTTAGTCAAAATACTGCAGAAAAATGGGAGGAAAAAGTAGGGCGCCGCAAGCACCAGATCCGATTGACCCAGGCGAAAGCGCCGGGAAATTTCTTTTTGGCGATGACTTTGCCAAGGGGGGCGGAATTACTGACCCTGAATTCCAACGGCGCTTGCTTGAAGCCGAGCGCACCTACGGGCCGCAATACGTCCAGAACGAGCTGGCGCGGCAAGAGAGGGCGCTCTTTGGCGCTGACGGGCAAGAAGGCTTGTTGGCGCTCTACGAGAGGGCTGCGCCAATCACTGAGCGCATGCGAGCCGAGACGGCGAGTGCTCAACGCGCTTCCGATATAGCGGACGTGGAGCGCTACGGAGCGCAGGCGGTAGAAGCTATCCGGCAAGCCGATCCTGAGAGAGCCCGGCTAATTGAGCAGCAGCAAGCGCTTACAGACGACCTCTACGCCCGCGCACAAGGCGTGACGCCCCAACAGCGGCGGATGGCGCAGCAAAGCGCCAGGGAGGCGTTTGGAGCCCGAGGGAGGGAAATGGACAATGCGGGCATGTTTGCCGAAGCCCTGGGCCGAGAGGAAATAATGCGTCAAAACAGGGCTGAAGCGATGGGCGCCGGGCAGAGCTTGTATGGCATGCTGTCTGCATCTGGGGCGGACCCCATGCAAGCCGTCCTCGGTCGGCCAGCGCAATCGATGCCCTACAACTTCCAGACCGCTCAAGCGGCCATGGGAGCGGCGCAGCAATCAACGCCAAGCACGTTTAATCCGGACACTGGGATCAACCTGGCGCTGCAACAGCGCGGGCAGCAGATGGAGTACGACGCAAACGTCTACGGGGCGCAACAAGCGGCCAGAGGGTCTGCTTTGGGTGGATTCTTTAGCGGCATGGGCAGCATTATTGGCGGCCTTTAGCAATCACAGAGCATTAGAGCAATGGCGAGAATTGGAGACACAGTTAGGCCCGAATTAGGCCGAGCAGACACAAGCGGAATTTTGCGAGGCTCTATGCAAGGCGCCTCCGCGCTGGGGCAAGGCATTGCCGCGCTTGGAGCAGGCGTAGGAGCCAACATCCAGCAACGGAAGCAAAACGAAAAAGAGGTTACGGCAACCGTCTCTCGACTGGAATCTCTCAAAAAGGCGCAAGACCCAAAAAGTCCGCTAGCAGCTATGCTTCAGCAGGGAATTTCTGCGCTGTCCAACCCGGATTTGGGCTCCCGCCAGGCTGCAGCAATGGCAGCCGGCTTCAATCAATCGATTGACGACACGTTCCGAAGCATTGAGTCCAACATTAAACAAGAAGCGGCAGCGCAAAACCAACAAGTGCATGAGGCAACCCTGCCGGCATTGCAGGCCAAAGCACGGGTAGAGTCCAATATGCCTGACGCAACCGCGCTGGCCTTCTCGGACGCTCAGCAATATGCCGGCAACCCAGAAGGGCTTAGAAGGGTCGCGCAGCAAAGAATGCAAGCGTGGAGGAACCCAGAAGCGTATCGGGAGGCGCAAGCTAAACGCCAGGCATTGTTTGAGGAGTACGCTATGGCCGAGCAACAGGCAGCAACTGCTCGCGCCAACATGTTGCCGGTAGACGCGCCGATTACTGAGGCCGAAATGGCACAAGTTCAATCAGCGGCAGACGCGCAAAACTTCACAGGCCCTGCAGCGGCTGGCGCACGGCAAGCGTTTATTGCCCAGGAGATCGCAAGCCGCCGCCAAAAGCCGCCAACTGTTGCCGACATCCTTGGACCTGAGAAGTTGCAGCTAGCGAACGAGCTACTGAGTCAACAGCCGCCGCAAATGCCTATTGTTCCGTTTGAGCTACAAACTGGCCTTGGAACTGGCCTTGACGGTGGTTCCGGCGTGCTGCCTCCGCTACAAGACGGGAGAGCCAAAGCAGCCGCTTATGTGCAGGAGCTGGAAAAACTTTCAGGCACAGCAGGCGACCTTAAATACACCACCAAAACGGTAGAGCGCACTGTAAACGGCGTTCCTGTAAAACAAGAGGAAGTGTTTATCAATGGGCGACCTACCGGGCAAATCATTGGGGAAGTTGTAAGCAGGGGAATGCATGCCAGCCCGGCGGAGCAAGAGCTATCAGATCGCCGGAAATTTGACCAAGAGGCGCAACAAGAAAGGATTACCACCCTTGGAGAGAAAGAGCAGCTCGCAGCTAATTACGTGAGAGCCCTAGAGTTGCTCCAAGGCGTCAGCGAGAAAGAAGGCAGAGATGCCTCATACGATGACATTGCGGCAACCGGCACGGGTCTTGGTGCAGAGCTGAAACTTAAAATTGACCGTGTCGGATCGCTTCTTGGGTTTGAAGACGCAAGGATAAGGGCGGCAAACGCGCAAGAGCTATACTCGCTCTTTGGTGACGGGGTAATGGCTCAAATCCAGAAGACTAAGGGCGCCGTTTCTGAGAAAGAAATGACCTACTTTGCCTTGATCTCTCCTGGGCTGGACAAAGAAGAAGCCACAAACAAAAGAATACTTCAGAATCAATTAAGGTTCTTAAAGCGCGAAGTCGATATAGGCAGGCTTACCAGAAGAATGCGCTACGACGGCAAAACTGTTGCAGAAATTGAGAGAGCCGTTGGTGAGTATTACGAAAACAACCGCATACTCTCTGACGAGAGGATCAATGCCGCTCTCAGAGAAGAGGGCTACGATCCAAACGCTGAGTATGAGCGCTATCGCAGACCGGGAGGAAACCCCGGAACAAGTGAGGCAGCAGCGGTAGAGATGGGGAACACTCTGCGAGCGCTGCAACAAGGCATGCAACCTGCCGCGCAACAGCCGGCTCCTGCGCAACAGCCAGTTCCCGCGCAACAGCCGGCTCCTCCGCCGCAACGGATGCCAGATGGCACACCGGAGCCACCTTTGCCTAAACGATCCACATACCCGGTGGCAGAACCAACAAACAGGCCGTTTGTCTTTGTTAGCCCGCACACGGGAAAGGAAATTGACATGACAGGCAGGGAACGCAACGCCGTGCCCGGAGTGCTGCTTGTTGACCCAACAGTCCCAAGCCAGGACAAGTTTTTCCGCGTTCCCAGACGACCAGCGATCAGACCATAAGCGATGCCTCTCGATTTTTCTACTGTGCCGGCAGAAACCCGGCAACAAATGCTCAACGAGGGGCTAATTACCCAGGACAATGAGCTAACCGGGCTTGGCACGTTGTCGGCCAACCTTGCAGGAACAAACCTGCAAAACGCCCAAAAGCAGGCAATCGTTGCTCAGTTCAACCAAGGTTTCATCAACCCTGACTTTTCGTTTACAGAAACAGGGCGCCTCCAATTCATGGACAAGGACACGGCCTTGTTTGAAGGAAAGGACACGTTCCGAAAATGGTATCGCCAAGGCGGGTGGGAGCGCTACAAAAACGACAAGCCAAATGACCCGCTGCACGTTGCAGTCGGCAAGGCAGTTGACGCTATTGTCACGGAAACACTGCCGCAGGCTGCAGCAGGCGCTGCCGTTGTCGCTGCTTCAAATCTCAACCTCGGAAAATTATACGGCTGGGTTGCAGACCAACCTTGGGCCTCTGGCCTAGTGGCAGTTTTTCCGTCACTTGGAGCATCTGTAATTAACCGGAAAGTTCAAGAAGCGGCGGGGCAACCTGTTCCAACAGGACAAGAACTTCAGGACCAGCTCGACAAAATGGCTGCCGTAGCAGGAGGCGGTTTTTTGAAGGGACTTGCCCAGAATCAAGCGCTAATGGACAAGGGCGCCAAGTTGGTTTGGGCTAAGTGGGGCACCGACATGACTCAGGACGACACTGAGGAAATCGACGCGCTTTACGAATTTGAAAAAGCGCAATACCTGCTCAACGAGATAGATGCTGCAGAGGCTGTTGCTGCTGCGACCGCTCTTGCTCATGTTGTGGATCCGGATGATCCGGCGTCACAAGAGCAGATGCTAGAGGCGACTCAAAGAGCGCGGGCGGGAGTAGAGCTGGCCGCTTCCGAACTTACTCCGGAAGCAGCGGAATTCGCAGAGAAGGCCGGAGTCAGTGCTGGTGAAATTTTTGATCCGTCGTTGATGGCGCCGACTTTTGGCAGTTTTGGCGTGCGGGGAATAATAGCCGGGGCAGGAAGATCGACCGCAAAAAGGATCACCAAAATTGCGGACGACATTGCTGAGAAAAAAGTGCTGCGCGAAACTGCTCAAAACGCTCTCGCAAACGCAAATGCTACGGAAATCCTGGGCCGGGCAGGAGTGGATCGCGCCGCTTTGCGAAAAAGCGTGCAAGAGCTTACCACTGAGATTGACGAGCTAAACAACTTGGCGGCGAAGCTAACGGATCGAGGGTACAGGGGCGGGGTTGGCAGACGCGCATTGGACACTGTTGGTGAC
>CETC01069161.1_pt1 | contig 25780 bp, 22 predicted proteins | sample 326911 | NCBI WGS metagenome assembly CETC01 (sample SAMEA2622694, study PRJEB7988) | marine metagenome | isolation source: saline water (ENVO:00002010), including | reverse complement strand
TTTACAGCAGGAAGATATTTTTCAGCAAAATTTGTTGGCTCATATTGAACTACGCAAGTCTTAGTTTCTTCGACCCATAAAAATCCAACAACTTTCTCATCTCCTGTTCGATTCAAATCACCGATTCTTGGATTATTTTTAGTTGGGTCAGGACAAGGTGGATCAAGAGGAGGAGGATCAACTCTTGGTGTTGATACATCAGTCTCAGCAGTTTTAGCATCTTCCGTCATGTCTGGAGCTTCTATCTGCTTAACTTCTAACTTTTTCTTCGTGTTATAAACCATTGGAGTAAAAGTCGGGATAGCACAATTAATTGTCAAATTCCCGTCTGGATCATCCTTCATTAACTGTCTATTTTTTTGCCCATCTTTTCTAATCTCAACGCAAGGCATTTCTATGGCAGGAAGATTCAACTGTCTTGTTATTTGCTTTGTCTTAGGAATTGTTGTTTGCCTTGGAATTTTAAAAATAGAATTTCGAGGAATTGATATTTCACTAACCTTCAACTGATCTATATTTATAGGATTTATATTTAAAGGGTTTATTCTTAAAGACTGTATATTTATCGAATCTATATTTATAGGATCTATTGAACCCATCTCATTTCTTTCTTAGGTGCAACTGGAGCAGGTGATTTTGGCATTGCTGGCCCAGTCATTGATGGCATTTTAGGCAAGTCACCACCCATGAGAGAAGGTAATTGTTCTGCTATTTTATCTGCAAGTTTTTTCTTTATTATTTCTTGACCTGATTCACTATTAACGAACCAATAAGCGTAACCAATACCAACAAGACCTGTTGCGAACAGTGCGGTGTTTAGTATCGTGAGGATAGATACAAGTTTTTTCATGGATGGAATTTGGAGAGAAGCGTTTAGGAAGGCAATGCTCCCCGCTACTTTTATGCTATTAGTACTAATAATAACTCTAGCTCCCCTTTATGTCAGTCTTGGCGTTTTAACTAAGTTTCAGGCTATTAAGGACGTAAGTAAGGTTGAGAATAAGGGATATTAAGGTGAGGCTTGCGTGGGTCGTTATTTTTGACCTCTGTTAGTTCTGCTTGGGTATAAGCTTTTGAATCTTTTGGATAATCAGTTTTTACCTTTTCAATTTGTGTATTCAAAGCTTCTAGTTCAGTTTTATCTCCAGTGATAACTGCTTTAACTAAAGCTCCTATCTGTTCGTTGATATAAGGATACATCAGTCTTCTCATTAATTTATAATCAAAAGTCGCACTATCATTTGCAGCCTTATCATCCTCTGCTGCTTTTTTATTCGCAGCATTGGCCTCTTGCCAAGTAGGGATACTGCCTGTATCACCTGCTTTGAAAGGAATATCATCTACTGTTCCAGTATCCGCTTCGTTGTAGTTGGCTCTTATTTGAGCTTCAATCCAGTCTTTATCAACCCAAGTGCTAACACGTATATTAACTTCTCTACCATCCTCGTAAGTGACAATAATATTGTCTTTTGAAACTGATTTGATTGTGTAATTAATAGCCATGATGAAAAATGATTAAAAAAAATTAGAGAGGATAGGTGGAAGAAGTCGTACGCCAGATTCGGCAGTCACATGCAAAGACCCCTTCATCTATCCATCCTGCAAACTGGACATCACCACTTTGCAGAGGAGATCTAACAAAGTGATTCCACCCACCAGCAGAAAGGCCAGCCCCATTGAAGTTGAAATATTGAGGCAACCCACCAGACCAACCACTAAACCATGACTGAGAATAACTAGGGTTATTGTTTCCAGTACTATCCCATTGCCACCATTCAATGAAGTCCCCTGCAAACTCTAAGAAGACTTGGGTAATCTTTCTACCAGTAGGAGATAAGTAACTTGCTTGCACGAAGAATGGCCCTTCTGTTGTTACCCCACTCGCTCCATACCATTCACTAAAACTCATTTGAGAGCCAGATCCTTTACTAATTAAAGCTCTTATATCCGCATCATTAATTGAGCAATTAGTTCCAGAAGAACCTCCAGCTTCAATATGAATGTCGTTAAGACTTATAGCTCCAGAGCTTTGTAATGCCATTATTTAGCCTCTAACTCCTTTACTTTAGCTGTTAATTCCTTAACAGACTCTATCAAAACACAAACTAATCTTCCATAATCTACTGTTTTAATACCATCATCAGTTTCTTTTACCACCTCTGGAACTACAGCTTCTACCTCTTGTGCAATAACACCAACATCTGATTGCCCATTATTCAACCACTTGTAATTGACACCACGTAGTTTTCCAACTATTCCGAGAGCATTATCAATAGTATGTATATCTGTTTTTAGTTTTACGTCAGAATATGCAGTTACGTTACCTGAAGATGTAACTGATCCAAAGGTAACGCTGCTACTGGTATTTGTGGCTTGGTTAGAGCTATATGTTGTATAACCTGCACCGTTAGATATTTGATTGTTATTGGTTATATTGTTTGCTCCTGAAGCAATACCATCTAATTTATTTTTAAGCGTGGTAGTAAAGTTTTTCTGAGTCAAGCCACCATCTCCTACTGAGTAGGTGGTATCTGTTGTCACATAACCAGCACCATTTGTTAGTTGGTTATTGTTGGTCGGTATGGTTGGCTTATTTGTAAGGTCGTTATAACTAATCGTGTGGCTATGAGAAGTTGATGCGTATGAGTGAGTATGAGAAGTTGATGCGTACGAATGAGTATGAGAAGAAGAAGCGTATGAGTGACTATGAGAACTGGTGACATAACCAGCACCATTTGTTAACTGATTATTATTAGTTACGTTCGTAGCACCAGAAGCGATTCCGTCTAACTTGTTTTTTAAAGTAGTCGTAAAGTTTTTCTGTGTAAGTCCTCCATCTCCAACCGAGTAAGTAGTGTTTGTCGTCACATACCCTGCACCATTTGTTAACTGGTTGTTGTTGGTTATGTTGTTTGCACCAGCAGCAATGCCATCCAACTTATTCTTTAAAGTTGTAGTGAAATTCTTTTGAGTTAAGCCTCCATCCCCAACTGAGTAGGTTGTATTGGTATCTGTAGCCGAAATTGTTAATTTATTTCCATTATTCCGAGTAACAGTGACATTTGCACCACCAGCTATTTCCACATCATCATTTGAACCTGATGATGGATCTAATCTTAATTTTGTTGTCCCTGATGGAACACTGAAATCGTAAGTTGTATTCGTGTCACTGGTAACATATCCAGCCCCATTCGTTAACTGATTATTGTTAGTTATGTTATTTGCTCCTGCTGCAATGCCATCAAGCTTGTTCTTGAGAGTAGTAGTAAAGTTTTTCTGAGTTAAACCGCCGTCACCAACTGAATATGTAGTATTAGTATCTGTCGCTGCGAAATTTAATTTACCCGTAGAATCGTTGTAAGTAACTGAGATATTACTTTCACTATTGCCAGAAACCATAGCCCCGACAATATCTTGAACTTGCTCGTTAGATAACTGAGTATTGACGTAGGAAGTAATATATCCAGCACCGTTTGTAAGTTGATTATTATTAGTTACATTCGTTGCCCCTGCTGCGATTCCATCAAGCTTGTCTTTTAACGTAGTCGTAAAGTTTTTCTGAGTTAAGCCACCATCTCCTACTGAAATAGCAGATGTATAATATGGTGCAGCCGTATTTGTTGCCCCAGCAGCGATTCCATCAAGCTTGTTTTTTAAAGTAGTTGTGAAATTCTTCTGTGTGAGTCCACCATCTCCTACGGAATATGTAGTATTGGTTGCTGCTAAATCAATCGTTCCATCTGAGTCTTGATAAGTAGCTGTGATATTGGTTTCACTGTTGCCACTAAACATTGCCCCAACAATATCTTGAACCTGTTCATTGCTTAATTGAGTGTTTTGAGTTACATATCCAGCCCCATTCGTTAGTTGATTATTATTGGTTACGTTTGTTGCCCCTGCTGCTATACCATCCAACTTACTTTTTAAAGTAGTTGTAAAGTTCTTTTGTGTTAACCCCCCGTCTCCTACTGAGTATGTAGTATTAGTATCTGTAGCTGCAAAGTTTAATTTACCATTACTATCGTCATAAGTAACTGAAATATTGCTTTCACTATTACTCGAAACCATCGCACCGACAATATCCTGTACTTGTTCTGTGGATAATTGGGTGTTTTGTGTTACATAACCAGCACCATTGGTCAGTTGATTGTTGTTAGTAACATTTGTTGCACCTGAAGCAATGCCATCAAGTTTATTTTTTAAAGCTGTAGTGAAATTATTATCTGTTTGACTTGCAACAGAGAGATCTATAGTCCCGTCAGCATCTTGATAAGTAGCTGTTATTCCTGACTCTGTGTTGCCAGAGAACATGCCACCAACAATATCTTGTACCGATTCAACAGACCTGACAGCAGTTATGAAACCTGCTCCGTTTGTTAGTTGGTTAGTATTCGTGACATTCGTAGCACCTGAAGCAATACCATCAAGTTTGCTCTTTAATGCGTCAGTAAAAATATTAGAATCGGATGCGTCTCCAACAGCAGTCCTAATATGACTTGAAGTTATTGCCCCAGTTTGTCCATTTACACTTAAGACTGAATCAGTAGGAGTTGCAAGCAGAGTGAAGTCAGCCATAGTGCCTGCTGACCCGGAGTTACGAACATAAGTTTTGTTTTCGTCCGTACGAACGACAACATCACCTTCCTGAGTCGTGAGTGCTAGTTGGGCCGACTGTGATCCAGCAGTTTGGACAGTGGTTAAGGCTACTGCTGAAACTGAAAATGTAGTCCCAGATAAAGTAAGGCCATTCCCAGCCGAATATGTTGTGTCTGAGCTATTGGCATCAACGTATGCTTTGACCGACTGCTGTGATGGAACTTTTACAGCCGAGTTTGAAGACATATTGTCTTCATCCAGCAAATCATTTGCTATCGAATAATTATTAGCTGCTGCTGCTATTCCGTTTAGTTTATTTAAGAGTGCATCAGTAAGGATGTTTGAATCACTTGCTGCATCTAAAAGTGTGCGAATTTCTGCTGCTGTCTGATCGCCACTGGCTCCACTCTCAATTCCGTCTAATTTATTCTTTAAGGCATCAGTAAAATTATTCTGAGTTAATCCACCATCTCCAACCGAATAAGTCGTATTTTGCGAATTAAAATCTAACTTGCCGTTTGTATCATCATAAGTTACGGCAATATTAACTTCTGAATTGCTGGAGACCATAGCTCCAACGATGTCTTGAACTTCTTCCGTTGTTAACCTAGTGTCCGTTGTATATCCAGCCCCATTTGTAAGTTGATTGTTATTAGTTGGTATTGTTGGCTTATTGCTTAAGTTGGAATAATCACTGTAATAAGATCCCTCTTGCCCATCTAATAAATCAGCATTTAACCCCGAACTTGCACCATCTACAGTCAAAAGGAGTGTGAGTATTTCACTTGCCGTCTGGTCGGCAGTAGCCGCACTCTCAATTCCGTCTAATTTATTCTTTAAAGCTGTAGTGAAGTTGTTATCCGTTTGAGAAGCAACTGATAAATCTATGGTTCCATCTGAATCTTGGTAAGTAGCTGTTATTCCTGACTCGGTGTTGCTAGAGAACATCGCACCAACGACATCCTGAACCTCTTCATCTGTCAAAGTCGCTGTAATGTATCCAGCCCCGTTAGTTAACTGATTGTTATTAGTCGGGATTGTTGGCTTATTAAGTATTTGAGAATCTCCTGAGCTACTATTCCAGTCTGCATTTACATTCGCATCCGCATTTTCAGCAATGCCATCAAGTTTGCTTTTTAGGTCATTAGTAAAATTATTTTGAGTTAAACCACCATCGCCTACTGAGTACGTTGTATTCGTATCTGTAGGAACTCCCCACGATCCATCGCCTCTCAAGAACGTGGATGCCGAGGCACTCCCAGAACCTAAACGTGCCGTTGGAACTGTTCCCGAAGAAAGATTGCTTGCATTACCAGCAGTGAAATTTATAGCCGAACCAGCCACGTTGCTGTTAGTAATAACAGCATTACCCATGTGTGCATGATAAGCACATTGATAATGTAAAACTAATGGAGTTGTGTCAGATATTGTTATTTCGGTGTATGCCCCTGCGGAGCCTGGTGTGCCGTTAAAAGTGACTCCTGTAGTGTGCTGATTAAACTTTGCTGCTTCTAAATAAAATTTAAGAGGGTGGTTGCTATTACTTGAGTCTGACTGGTCAAATCTATAAGTATTGCCAGGGGTAAAACTTAAGAAAGGAGCAAAGACACCATTGATTTTATACCCAGATCCAGACCCAGTACCGTTGTATCTATGAGCAGATGTCTTGCTCTCTACTGTAACTGTGTAAGTTATTGTAGAACTACTAAAATCTCCTGTTAATTCTCCAGCCGCCCAGACATAACCAGAATCACTTTCTGTATATAACTTACCCAGCGATGTATCAATCGCTATTTCACCTACAGAGAGGTCAGAGGCACTTGGCTTTGAAGTACCTCTTTTATGTTTGATTACGTTTGCCATAAGAAAGTCCTCCTATTTAAGTGAAAGTTGCCTAGAAGGAACCTCCATCGAGTTCTATGCCATCAATAGTTCCACCATCAATGTTGACAGCGTTACTTGCTTGAGTAGCCATTGAACCAAGACCTAAGCTTGCTCTTGCTGTTGCTCCTGTTTCAAGGACAAAATTAGAACCATCACCAACAATGAAACCACCGTCTGTGACAGCAAGTCCCGCAACATCAGACAACTGCTGGTCAAATGCCTGAACATCTGAACCGATCCCAATTCCAAGAGTTGCTCTGGCTGCTGCTGCGTCAGCGTCATCAACCAAACTGCGACCAAACGCTGTGAAGTCAGCCACTCCAGCCGCACCTGAACCAGTGAAGTATGGAAGCTTGTTCGCTGCACTTGTTAATCCTGCAAGTGCCGCTAAGTCAGCGTCATAAGCCTGTACGTCTGTTCCGACAACTAAAGAAAGTGCAGATCGAACACCTGCTGCTGTTGTCGAACCTGTTCCTCCATCGCTGATAGAAAGAGTTCCTGAAATTCCAGAAGCAGAAAGATCAAGAGATAACTCGGTGCTGTCAATAACGACACCAGAGTTAGCTTTAAGGTCAAGACTTATTTCGTTTCCAGTCTTATCTAAACCTGTTCCAGCACTAACACCAGCCACACCAGAGAACTGAGTGAAAGCAAGATTGTTCGTTGCCACTACTGCACTTCCTTTATCAGAAGAGCAAACGAAACCAACGTCTCCGTAGGTAGAGCCTCCTTCGATGAAGCAGAATGAACCAGCAGCATCGCTACCAGAAGCAAGATCAGCCGCCCTAGTCCAAGAGCCACCACTTACTACAACGTAAATACCATTTTCAGTTTGTGTACTTTGGTCTTTAACAAGAACTCTATCTCCAGCACTAAGGGAAACACCGTCTACAGTTTGGGTATTTGCAAGTGTGATGTTCGCAGTTGTAGCAGCTTGAACGGATTGCTTTATATCTAAACCTTGACTTGTTTGGTCAACATAAGCTTTTGTCGCAAGATGAGTCGAGGCACTAGGAGTTACACCAGTAAGAGGTGAAGTCGCAGCAGCTAATTGGTCAAGTCTATTAGTCCTTACTTGTGTATCAAACCCAGTTATTTTTGCAGTTGCTAATGAAGGTATATCGTCTGCTACTAAAGCCCTATAAGCTGCTGCACCTGCACTTCCATTAGGTGCGGCAAGTACATAATTAGCTGTTTGACTTGTTGCTTTATCCCAAAAAGCTCCTTTACCACCTATAGGAACAATAGATGTAGCCGAACCTCCTGCTCCCCCGGTGCCGACACCAATGACTAGAACCTCATCACCCTCTCTAAAGGCGGGTTCTGCATTTGCTAATGAACCAGGGTTAGAGGAGCCAGTGCTTCTCTTTATTCTTAAGGTGTTTGCCATGAGTCTTAATAGGGGTGAAAGAGAAGACTGTTAAGAGACAGAGGTTAAAAATTGCCGCCGTCTACCAAGTTTTCTACTGTGCGTGTTGCGTCTGCTTTGAATTTAGCTGCTGTAGAGTCGTAATAAACAACACTTCCAGCAACCTTGCCTGTTGAATCGAGATCTAATCCCTCTCCTGCTGGCCCGGCCGGGCCTTGAGGCCCAGCAGTGACAATTTTGACAATTTTGGCGGCGTTGACAGACACAGTATTAGAGTTCGTCATTATCTAGTATATCCTTCACTCACTTTAATACGACCCTCTAAATAAAATTCTTTTAAACCACTTCCATTTATTAACATTACATCGTAATAAAGTTCATCAGGGAAATCAGTTGTCTGAGTATCGGTAACAGTCAATGTAAATTTTCCATTAACTCTATCGTCATAGGTAACACCAAAATCAGCATATTTAAGGAATCTTTCTTTGTCCCAAGCTTCCGCCTCAATAGTGTATCCAGTTAAGTTCATCGCAACAGTAGAGCCGTCTGTTTGAGTTGTCTCAATGATGTACTGCTCACTCCAGTCAGAGGCTCTCTGTAACGTGAAGTTTCTTAGTGCTGGATTAACTGCCATTTCGGTTAGGACACATCGTCAGGTTCAACTTCAGCTTCAGCATTTGCAGAAGGAGCATCTGTAATAGGTGTTACTTCAGCCGTTGCCTTAGTTTCAGGCTCGATCTCATTATAAGCTGCAATTTTTCCTTGAAGAACATTTACTTCTAATATAATTGTATTTTTTCTTTCATTAGCAGAAGCAACAGCTTTTGTTAATTGAGTAAATTCAGCATCTAACGCAGCGATGTTTGCTTTTGCTTGAGTGCGAAGTTCAGAGATAGAAGACATTCAAAATAGAGATAATATCCCTTAATTATAAACCTTCTCGAACAAATCGTCTCTTATTTTTCAGCTTTTTCGCTTAACTCTTTAATAGCTTCAATTAACAAGCCAACAATATTTCCATAAGAAACACTTTTAAACTCACCATCTAAAACAACTTCTGGTAAAACTTTTTCTATCTCTTGAGCAATAACTCCAATCCCCTTAATTCCTGAGTCTCTCTTGGTAAATGAAACACCTCTGAGTTTTTTAACTGTTTCTAAAGCACTAGGAATTGTTTGAATATTTTCTTTCAACCTTTCATCTGAATAAGCCGTAAGGTTTCCAACTGCTGTCCAGTTTCCAGAATCATCACAGTAAGCACCATCACCACCAGCTTGAGTAAGGAATCCAATTTTATTACTATCATTTTGAATTCTTCGTTGACCATCATCTTGATCTCCCATGTATATATTACTTTGATTATCGTCATCATTTACATATACTGAGCCATTAAAAACACCTTGACTGAAAGTGACATTGCTATTTGTATTTAGAGCTTGATTCGCTGTGAATGTCGTGTAGCCAGCACCATTAGTGATATTACTATTATTAAGTGAAATATCAGCCGTTCCATCAAACGCAACTCCAGCTATATTTCTTGCAGTCGCTAAAGCTGTTGCAGTAGAAGACGTACCTGTAATCTCTGCATTTATCTGTCCTGTAACCGTTAAGGTTCCATCGAATTGAGCATCTTTTTTGCAAGTAAATAAAGTCTCTGTTGCAGAAATCAACTCAGTTCCATCATCGGCTCTTATTAGAACCTCTTCTGCATCTATGTAAAGCTTTTTATTATCACCTCTTATATATCCTACTCCTTCACTGTTTTCAAATTTTATAAATTGCCCAGCAGCATCAGTTCGTTTGATATGGATATTTGCATCTGGGGCTGTAACATTTCCAATTCCAATGTTCCCGCCTGAATCAATAACAAACCTTGTTGTATCAGTTGTCTTAAACAAAATATCAGCAGCTTCAGTCGCCTCAAAAATAAAGTCACCCGTTCCTCTGTGAGTGATCTGAGTAGAAGCATTTCTTGAGTCTGGACTTCCAGTCTTATTCCTTTTTAACGTAAACGCACCTGCTGTATAAGTAGAGTCACCTGCTAAAGCAATCGAAGCTTCTCTTCCTGCGGTAGCACCACTTTCAACAATTCCTATCTCTAAATGCGTATCACCCGCAATATTTTGAAACCTCACATTTCCTTCGACTTCAAGTTCTTTATGTGCTGTATTCGTGCCAATTCCAACATAGCCATTCGACTCAATAGTTATTCGTCTATTGCTATCGGTAACGAATGAAAGTTCATTAGCAGAAGGTAAATAGACACCATTTACAGGAGTCGTGTCACCTGTGACATTAATTCTTGCAGCTTCTAACTGATCTGTAGCAGTCAGATCCTCGCCTGATACTGTTCCTGTCGCAGTAACATTTGTCGCTCCAATATTGAGAAAATTATGAACCGAACTTGCTGCATCTGCTCCAGTCTCTAATCTCTCCCATCCATTGTTCGCAGCATTTCTTCTTTCAAAATATTTATTAGTAGCGTTCCACCTTATTGATCTTTTCCCCCAATTGGTTGAAGAATCCGCAGGTAAATTACTTGGTGCAGGAGAGAGATCCGTTGAATATAAAGAACCTACAACTTCATCTCGATATTTTAATTCGGATATGAAAGCTGTATAAGTGCTAGTTAAAGCAGGTTTTGACCAATCGGACATTTAAACTCCTCTGACTGTGTAATCAACTATTCCAGTGGTACTGTTCCCACTGTTGTCGTATAGATATACTTTAAATCCTTGATGGGGATTTGCAGCATCCACAAAATCATATATGGCATATTTAGCATTACCACTTGTTCCTCTTATCGTTAAAGCAATAGCTGTAACATCTACAAAAGTTTCAGTGAAACTAACTGATTTTCCATTACCAGCATCTACATCTGCTTGAGTAACAGTTGTACTGCCTTGATCTGTTAATCGTTTTAAGAAGGTTTTAGTCCTTAAAGAAGTTACTTTCCTTAAAGAGCTTTGATTTGATCCAGTAAAGGTATAAATAACTTTTATATATCTAAAGTTAGAAGCTAAAACATTATCTTCATTTGTTCCAGCGTTTGTATAACTGTTTGCAGCACCAGTAAGACTCGTTTGAAGTTGAGGGGTAATAGTCATACTTCCTACATTTGAATCAGCGTCTACACCTAAAGTCGATTGTATTCGAGTTGAAGAAATTACAGCACCTAAGTCTATTATTTCGGTGTAACTCCCTGAGTTTTCAGTAGGTAAAGCATAAATAGTGGAAGCACCATAAACACCAAAAGTTCGAGACGTATCGTTGTCGTTTGGGTCAAAATGTTGCTTCCAAGTTCTATTTGGATTCACACAGAAGAATAGATCACCACTCTCAAGAACACCGTTAATTTTTGTGCCATCTAGATCACTAACACCATCTTGAGTTAACACGAAATCTGGTGGCTGATTGACGTTTGCCAATGTCTGAGCGTGTGTTCCTGCCACTCCTGCACTGTTTATAGGTACTAAGAAATATGTAAACTCTCCTCCCACTTGTTCAAACACAGAAGTAAATGTTCCTTGCTTTTGCCCGATTAAATTCTCGGCAATAATGCTGTCTTTATAAATGTTGTAATGAATAATTGGTAGTTGATTAGATGCAACTTCACTTTCAGTCCACCTGAAAAGAACATTGTTATCAATAACCTCATTAGTTACATTTGTAGGAGCAGCAGGAATCTGTATTGAGAAAAGAACTTCGCTTAAGACACCCTCATTACCATTAGAGTCAATAGCTCTAACAAAATATTTTTGCTGTAAATCTGTCCACGAAACTTTCTCTGTAAGTTGTGTTGCATTTGACTGGAAATCAGCAGTTCCTACAGAAGTAGCTGTTGCTGCTTCTCTATACACTCGGTAATCAGAGATAGGAAGTCCATTTGTTTTATTGTTTGCATCAACTGAGGTCGAAACAGCATCCCAACTAACAAAAGCATTGTCAGCCTGAACAACAGCAGTCAAATTTGCGGGTGCAGGCGGAAGAGCTAAAACGACATCAGGATAGTTTGTTCCCGCTACGCCTGTCTGACCAGCATCGCCTGTATTACCATTAGCATCTACAGCCCTAACCCAAAATCTGACTGCAACATTAGGAGCAAAGATACTTGACTCAATATCTAACAAATAACTATCTGAATTAATCTTATCTACAAAAGCTGCTCCACTAATATCGCTAATATTGGCAGCACTTCTTCTTATCTCGTATTCTTTTATTTTCATACTGCCTTGAGTTGGGGCAGTCCACATCAATCTTAATTTTGTACCTTCAAATACAAAAGATATATTCGGGGCAGAAGCTTTTACGAAAGGAATAGTTTTCGTTGTTGTAGTCGAAGATTTGCCGATAATATCTATCGTCTTAATTTTAAAAACGAAATCCGAATCGAAAGTAACAGGCAAAGAAAATGTTGTTGAACTTGTGATTCCTAAACTTTGATTATCATTAAAAACTTCATACTCTTTAACGGCAAATTGCCCTGCTGTCAAAGTAGGAGCTTCCCAGTTAATAGTTAAATTATCATCTTTAAATTCATGTGAAATAGTACCTTCTACAACTGGACTAGGATTCACAAAGCTTATAGCACCAGAAGACCTTGCAAGTTCGCTTTCGTTTCCATCAGTATCAACAGCTTTTATCGTGTATGTTTGTGAGTCTTCAGCAGGACTAGGAAGAGTTGGAATAATTACGCTAGTTGACTTAAATTCTCCAATTAGCGTTCCATTTTCATAGTTAACTCCTCTCTTGATGATATATCCTCTTATGTCTAAATCTGCAAAAGCTGGAGCAGTAGGAGTATTTTCAGTCCATGTTAAATTAATTCCTAATCTTGGATCTACTGTTCCTGTAAAAGTATCACTAACTTGACTCGGCTTGGCATTTTTTCCTTGAACAGTTAAAACATGATTTAAAGATGTCGTTGATTTCTTACCACTACCACTGACACTTTTGACTTTAATATCAAAAATAGAAGTAGTAGAAGAGGAGTCTATGATTACATCATTTATGTCAAAGGTAGGACTTTGAGTGACAACAACAACATCACCTTTATTGTCTTGATTGTAAGTAACTTCGTATCTGTTGACTCCGTTAACAGGTTTCCAAGCTACTAAAACTCTAACTTTTATTTGATCTCTATATCTATAAAGCTGTTCTGTAGGGAATCCAGAAGCAAACTGCGATGGAGGCAAGGGGATCTGATCCAGATTAGTAACATTCCTATGATCTAAAGTCTCACTTTGTTCTACTGCTGCATATTTAGTCTCATTATGTAATGACGCTACTATTCCAAACTGAAAATCATCTTTTTCTTCTACACCAAGAACCTTATATTGTTGAGACTGAACAGTATTATTCGGATTTGAAGTTTCTAATATCCAAATAGAACCAACATTAGGACTTACATTTAGAAAAGTAGGAACATAATCAGGATGATCTGGAGCATTACCACTTGAATCATTTGTTTTCTTTTGAAACTGACCTGATATTGTTATCTTTTTGGAAGAGACATCAATACTAGAAACTGTCTTTGAAGAAACTTGACCATCAGGCAAGATAACACTTAAATCACCACTGTAATCAGAACCTAAATCAGTTTGATTTGTAGCATCATCATCCACTGTTATCACATGATTTGACCCAACAATTTCTACTGCTGCTATTCTCCCGCCTCTTCTAAACCCACTCTTTACTTCATCTTGAATTTCGATTAAATCACCCGGCCTGCATAAAGAACCAGCTTCTAAAGTCGTAGTAAAAGAAACCATGTCGGTTTCAGTTGCAAGCGATGTTAGTAACCATTTTCCAAGTCTTCTTGCTTGATACCTTGAAGTTACGCCGTAACTATCTATAGCTTTAGTAACAACGCCGTATTTAGCCATCGCATCCTCATCTAAGACCTCCTCGTAGGCCGCATCTCTTAATTCATTATCAAAGTATTTAACAACTGCTACTGTTGCTCTTGTCTTCTTTGATGTTCCTGAATATTGAAAGCCCTCCTCTGTCACATTTGCTTTGGTGAAGAGAAATGTAGGGTCTTGTCCTGGTCTGTCTTGTATAAGGTTTAAACTTCCTGCTGAATAAACAGGCATCCCTCTGAAGACAGAACAAAGTGAATTTATGATTTTAAAAGCATCAGCCCTTACTTGAATATTTACATTTAAGCTAAACCTTGGTTCTGAAATTGTTGAAACAACGCCTGTGTTTAATCTGTCTTTAAAGGTAACAAGCTCAGAACAATATTTACTAACAGCATAAAAACTGTAAACGTCTAATTGGCTTGGTTGAATGAATTGACCACAGCCATAACGGTTAGATGTTAAAAGATCATATAAGCACCAGGCTGGATCGCTACACCATTGAGGACTACTTGATAATGTTCCATTAAATATGTATCCAGATGGATAAATAATTCTTCCATTGTTTTGGTCAACTGTTGGAGTCTTGCCTCCACTTGTTCCTGGTATTAGTACTTTTATCCCCCTTACCATATAAGAGCGTTTTGGAATTGAATTAAACTGCTCTGCATCTACTCGAAGCCCTATCAAGGCGGAGTTTGGATAATTAAACCTCTGACCAAAAGTACAAGCTCCGCTTGTATTCTTAGAATCTGTATGTTGAACAGTAAAATTCAAAGATGACGTGACAGTGGCTACCGTCATGTTCTGGTTGACTGCTGTACCACTTGTAAACGTGAAACCTAAACTATTCCCTACTTGTTGATTATGAGGCTCTGAAGTGCTTACCGTTATTGTATTTCCTGACTGAGAATAACTAGCTGATTGTATTGCGTCTTGGTTTTTTATTAGTTGATAAGTTTGAATATAAATCTTACTTTGATGAGATATTAAGTCATCATTAGAGGTTTCAATAGTTGAATCTTCGTCTGAAATCCTAATAACTTTAAACTGAACTGGAAACTGACTTGGATCTACATTATCCAACAAGAACTCATATTGTTTTTGATATAAATCACCTGTTCTACCTTTTACTTTTTGTTCAATAGAGCCATTAACTGTTAAGTCTTCAAAGCTACTACCGTTCAAAGAGCGTTGAAACTTATACTTAACTTCAGTCCCTTGTGTATCACCGTTTTCTTTAACTTTCTGCAACTGAGGAAAACCTAGATCTATCACAACGGCATCAACACTTTTATCTGTGATCTCAATAACACGACCAACGGCCTGAATTTCTCTCCCATCAACAATAGGACTAGCTGTTGATTGAAAGCCTGGGATAAGCGATTGAATCGAAGTCCCGTTGCGTGTTCCAACTGTTACATCTGGAAAATTAAATGTACCATCAGCATTTTGCAAAGGAACATTGTCTAAAAAAATTGATCGCTGCCAACTATTCTCCACACCTGCTGGGCCAGGATCATATAAACCTTGTATTTCCCCTTCTCCTACTAAATCAAGAATTCTCGCAAAACTCCTACTATTTAAAGTGTCAGGATCAGTTACAGGTGAAGAACCTCCTCCTTTATTCTTGCTCCCGCCGCCACCAGACCCAGAAATAAATTTAGGCATTAGCTAGTTACCTCGATGTCATTAGTATCAACTTTTGCCGAGACAGGAATACTCCCAACCAAGACATGACCGTAAACAATTGGAATCGCTGTCCCGGCCCTATTTGTTTGCTGCACTCCACTAAAAGAAAACGATTTAGTTGGATCACCCTCTTCATCAGGTACTTCGGGTGTCGGGGCTAACATGCCTGCTATCCCTCCTAAGACTAAAGCCGTACCAACAGCACCAGCCAAAGCAGCAGCACTGAAAACGCCAGACGCCGAAACAATAGGAGCAAATAACGCTGTACCTTGTCCAGCGACAGCCAATCCAGCACCAGGAACAGAAAGAGCAACAGCGATCAAAGCTATTCCAGCAATTATCCTTACAGCATTTCCAGCACCAGCAACTACTGGAATAATCCGTATCTCACCACCACCACTCGGATAATGAAGCTCGTTTTCAGCTACTTCTTCTCCTCCAACTGTTACTTGGTAGAACTGAGTAGCCATGTGTTTTTCTATTCCTTTGAAATTCGCAATTAAAAACCTAACTGCATCACTTGTGCTGTTTACAACAGCTTCAAATTCTTTCTGACCGCCACAAAATTCAGAAAGCTGTCCATATAGTTTAATTTTGGTCAACATAACGCAACCTCTTCCCAGTGCATTTGTGAAGCCATTCGCTATAGAGGTCTCTTGAACTCAGTCTACCGTCAATATGATGCAAAATCATGTTTCCTTCTGCCAAGAAAACTCCAACATGATTCAAACCTAAACTATTAATCGAAAACAGTAAGCTATCACCATCTTGCAAGTTTTCATCGTCTCTTAGTTCTCTAAAACCTGTTTTTTCAAAACATATATCAAAATAAGGATTCTTTGCAAAATCATCTGGATTAGTAGGTCGTTCCCAGTCTCTTAATTTTATGCCTTTTGATTCATAGTAATCTTTAACCAAAGTCCAACAATCATGGATACCAAAAGCATATTCTCTACCTACTAATGGAGCCTTATATCCAGTAGGCTTAAAATCAAACCAATCATCAAAAGAGACAGCATATATATACCAAGGAAGTTTTGAATTTTCACAAGCTGTTTTATCAGCCAAGCTAGGTCGAGCCTGCTGAATCGGATGACTATGGAATATGGCACTTATCGTTGAGACATCTTCCGCATTTGCGTAATCAATAGGATCAATAACAAATGTATCTTTCGGATTGAAAGCAACATTTTTGCAACGCTTATATTTTGTCTTGCCTTTATGAACAACAACTAAACCACACGCTTCTTCTGGAAAAACTTCCTTTGCGTGAATGATTGCGAGTTCTTTCCAATCACTCATGGAATGAACCAATACCAGGAAACTCTCTAGGCAAGCAAATCCTTTTTGGCAATTTAAAACCTTGCATATCTAAAGCAGAACATAACTCAAATTCAACCATTTGCTTGTTCTCCCCCGATTTTCGATCTATAAAATAAATCTCATCAGGGAATTTCATATTTGCATTACCTGTATGCTGAAAATCAGAAAAGGTAATTGTGTTTCCATAGCTTGTACCATTTTCAACAGAGGAGTAAGAACCAGAAGTTGCCGAACTAGGAACTTCAAAAATAGTCCTGCCATCTGATTTACCTGGTGTACCTAAAGAATTAGAAAGTATGGCACCATTATTCGCAATGAGACGGAAACGATTACCTAGATTACTTGGATCATCTTGCAAAAATATATAACGACCATTTCTTGTCAAATTTAAAGTAGGCTTACTAACCCCATTCAAATAAAACTGATTATTTGAGACTGTGACTTTATAAATAACATCGTCAGGAACGAAATTTTCTTTATCAAGAAATTTTGCCAGCGTTCTAATCCTTGTAAGTTTTGCCCCTAACAAATCATTTCCTGTTGAGATCTTATTAACTTCAGTTAAAAGAGTCGTAACAGTATAAAGCAAGTTACTTACTCTTAGAGTTGGCCTTGGCAGAGTACCTGAACCTTCTGCTGTCCCTTTGTAATCAAAACCATCCGCATCTATAGGCAAAGCTGAATAAGTTTGCCCGTTAAATTTCAACTGCCCAACACTATTCATTGCTACTCCATTATGCCAGCGATACAAAGTATTTACGCTATCAGGATTACCCGTTGCATAATGAGTTCCCTCTACCAATTGCAATTCAAATAATTCAATAATTGCTGAAGGGTCAGAAGATTGTAATTCTTCAATGGGAATAGCCATTAGACCTCAAAAACCTCTCTAAAAGTCAAGCTAATATCATTTAAGTTGTAAGCAGTTTTGGTGACTGACTGAGAAGCACATACCCATTTACCAGTAGCCCCATAAGGAGGAAGCCAAGTGAAAGACTTTGCTCCATTGTTTCCACCCGTTGACGAAGATAAAAAAGCAAGAATATTAGTAACAGTAATATCACTTCTTGCTAAAAAATCTAACGTATAAGTCCGAACAGAAGTGTTTAGACCTCTCCTTAATCTGTTCTCGTAACCATCTCCAAGTTTTTGAATAATTATGTTGTTTTCAATCTCTAGCGTGGGGTCGTAACTAGGTGAGACATCAGACCCAACAGTTTGTGTATCAAAAGTAGCCATTAGCTGTAAAGAATTCCTCCAGGTCGTTTTTGCTTGATGAGTTCTGCCTCAACAGCAGTCCCTACTAATTTACCTAATTGTTTCGCTTGCATACCATCACCACTAGCTTTTGTTCCTTTTGCGTCAACAGCAACATTAACAACAGTACTTCCGCCGCCACTTCCAGAAGTAGCGACACCAAGTACACCTTTTCTATTTCTCTTTAAAGGCATAATCGCTTCAGGCTGGCCTGCCTCTCCTACTAAGCCCGTTGCACCATTAGCCATCGGGAATGTTTTGCGACCTTTAACTATTCCACCCGAATAAAACGGAACAAGATTATTGCTACCAATAACTGCACCTTTGGCGGCTGTATATACCTTCGGAAGATCTCCTACAGATCCTACTTTATTTCTACTAACCACACCCCCTTTCTCGAAACCAAGCCAGCCTTTCAATGGAGCCAGTATTGTTTGGAACAAAATCGCTTTAATAATCATTTTCTGAATATCTTTCAAGATAGAAACAGTCAACTCTTTAAAACTTGCTTTTCCATCTACTAATAAATCAGCAAACGCATCACCAATTTTAAGAACACCGTCAACAACCGCACCTTTTAAATTATCCTTCAAATCAAGTGCATCTTTATGTACTTCTTTTAATTTCTTTTGCCAATCCTTTAGACCATCTTTATTAGCAGCAAGAAGTGCTTTGATTTCTTCTAACTCGTACTTTTGCCCACTCAATAAACCATTCTGGAAGGCAAATATAACGGCTGCTTCTCTTGCTATATCTCTTTTCTTTAATTCTTCTTCTGTAATCAACCCCAGCTTAAACAACATCTGATCTTCAGTCTGCAATAACTTGGTCTTATCTACTTCGTACTGCTTTTCAATCTGACTTATTTTGTGTTTTTCGGTTGCTGTCTTTTCTGCTCCTTCCTTTATTGATTCTTCTATTTTTAATATCTCTATATTTTTTTTCAATGTAAGTGCTTTTATTTTTTGACCTTTCCCCTCTGCTACTAACAAGTCTTCTCTTAACTTCATCATCTCCTTAGACAAAGTTTTCCCACTCATCCGATTAAATTTTGTTTTCTGCATAGACTCTTCTTCTACTGCTACTACCTGCTCATACAAATTCAAAATGCCTCTAAGCTCCCCTTCTTTCTGTTTTCTGTATAAGACGTTGAATCCCCCTTCTTGACCTGGGGCTTCAAAAAACTTGATTCCAGTTTTCTTATCTTCTTTCTCCACTAAATTATCTGGCTTCTTAATAGATTCATCATCAATTTCAGCTTGAAAGAAAATCTTCCTATCCGTTCCTGCCCGCAGTTCAGAAAGTTCTCTTTTCTTATTCTTTATTTCTTGTTTTAACGCCGCCTCATCCATTTCGGCCAAGCTATTGATGTATTTATCTTTTGCCTCTTGTGTTTTATCTCCAAAACGACCAAAAATAACAATAAGAGAGGCTACAACCGTAGCTAAAGCAACATAAGGATTCTTTGCTATAACGGCGTTAAATTTCGCTTGAACAGTTGTAGCCTTGATAATTGCTCCTGTATAAAGCTTCCAAGCTTTAACTATTTTTGATACCCCTAAATTGACCGCAATGAATTTTAGTGTTCTTAATCGCAGAAGTGTCATAAGCCTTGCGACTTTCCAAAAATCAGCAATTAAAGCCTGTATTTTTAACGTAGTAAAAGCAACACCAAGAACAAAAACTGCTTTAGTCAAAAGACCAATATTGTTTGCAACAACACTTACAACAGCCGCTAAAGCACCAAAAACTACTTTTCCTATCTGAGCTAATGTTCTAAGTAAGGGGATTAAATCTACAGCTAATTTTGCAGCAATCTCTTGAAATTCTGCACCAACACCTTTTAACTGTTTACCTATTTCATATTTCATTTGTCTCATCGCTACACCTGCTCTTGCTCCTGCTTCTTCTTGAGACTTTCCGATCTTTTGTGCTAATGGAATGTATTCATCACCAAGAGAAGTTATGAACTTAGATAACATATCTAAGCCTACAGTTCCGTTCTTTAATTGTTCTTGTAATTCTTTAGCTTGTATATTATTAGCCTTGGCAAATTTAACAACTGCACCTGGAAATCTCTCGCCCAATTGTCCACTTAATTCCTCGGCAGACACCTTGCCCTTACTGTATATTTGGATCATTGCTGTTAATGCTGACTTAACATCATCTGCACTACCAGCAGTACCCTTAATTGCTGCGACAGTATTTAAAAATGCTTCTTCTGCGTTACGCATATTACCGCCTGCTCCGATAACAGCCGCACTCATTCTTGTTATACCTCTAATTGCAATTTCTTGAGGAATGTTAAACTCTTTAGTTGCTCTTTCTGCTGCTTGAATTGCAATATTATAAGACGCTTGATCTTTAGCTACACCACGCAAAGAGATCTTTAATTTATCAATTTGTGCTGCATAATCCGCCGTTCCACCAATAAATTCTGATACTGGTTGAATCAACTGACTACCAACTAATCCTCCAGATAAAACACCTGATTGAATATCTCCACCTTTCCTCATTGCCTCTATACCGCCACCAATTAGACCTCCAGCTAGACCAGAACCACCGCCAACAAATGTCGCACCTAACAGACCTTGCATCGCTCCTTTCATATTCTTCCCACTGAACTTGGTGAGGTCTCTCATCTTTGCTTCAGCCCTTTGTATATCCTTAGTAAGCTGTCTGTAACCTTGGCTTCCTATGGCAAGGCCATTTCTTAATTCAACGAAAGCAGCCCTTTGAGCATTAAGAGCATTAGTGCTGCTAGTAGTAGCTTTAACTTTGCCCTTAATAGCTTGAGTCGTTTCCCTTGACGCTAAGCCTGCATCAACTATTTGTTGTCTCGTTACTTGCCATGTTTGCCCTAGTCTTTCGGTTCCTGCGGTGACTTTAGACAAACCAATATTTTGAATTTGTTGCATCAAGCCAGTCATGCCATCATCGGCCCAAGTACCCTTTCCTCCTACTAAGTTCAAATCTTTATCTCTACTTGGTAATGCGGCTCTTACTTCTGCTAGTAATACATCCCTCCCTTTCCCTTCTTGCATTATCCCCTGCATCCACCTTTCTTGATTCGCCTTTTTTTGTGTTTCAGTCGTCTGTTTTATAATGCTATTTAATTCAAACCATGCCTTACTTGCATACCCAACCCTGTTCTGTACTTCTTTTAAGGCAGCTACCTGACCTTTCTGAGCAACAACAGAAAGTTTTGTGTTCTTATGTACCTTGCCTATTTCCTTTATGAACTTAGTAACATTTACATCACCCTGCTTTAAGGTGCTATAAAAATCCTTAAAGCCATCAGACAGGTTTTTTATCTTCTTGGCACCTGCGACACCAAGCCGTAATTCGAGTTCTTCTACTTTCTTAGCCATTATTTTTTACGCTCCTTGTTGAGTTCTGTTAAAGCAGCAGATTCCATGATTCGTAAGCCCTCTAGCATGTTCTCTCTGTTCACTACATTGTAGAGGTCAAATAGTCCTCCAGCCATTAATAATACCTCGTATTTCAACCCAACATAGCCACCAAAAGAAGTACTCCATTGAGTTGACATGCGAATAAACATCTCAAATGTATCCCAATTTTCTTCCCATACCTCGTAATGCTCTTTCTTTTCTTCCTTCTTAGGTAACTGATCTTCTGGGATTCCGAATTTTTTCAAGTCCTCAATGGACGTATCTTCTATTATTTCGCTGCCACCCGCCCAATAAGTAGCAGCACCTTCTAGTTTTTTACTTTTGCTGTCTGATAGAAATCTTGGAACGCATTGATTACACCAGCGACCCAATCAACATCTTCTGCAAATTCCGCTAAATTTTTCTTATTAAAAGGCACATCTGAGCCATCCTCTTCGGTGATCTCAGACCAACCAGCAAGAATTTTAGTCAACGCAGCAATTTCTTCCAACTCGTCAAAACCTTCAAGTTCTGTTCTTTTTAGTCTGTAAAACTTAGCCGTAAATTTAGAAGTTTCAAACGTACCAGCTTTATCGCTAGAAGGGACACGAACCTCAACAGGCCAAGGAAAAACCTTGACCTTTTTTCTTACAAAACCCATAAAAATAGAGACAAATACATGCCTCTATACTATAGCGGAGTAGTCAATACTTTTTAAGTATAAACTAAAGCGACCTCATCGTTACCTGTTGCACTAGGAACCAAAGTAAATGGAATTTCCATAGTGGCTATACCATCACTTTCTCCATAAGAGACATCTCCTATATCACATTTAGAAGAAACGACTTGAACTCTGTTACCAGCACTTGCACCATGTAAAAGTGTCAAAGCACCTAAAGAAGAATCTGCTAAAGCAGCAGCAAAGAAATCTTTAGTACCAGTACCAACAGCATCAATAGTTGCTGATCCTGTTACAGCCCTATTACTTAAAAGAACTTCCTTGCTAGGTGTTCCACCAATTACTTCACGATAAACAATCTCATTGCCCATATCAAGGCTTAAGCTGTTTAATCCTGCTTGATGCCCAATAATATTGAAACCACTTGTGTTTCCATCTTTAAGTATCAAAGGAGTTGGCTGCTCATTGTAAGTAACAGTAGAGAGATCCAGAGTATGAGAATCTGGAGCATTGTAGATCCCGGTAAAAGAGAAATTTAATTTAGGAATTTCTCCTACGGAAGCCTCTAACGTAAATGTTCCTCTTGCTCCCGAAATTTTATGCCTGACATCTTCTAAGTAGTACCAAATAGTAGCAGAGCTAAACGCTGAACTTTTTGGAGTATAAGTAACGCTAGTGTCAGCAACAATTTCTTCAAGCAATCCACATGCAAGAAGAGCCTTGCTGTAACCCGGTGCAGTACCAGCAGTTCCACTAGCAACTAATTCCACACCAAAAGTAATTTCAACTTTAGTGTTAGCCAACAACTGTTCAGAAGCACCAAAATAAGGTCTCACATATTCTCTACTTACTACATCACTAGACTGTGGCGTAATTTCGAGATCAGTGACCAACAACGCATCTGCTCCCGTAGGAGTAGTGCTTGCGTTATAGCTGCCTTCTGATTCAATCAGAATCGCTTGTTTTCTCGTCAGTAGTGCCATCAGTAATTACCTCGGTTGGATTCGGCAGGTAGGGTTTGCTTAATAACTTTAAGTTTACCTGTTTTTTGGGTTCAGGATGTAAGAACCTCCCACCCCCAGGTTTCACTACTTATTGTAGTAAAAGAAAATCATTCAGGTTATAAAGTCATTGTAAGTCATGTTGATAAATCAGAGTAGCTACTTCTGTAATCAACCTCATATTCGCATGTAACAATTCCTGCTGGCTGGTCTGCTTCTACAACATCAAACAAAACATTGGCTGGCCTAATATCTAAGGCTAATCCGCCTAATGTTGGATCTGAAACTAATTTCGTATGCAAACTCTCAATAGTTGCATCAGCTTTAGTATCTGGATTTTTATGTCTTACTAAAACAATAATTCGTACTCTTAATGTCCAATCAAGTCTGTTAATCGTACCTGTTCTTTGACTTGGATCATCAGAGGAAAACTCGATAACAATACTAGGTGTCTCTTTACGAGACATAGGCTCTATACGACTTCTGTATATGCGAGTTCCGACACCAGTTGTGCCAGCTAATGTCGTTTTTATTTTGGCTAAGATCTGTTCTCTTTTAGTAGCCATTATTCTTCACTTGTTTTGCTCAAAGATATTATAGATAAACTTCCATCGTCTATTTTTCTCATATTTCTAACGGTATAAGCTTCACTGTTAATAACAAGATCTTTATCAAATACGACTGAAGCAAAATCTGTAGTCTTAACTGTTAATTGATACTCAGTAGACAAGACGACTCCATCAGCCAATATTTCATCGGGTTCTTCAAGTATTCCTTTGTATTCAGCGTTATCCCATATCACTTCATCAGTGAAGTCAACAAAAAACGCATCTAAATCTTCGGTGAATGGCATAAGAAAAAAGCCCCTTGATGCAGAACAAGGGGCAATGAAGTTTTAGCCGTACTTCTTAAGACCTAATCCATTGACGGAAAAGGTGAAAGTTGGGGATGAGCCACCAACAGTGTATTTCACTCTTACATACCTTTTACTCTCATCAGCATTAATAGATAACTTTTGTGTTGATGCACTTCCAGTTACCTGAGTAAATGCAGCACCACTGAGAGCAGAGAAAGAAGAGTTGTCGTCAGATTCCTCGATAGTTACATCTAATGTTGGAGATGATCCACCACCAGCAGCAGAGTCGAGAACAAAAAGAACGTCACCTTCATAATCTTGAAGGTCAACGCCACTACCTTGTCCAGTAGCGGTTTTAGCCCCAGTAGGAACTCCAGCTAAAAACTGGAGTTTCTCTAGGTTAAGTCGATTCAGTCCCATCAGTCGTGTCGTTAACAATCGGAGGTTTAGGTTTAGGAGCAGCTTTTTTCTTCTTAGGTGCAGGAGGGATAATAGCTTTGCCACTACCCATCAAAGATCTTGCTAGATCTTCGTCTACTTCGATGGTTGTGCCAGAGTCGTTATGGACTCCAGCAATCAACACACCTCTAATCAGTTTGACTTGCATACTATGTTCCGAAACAGAACGCCCCAGCATGACGGATAGCGAAGTCGATATCCTGTAGAGCGATTATTCTAACTGTTCCAGCAGTTGCACCAGCATAAGGATCAACTGTTAGATCTAAACCAGACCACATACCAACAACGAACTGAGAGAAGTCTCCAAATACAACGTCATTGTTTAACAACTGGTTAGAAACAATAGCCTCGTAGCCATTGATTTCGCCGTTCTCAAACACAAACTGTGCTGTACCAGAAGCTTTTTCTGTTGACTTCAAAGCACCTCTAGCGGCTGCATTAACGAGATACTTCATAGAACCACCTTCAGCGTTAGCAACTGCTACGTCTGTTTCCATGCCGATATACTCAGCAAAAGTTCCATAAGTAGTAATTGTCTGACTACCTACTCCACTTGTGTCCTTAAGACCTAATGGCTGGTTAGAAGAACCAGTTCCGTAAATAGCAACTCTATCTAGCTCAAGAGCAATCTTTTTAGCAATGTCATCTCTAACAAATGCTTCAATGTCAATGCTGGACTGAAGAAGAGTCTTTCTTGTGAAATCTGTAAATGCACCCACTGTCTTAGGTGTCATTGAGATTTGTGTGAAGGACTGCTGACTCTCTGTAGGAGAAGCTCCCTCACCGACCCAATATGCGGAACTACTTCCGTCTTGTTTTGGAATTGAAATATTACCTTCTAGGCCAGTCAACATTGTCACCCCAGCCTGCATTATAGCCATCTTGTTTCTCAAGATTTCTATAAATGAACCGCTAAGAAGGTCTGTGCTAACTAGGTTTCCGCCTGCTGTAGCAGTGCCAACATTCAAGTCTCTTTTTAAGACTTCGTTAGGAATGATTATTCCTTTAGCTGGTCTGCCATAACGCTTAGAAGCTTCATCAGAAACCTCTCTTTCGTATGAAGCAGCTTCTTGAGCAGCTTTGTCGGCTGGGCTTGCTAAAGCATTAATAGCTCTCAAGAATGAGAACTGCTTAACTTCTTTCTCTGAAAGAAATTCTCTGGACTGTTTTGGTTCTTCGATCATGTCGGTAGAGCGAATAGGGCTAGGCTTCTTGTTTTTAACAAGATCAAGAATTGCTGATCTTGCTTCTTTAACTGACTTGTTGCTCTTAATAAGAGAATCAGTTAATTCCTCTGCACCGTACTCAGCGAACTCACGACATGTAGAAGTGATTTCAGAAATACGAGCATTGTTCTCATCTAAAGCACGTTGTACTTCAGCTTGAACATCAATTTTCTCAACGGCGGGTT
>CETC01009565.1_pt1 | contig 25814 bp, 11 predicted proteins | sample 326911 | NCBI WGS metagenome assembly CETC01 (sample SAMEA2622694, study PRJEB7988) | marine metagenome | isolation source: saline water (ENVO:00002010), including | reverse complement strand
TTGTAGTTGAGCGTTGATGATAGTGAATGAAAGCCTCGACTGTCCTAGCCGGAGGCTCTTGAGCGAGTCTTCGAGCGGTCTTCTAAATGTTACCTGCGAGCGAGCACAGCGAGCGAGCGCAGCGAGCGAGCGCAGCGAGTGGTTTCAGGCCACGGTCCATTCGCCAAACATGTTACCTTCGTCTTGCAGGACCTTGGCGGTGCTGCGTTTGATGGTCAGGTATTCAACTTGCTGTTCTTCCCAGTCAGCGGCATCGCCTTCGCAGGCGAAGTAGCAGTAGCCATAGTGGGAGTCGCCGTCAGGGCCACCGAGGATTGGAGTTTCCCAAGAACGAACGATGGGCCACTGGCTGGCGAATGCGGTTGCTTCTTCCTTGGTCTGGAAATTGGGAGTGTGTTGACGGTCGATGTAGTCGAAGATGATCATGGGTGTATCCTTCCGGGGCAGCAGGGGCTGCGTGTGATAGTGTTAGAAACGGAGCAGGCGCGCATCTGCACGCTGCCTTAGGATCACTGTGATCCCCCTGCTGCCCTAGCCGGAGGCTTCTTCCCAGCGCGCTTTGGCGCTGTTGTGCTCCTATGGAGCACCAAGGGGGGTCCCGGGGGGAAAGCCCGGGCCAACTATGTTGGCATCCCTCTGTAAATTTCTGACCCCTTTTCCTTAGGGGACCCTCAGCTCGTAGCTTGGGGTATACAATCCCTGCGGGGGCGGGGGAAATGCCTATGTCGGAACGTTGTGTCGAGAGCAACGACTGGAATAGGAGCGACCTCCCGCTCGTACCAAAGGTATAGTCCCTTTGGAGGAAGGGGTAACTCTAGTTTGGTATGTAAAAATAGAACAAACCTCTAAGTCTTCTCTTTGCGCTAAGTGCTAAGTGCTAAGTACCCTAGAACTAAGATAATAACTTTGTTCCCCTCTTAGACTAAGGCGTTAACGCCCTCAGCATCAGGGGGCTCCCAATGAACTGGGAGCCCCCTTGCCACTATATGCTATAGTTTATCAAATAACCTAGAGCTGGGGCCTTTAGGATTAAGGTCCGGGGTAGAACCCTTAGGCTTTACCTGCTCTTTTTCAGGAACATCTTCTACAGGCTGTTTCGTAGCTTCTGCTACAGGCTCTGTGACAGGCTCTGTGACAGGCTCTGTGACGGCCTCAGCCGCCTCCTGAGCCATTTCCTCAGGTAAAGCTACCTCTCCCCCTTGAATCTGGGGTAGCATCGCTTCTTCTTGGATCTGAGGCTGTTCTGCCTCAAAGCCCGGCTGAGCCTCCTCAGTACTGAAATCTGGAAGAGCTGCAACAGGTACATCCATATTTTCGTTTAGCAACCTGTTATTATAAGACCCTTCGGTATGGATACTAGAATTGGTTATATTCCTTTGTCTAGTATTAGTCGGGGGAATATACTCAGAGTTTCCTGCTTCATCGGTAAACAGAGCATCGTTTCTCCATAAGTAATTTAATAATGTTCTAGCAAGTGGTTTTAATGGAAGAGGAGCAGCCGCAGCCATACGCTTCGACCCTTCTTCCCATTCTCCACCGAACATATCCCATACACCACGCCAACCTTGCCTTCCACTAGAAACAAGCATGTCTAGACCCGGGACATTAACTAAGCTCATCTGCCATGACTGCTTTTTATAGCCCGCAGCAAAGTCTTCGTCCATAGTTTGAAGCAAACTAACAGCTGAGTTAGTTAAAACTGGTTGTAAGGTTGAAAGGCGACCAAGTACAGGAAGCTTTTCAAGAACGTGTAAGAAAGCTCCTTCAGGATCTTTATTCCAACGTTCCCAAGTTTCTTCAGGATCTTCACCTCTAGCCCACTGCATCAAAGTAGTATAGGCTATTTCACCTACAATTAGAGGCACGATAAAACCAAAGGCATTCATAATACCGCCCTGCCACATATGCTGCCTTAGTCTACTATAAGCTAAAACAGGGTATTGACCTAACGATGCCAGTAAACGCTCCTGTAAAGAACGAGGAACCTGCCTATTCCCAAAAGTGGGGTCTAGGTTGTTTCTTCTATTGTAAGCATTGATAAGAGATATGACAGCACCGCCTCCTACCTGTGCTGCTTGAGCCTCTTGTGGACCCATTGCAAGCATGTCGGTATAGAAAGCATCGTGATTAAAGCCGTCTTCTCGTAAGTACTTATTAATAGAATTAGTAACAGAACCCATTTCTAAGCTGGTTTTAATTCCACCATAATATAACTGAGCTGCCAAATCTTGGGATATACCCGCTTTTCTAGCAGCCGCTCTGATATCTTTTTTAGTAACATTTTCTTTACGAGCTAGTTCATCAAATTGTTTTCCTAACTCTGTAAACCTGTCTTTAGAATGAAGTTTTCGAAGACGGCGAATACCTTGAATACCAGTTACGTATCTAGTATACATATTCATATTACTAAAACCAAAAGTAGCAACCCCTCTAACACGCCTTGCCCATCGGGCAGTCATAGAGTTATTGCCGCTAGAATCAGCATCTTGCTTTTGTTGAGAAAGTGTAATAGAATCTACCGTATCAAATCCAACATCGCCTAACTGAGAAATTTGACCTATTTTATGTAAAGCAAATTCGTGGGCATTAAGAGACTCAAGAACCCGCCTTCTCTTTGCTGTAGAAAGTCCTTTAAAATAGTCGCCTATAACTTTTAGATCACCCATTAACATGCTTTTAATAGATCTAGCAAAACCACTGCCAACCTCAGCAACAACACTCATAGTCCAGTTACCGGCAGAAACTATACCGATACCAAAAGACGATAGGTCATATAACCAAGTATCTTGTGTAGTTTCAATAGTTGAAGGCCTACGCAAGAACATAGCATCGTTTTGTTCTTCTAAAATCTTAAGATCATTTTCTAGACGTTCCCTATCTAGTTTGGTTAAAGATCGCATCTCACTGTTACCTTTAGAGTCAGTAACCGAGAATAGGGCGTGGGGATCTGCAAGGCGTTTTCTTACATGGTCTATTAGAGACTGGTAACTCATTCCCTGAACACCAAGAACTCCTTGTTGTCCTACAATTCCAAAGGAATCTCCGGTACGGCCTTTAAACAAAGATCCTATAAGCTGTAGCAGATCGTGACTTTGATGTAAACCTATATCATTATCAACAGTACGCCCGTCTGTTCTTCCCGGGTCCCGACCCGCAAAGAAATCTTTCCAATCCCCAAATATATTATGAGACGGAGAAATCATACCTGAGTTAGCTAAAATAGATTCAGTTTCATGGGCAAAGTTATCCATTAAAGCCGTATCATTAGAAACATGAATTTTATCTCTTCCCGCTCTATTAAGCTTTTTGTCTAAAAGAAAAGCAGCTCTAGTTCGACCGTTTAAAGCACCCGTTGTATCTCTTTCACCGTTCCACTCAAATTCCTGCCTAGTTTTCAACCCTTCCTCATAGTGGCGAAGAATAGGATGATGTTTCTTTAGGCTCGTACCCTCTGTTCGTAAACCCTTGGGTTTTACTAATTCAGTTAAATACATATGACTAGCCCAAGCAGCTTTATCATGATCTTTCCAAGATTCAAAACCTTCTGGGTGATGTTCATGATATAAATCAGCAAGATCTACAAGGGAATTTCTTAAGGTTGGGTCCATATCATCAAACTGAGCTTTAGCTTGAGCTGTAAGAGGAGCCTCTGTCATAACAGCTCCCATAGCTGATAAAACATCTGCGTTTACATAAATTCCGCCAGAACTAGCCCAGTCAGTTCCATTAAACTTTCCTAAAAGATGAGCGAATCCACGATCTTTGAGTTTTTCTCGGATAGACTTTTTAAAGCTTGCTTCTGATCGAAACTCAGGTCTAAGCATAAATGGAAGATTACCGCCATCAATAATAGCTTTTCGCTGCTTATCGCTAATAATACCAGCTCTAAAAGATAGCTCCGCCATACGTTTAAGAAGGCCTGCTTTAGGATCGTATAACATATCGCCTACTAAAGCCAAGTCTTCTTTTATACGTCTTTGCAATCGCTGTGAACCAAGAGCTGATAAATCTAAGGCTTCTAAACTACGCGCTCTAGTTTCAGGATCTTTATTAGTCATAGCCATGTAAACAGCTCTTTGAAGATCTAATCCAGCATTTCGTTTATTCTTATTTGAAGCCATTCTATTAAAGGCTTTGTAATAAGATCCCATATGAAAATAAAACTTTTGAAGATCCTTAGATCCAATATCGGCCAAGACTTGTTGAGGAATCCATCCAGCCATTGCTCCAGAAGAATCTATAGCGTTTGGATTTCCAGCTACGGTAAGCGCCCTAATATCATCAAACGGAGACGTAGGTAAACCCGTGACCCCTCTTGTAGCAGCTGCTAGAGCAACGGCGCTTGTAAAGCGACCTGACCATTTACCAGTTTTTCGAGCACTAAAATTACGTAAAGCTTGTTCAGCACTATGTTCCCATAGCCACTGAAACTCTTCATCTGTAAGTTTGTCTCTAGTTACCGCACCTATCTCAGGATCAAAACCTTTAGCCCTAAGTTCATCAGCTTTTTCTAAAACACCGGGATTTGAAGGATCGTATAGGATTCTATTCCTAGCATCTTCAATAGCACTACGCTCATGGACTAATGCAAGACGTTCGCTTGTTGAAAGACCTTCTGGATCGTTTAACCGATTTTCAATTTCATCAGCTCTACGATGTAACGCCGTTAAGCCTTCCATATCAATATCAGCCTCTACACCAAGGTCTCCTCCAAGGTGTACTGTTTTAGTAGTATGCTCACGACCTTGTTTAAGTTGTAACCTACCTTGAGCAGATAAATCGTAAACAGTCTCTGCTCTAGCTGCAATGTCTGTTAAGGTTTTCCACTGCCTATTAAAGAAATACTCATCTTCTTTATTAAGCCAGCCCCAAGAAGAAGTACCGTGTTCTTCTCCTTCAGGTCTAGGTCTAGCTATTCCTATTTCTGTAGTAAGGCTTTGGATTTTACCTAGAACAGTAGAAAGCTTATTAGCCGCTGTTTTAATAAGATCGTTAAACCCCTTTATTGAGGTCTCTGGAATAAACTTAGATATATTTACTTTAGTTGCCTTAGTAAGTAAAATACCCGTCATTGTGTGCGTATAACACTCTCTCATAAGTTCAGCAAAGTCTGCTTCATTGTTTTCAAGCTCTTTTGTATACTTATATACATTATTACCTTTAAGATCAGCCTCAGTAATATTATACTTTTTCTGAAGCGCTTCTAATCGTTGAATTAACTTACGCATTCTAGGAGTACTAATACCAAGTTCTTTAACAAGGCCTTTAAAAGCTTTAATACCATCAGCAGTTAAAAAGTCCCTCATAAAGGTCATTTTCATTGCTCTTTTATTCCCGCTTTTAATTTTTTGATCAGCCCTCGATCTAGGGGTATCTACATCAGCTACAACAGACATAGATTCACTAAGTTCGTGAGTAGTCATTATAAAGGCTGTCGAAAGTTTTTCTTGGTTTAGGGCTTTAGCAACATCGTTAACACCGTTTACCGTCCTTTTAATTTTCGCTTGTCTTTCTTTTTGACTTTCTCCGCGAGTTTCAATAGTAGTACTAAGTTCTCCTTCGGCTTTAAAACTAAGATCTCCGCCAAGCAATCCTTCGTTAACACTTGAATCAACCATCATTAACTGGATAAGTTGCATAGCATCAAAATCTGAACTAGGTTCTTCAACGCCTTCTACTCTACCAGTAAGAAGCTTAAACAACTCAGCTGCGTTTGCTGCGGAACGCCTTCCGCCATTTCCAGCTGCTTCAAGAGCACCTAAAAAGATGTCACCTTGCGTTGTATTACGTTGATCTGTTCGAGTAATAATCAAACCCTTATGAGCATTCTCTCTAACAACTGTTTGTTCAGTCTTTGTTTCAGGTGTAGCTTCAAACAAAAGACCTTGAGATTCCTCAGGATCTATTACAGCTCTTTGTTCAGGAGAGCTTACAGTTACAGGAGCTTCAGGAGGAGTTTCCCGAGTTGGGAATCGACGTTCTACATCAGCCTCAAGTTCAGCTCGTGTTTCAGTTTCACTCTTTACATCGCCCCAGTCACTAGGAGAAATAACTGTATTTGTTGTAGGCTTCATAGCAGCTGCTTGGGTTGCTTGGGCCTCTTCTGCTTCAGCAATAGCTTCTAAAGCAGCGATTTCTTTTACAGCATCTGACACTGTATTTTCATCAATAGCTTCTAGATGTCCAGCAAAGAATATAGTAGCTTCTTGTGAAATAGTACCGTCTTTGTCAATCAATCCGGCGCTATAAAGAAGAAAACCTAAACCGACAGCATCCGCATTATTAGCGTTTAGCAAGGTTTTGAAATCTTCTCGATTAAGATCCATATCTTCAAGCTTAGCTACTACAGCATCTCCTAAGCTAACAGGATCAAATCCTGTCTCAGTAAGACCTTCTTCTCGAAGCTGACCAGCATTTTCTTCATCCATAGGAGTTCTTTCGAAGCCGTGGACAGGTTTTTCTCTTGCATCAAAAGCATCAGGGCGATCTCTAAGTTTCTGACTTGTAGCTAAATCAGTTTCGATATCTATCCCAAACTCTGAAGCCAACATAAGCTTATGCATTAATTCAGCATTAGTGCTTAAGTTAGACATATGAAGCTGACCCCACGCGGTAAAGGTGGGTCTAGAACCTCTAGGAATATTAGGATCTTCAACCTCTAAAGAGTTCCACCTAGACCCAAAAGTAACGTCTATGTTTGCGTATTCCATGCGCCCTGTTTCAGGATTTTCAACAAGAGCTTCTTCTTTTAGCGGAACAAAGAAATTGTTTTCTACATCGTTGTTATCTAAAGCAAATGCTGCGGCTATATCCCTATTAATGTTAGGATTGTTTTCAGCATCCTTCAACAACTCAGGATCAATTGTTTTTAAAAACCAATCTCTCCATTCAGGGTTATTTTCTAAGGTTGAGTAAATACCATAGAAAACTATTCTCTTGTTATCGTCTATCTTTAGGTTAGGTAGTTCGGGAAAAGATCCAGCCATTTGATCAAACATATCGCTAAAGAATTGATCATAGGTTTCGTTAAACTGCCTATACAGAAGCCCTCTTTCTTCATCAACAACCTTAGAGTCCATATCATGAACCATATCTAAAGTATCGAAAAAGTCTACTTTCTGCTGAAGACGATCCATAATAATGCTTTGAGTTACGCCGTCATCTAATCCGCCAGCGCCCCACTTAGCATCATTCCATTTAACGTATAGTTCCATTAAACCTAATTTATTAACGTGCTCTACGAATTTACTGGGTGTATCAATTTCATTAGGATCTATGCCAAGCATAGCTCTATCTTGATACATTGCTATAAGAGCTTTAGTAGTAAAGTCTTTATTAGCACCGCCCATAAGCATAAAGTCAAGGAAGAATACAGAAACAGGACCACGGCTAGTAAGCTTAGGTACAACTTCTTCATCTAATCCACGCCTCTTAACCATAACCCCAGTCTTTTCTACAGGACCTAAAACCAAACCTACTAGTCCAGCAATTCGGTTTCTAAATCCGTAGTTAGGAAGAACCTCTCCTTGAGTCTGAAGACGGCGGCCAGATTTAGTTCTTCCGGTAGCAATTTCATCTCTAGGAAGAACATACTTTTTCTTAGCTCCTTCTCCCTCGTTTTTATTTAGAGCACCAAACGTTAACTTAAGACTCTTAATTAAAGCGCTTCGCATTTTACCACGACGACCAGCCTTTATACTTTCGTTTGTTTCGTTAGGATTAATTTCCCTATTCCGCAACGCCCTTAATCTTTTAGCTAATCTCCATGCACGTAACGATTCGATTCGCTGATTTCTAGTGGGGTTTTCCGTAATAGATCTATTTATTAAATTAGGAAACTCAGCATCAGCTGCCTGTTGTTCGCTATCTACCTCACGAGAAATTAACTCTTGCCGCCTTTCTTTAGAAAGATCTGCAATCATGTCTTCGTCAAACGCATCTAATCCGTCAACAACATTATTAGCAATAACACTATTAACGTAAGTTTTAGAAATAGGCGAAGCTGTAGCTATTTCTGCTACACTAAAAGTAGACCTATGTAAGTTAGATAAACTTTCTTGAGCCGCTTCTCTACCTTGCAAGTCTCTACTATGTAATCTAGCCCTAAGTATTCTAAAAGCAGGAACGCCCATTTGAGTCGGTATAATACCATCGTTATTATCGTACATATTAGAAACGTTTGCTTTTCTTTTCCACATACGAGATTGCTTAGACGATTTTGTTGTTACATCTACGTTAGGAGAAGATAGACGCTGAGAAGGCTTAACGTTGGCAGGAATAAATGTTCTATCCCCACGTTCTTTAGTTTGACCTCTTTCATCAAGCTCAACAAGGATTTTTCGAATCTCTTTATAGCGGCCCAGTTTTCTAGTCTCTTCAGAATCAAGGGTTCCGCCCTCTTCTTTACGAGCTTGGTGTAGATCCATAAGATCCTTAATCTTCTCGTCAATCCTAGAAAGAAACTCTCTTCTCTTAGCTCTTCTAGCAGCAACGCCTTCCTTAGCGTCATGTCCTTCTACATAATCATAGTTATGCTCACGAGCTTCTCTTACATACTCATCCATAGTAGGAGAATGAATTGGATTTCCGTCTTCTCCCATCGGTTTAATAATACCACCAAGCTCCATCTCCATATCCTGTAAAACAGTTGAAGCAAGAGCATCTCCGTTTGTATTATCCATTTGGTCCATTAGGTGAGCAAACGAATCGCCTATACGAAGCGTACCTACTTGCTCGTCTTGGAAATCTGATCCCAGTGTTTCATGAGTACTAGACTCACCACTAAGAGGTCTACCAGCTGCCGAAGTATCTGTATACTTAAAACTACGTCCAGTAGAAACGCGGTTCCTACCAAAGACAGGCATGTTGAATTTTAGCTGGGCTCTAGAAACAGCATCTAAGTCGTTCTCGTCTATATAAAGATCTTTCATGTATTCTCTAATAAGATCTTTTTCTGGAAGGTGAGCCGTCTTATTCATAAGCTCAGTACTTTCTAAGTAAGAGCTTATAGGCTTTGTGATTCGACGTAAAGCATCGTCAAAATCCATTCCTTTTTCTTGAGCCGTAATCTGAGCATCGTCTATTAAAAGAAGCATTTCTTTTATAGCAGCATCTTTTTCCTTAGCGCTTATAGCTCCTTGCCTTACATCTATTTCTAAGCGAGCTAACCACAAACCTAAAACGGGGAAAGAAGTTCCTCCAGCATCTTTGCCAAATACTTCTTCTCCTAAAATACGTAGAGCTTTAACATCATTTTCATTTAAGTCCCGAAGCTGAGTAAGCTGTTCGTTACTAAGTTTGACATTTAAAGCACCCTTTGCATCCTCTCGGCTTTTTAACTTTTCTGCTAAGTTTACGTTAACAGTTCCGCCGTCTCCGTCAGGAACTGAGACTGTTAAAGAATCTACTGTAAAATCTGTACGCCTGTTAAGCATGTCAATAATTTCATTAGTATCGGGAAGACCAAGAACTTCTTTAATAGTTCCTACGTTATCCTTATCTCCAACTAGAGTATTAACAAGCTCCATAGCCATATCATATTCGCCACCGTCTTTTAAAGCATCTAGTACTCTCTGCTTTTCATGAGGAGGCAAGGCGTTAAGAGGCGAATCTTCTTTTTGAAGAAGACTAAGAGCGCGTCTAGTATTGCTAATAAACGCAGGTGCTCCAGCAGAATAGACCTTAGTCATTACTGGTGGTTTAAATATTTCTTTTCTAAGCCAATCAGAAAGCGCCTTATTTTTATTTAGGGTTTTAAAGGTCGCTCCTTCTTCAGCATCAGTCACCCCAGCAAGTTCTGCAATGAGTCCCCATCCCTTATGCTTCATTCTATCATCTTTAAGAGTAGCGAAACCTACAGCAGAATAATTATCATCTCCGATTTCACTAGTAAACCGTTCTTGATATTGCGAAATTACACTAGCTACTTTATTACCGCCTCCAGTAGTTTGGATAGTATTAATCTCTTTTTTCAAGAAATCTCTAAAAGCTGCTTGAGTTAATCCGGGAACTAACCCTTGAGGAGCACCCTTAGGATAAACAACCTTAGTAATATAACGGCTTTGATTTAAAGCGTCATCAGGTCCTTTACCTTCTTGTTGAATTTCGATTTTAGAAATTAGCTCGTGACGCTTAATTTGAGCTTCTTGACTTTTAATAGAACGTTGAAGCTTCTTCTGTTTCCTACTATCTGTTTCGTACTCAAGTTTCTTTTTTAAATCTGCCAGCTTAGCTTTTGCCCTTCTCCACTGAACCGGGTTATCCATTACAACAGCTAAAGCTCTAGCAGCATGGTAATCTTCGTAAATAGACTGAGCGACTGTAACAGCCTGAGCAGAAGCATCTTCGTCATTATCAATCTTTACCTTACCGTTAACTAAGTCTACTTTTCCTTCTTTTAAGTTTCCTAAGGAAACTAGGAGAGTAATAGGATCTTCTTCTAAAGAGTCCATAACTCTGCCTAAATGGTGTCGCCCTGTTGCTCTAGCAAAAGAAGCCATTCCGCTAGCAGTTCCCCAAATACGACTAGACCTAACAGCCCAAGCGTCTTTAAAACTACCGGGATTAAACGCAGCGGTCTTAAGACCTGTATCACCCTGAGCGTTTATTAAAGACTTAGCCGACTTAATCTCGCTAGTTTCAGGAAGATTACCAAAAATGTAGAAACCAGCAGCAGCGTTTCGATAGGAAACAGCTTGGTCGTGAAGCGTATGAATAACCGAACTAGGAGTAGACCTAGCCCATTCTACGCGCTCTCCGTATTTCTGCCTAAAGTTTTTAATCTCGGATTTAAGATCTTTAATAAGCTGAGCCGGAGCAATGCCTCTTCTAAGATCTGCGTTATAAGGAGTTTCTTGTAAATAAGGAAGAAGTTCTTCGGCTGTACCTTCTTCTATAATACGCTCAATCTTATCGTAATATGCTAGTCTTTCTTCGATATCAGCTTCAGTATAGATTTTTCTAGTGCCGTCTTCGTTAAACAGAACTTTTGTATTAGTAAACTCTTGTACATGACGCTCAAAGTTTTGGAACCAAGCTCTATTACCAACAAGACCCAAATAGCCTCTTTGTTGTAACTCTGAATTGTTTCTTAAAAGACTTGACTCATTAGGATGGGAGTCTTCTATTCCACCTTCCGATTTACGAGGCTTGCCTTTAATATCTCCAGCAAGTCCCATAGGATCGCCCGCATCGCCAAAGTCTCGGTCGTTTACAATAGCCTCCATCAAAGCTCTACCAGCTGTGTAACCGTCTACAGCATCTACTTCACCTGTCCAAAGTCCTTCTAAGCCGTACCAGTTATGTCTACCCACAGCGTCTCGTTTTAATCCGTAAAAATCTCCCATTTGCTCAAAAGCCCACTCAGAAATCTTAGCGGCTATGTCTTCTCTAACAGAATCTAGATGTGGGTTGTTTCGACCTTCTTCTGTAAAGATGTCTCTACGAGTTATTTCAGCCCCAATCCCTACCTTCTTAGCTAGGTTACTAAAGCCCACAGAGTTTTTAGGAATAATAGTCAAACCGTCTATAATACCTTCAACATACTTACGAGAGTGTACTCGCATATAGGCGGCTTTATTACCATTAAACTTCTTTTCAATAACTTCGTCAACTCTTCGTTTAGTTACTTCTATATCAAGAGATGCTGTTTGAATAGACTCTGCTGCGGTCAATTCAATCATAGCCTTAGCTCTATGCTTAATAAGCCTATTTCGAATTACTGGACTAATAGGCTGAGCTTTAGGCACTGTATTTGGATCTACTTCTATAGCAACTACCTGACCCGCAGAAACAGCCTCTCCAGCTTTATTTCGAATAATGGGTCGCTGTGTATCTACTATAAAAGCATTTTCATCTGCTTCTGCTCTAACATCATAGCCCATATCTACAGCTTCATCCCAAGACATTTCATCCCAAGAAATAATCTCTACATCTAAGCGACCTGTGCTATATTCTTGACCTTCAGGATCAACAATTTCTAAGCCTGCTTTTTTAATACGTTTTTTTGCGCTGTCTCTAAGCGATTTTAGTTCAGCTCTTGTATCAGAGTCCATAAGACGACCCGCAGATTTAAGTCTCCTATTAGCGCGCCAAAGTACATTCGCTACTTCAATGTCATCATCTTCTTTTAAAACCTTAGTTAGTCTTTTAATAGAATCCGCAGCCATTTTTTTAGCACGAGCTATATTATCCTTAGTTTCAGATAAAGGCTCTATATCTACAACAGGATCGTTTCCTTTATTAGGACGCTTTATTTCTTCAGGCAGACGTTGAGTTTCTTGACTAATAGCTTTATCAAGATCTTCGATACGAGATTTTAATTCCTTAACATAAGCCTGTCCGAACTCTCCGTCTTCTTCTGAACGAGCTACTCTTTCTTGAACCATTGCTTTAAGCTGAGCTATATGCCAGTAATTACGTCCTCCTGAATCAGCGTCAATACCCTCGGAATCTCCAAAAGCAGAGTGAAGAAGATTTACGTGTTCTGGAGGATATCCAGCTTTTAACAACTCTTCTAAAGATACAAAAGTAGTATCTACTGACTCTGAAGCATGGTTTTCTTCTACTTTCATAATAGACGAAAGAATCTGTCTGGCTACGACGTTTTGAGTAACAGGATCTCCAAGAGCAAACTTATCCATTTCAGCTATATCTAAAACTAAATTATTATCCGCATCTCTAACTTCAGAAGCTTCGCTAAGAGCGGCAATCCAAGTAAGTTGCTTATAAAGCTCTCTTTGTTCCGCATCATTTAAGAAACGTTTAGTACGGGGTTTGCCGTCTTTATCTAAAACAGGCTTTCCGTCTTCATCTAGAACAGGAATTTCTTCAACAGCTTTAGCAAGCTCTCTTTCTAATTCTGCCCTTTTTTCTTTATTAAAAGCTGCAACATCTCCGCCTTTTCTTTTTATTTCCGCACGCTCTATTTCAGCAGCCTTTTCAAACGCATCTCTAAATTGTCTTTGGAAAGCTTCTGTAAGACCTATGCCAATATTAATTCCATTAAACTCGTTAAAAATAAGATTTCTAACACCAACGTTATTAATCCGGTGTTTACCGTCCTTGCCTTTTTCGTCTACTTTAGCAATACGTTTCTCTGCTTTAGCTACAATATTTTTAAGACCTTTAATACTCTTCATTCTTTCAATAGCGGTCTTAATAATATCAAAACGTTCTTGGGTTTCTCTAGCAACTTGAGTCGGACTATATAAAGCCCCGTCCTCTCTAGAATCCCACCGTTGACTATCTAATTGCTGGGCAAAACTAAAGAGACCTGCAACAGCGGTTTCTTGTGCAGTTTCGTTCCACTCTCTATTTTTAGCATCGACACCTTCATCTGTAAAAGCGGCTAAGCTTTCTCCGCCCGTAATATCCTCTAGAATTGTTTCTACGGAGTTAGCCTCTTCAACCTGTCGTACAATTTGATTACTACGAGCTTCATTTTGAATTTGAGCATCAGTAACAGGTTTAGGTTTAACAGGCTTAGGAGCCTTGACTGCTTTTGGCGTAGCTACGGGAGCGTCTCCCATTTCTCTTTGTTTTTTAAGAATAGCTGCTTTTAATTCAGAAACTGTAACTCTAGACTTAGCCGGAAGATCTTTACCTTTTCCAAAAGTTAGCCCTAAATTCTGAGCCAATTCCTTTAGAGCATTTTTTTGTCTTGGTAACTTAGCTTCTTCCTCTTCGTCAATTCTCTTTTGAGCCTCTGCTCTACGTTCGTCTTCTGCTTTTTTAGCAGCCTCGTAGTCTACCTGAGCTTGTTCCGTTGCAACACGAGCTTCTTCTTTAGCTCTTCCCTCAGCCTGTTCTCGGGCTTTAGTAAAATCAGCTTCGGAAGGATTTGCGTCGAGTTCTACTGTATTCAGGCCCGCTTGTTTAAGAGTTTCGTTTAAAGCGTCTTCTTGAAGCTTGTTATCAGGAATAGCTCCTACCATGCTTCCATCAAAGGCGTTATCAAGACCCCGTGCTACAGCTTCTGCTCTATACGCAGCTAATCGTTCCGCATTAGTTCTTACTTCTTCAAGACGCGCTTTAACCTCAATACTTTCTTCACCATTAATTGCATCATCTAAAGCTTTTTTTCGATCGATATCAGAACTAAGAACGTCTCTCTCCGCCATTTGATTTTGCTCAGAAGTAAAGAAACTAAGAACCGCTTTACGATCTAGCTTTTGTTGATCGCTGCTTCTAGAAAACGCTAATTCTCGGGTAGCTCTATTACTAGCAGCCTTTTTTGTTTTAGAGTGCTTTTCAATATATCTAGCAAGTCTTCTAGGATCTCCCTTAGCAAAACGAACAGCCTTTTCCATATTAACGCCGCGTTCTATACCAACTCTAACTTGAGTTTCTAAATCCTTTACCGCCGCAGGATCATCCGGATCTAGTAAACCACGAGACACAGCGCTTGATTTTAGATTCTGTAGAATTACACGCTCAGTTCGAACGCCTCCCCAAGCCAAATCTCGTAGAGTGCTTTGAATAACTCCGGCTTTTCTTTGGGCTCTATTAAGCCTAGCTGCACGAGTAGCTGCTTTAATATCAAGAACACTATAGTCAGCTTTTGCGTATTTAAGAGGAGATGTTAGAATACCAGTAGAACTTCGAATCATTCCGCCCAAAAGTATTCCGTACATAGCACCATAGCCACCAGCCTCTAACGCTCCTGAAAGAGAAAACGCATATTGACTAGTATCTATATCTTGTCCGTAAAGAAATCTAGCATAGTTAGCTTCTTCATCTCGCGTAGCCGCATAAGCAAGAAGTTCTCCTATTACTCCGTCAACCGCATTAGCAGCTATATTACCAATACCACCGGGATTATCTACATTAAACAAAGCATTCCGTAAAGCTATTCTATGAAAACTACCATCAGCAAACTCTTTAATAGCCCTGCCTTCAACAGTATCTTTTGCTGCTTCTCTAGCAAGCATCCTAGCTTGTTTAAAGGTAGGGACTAAAATTTCTTCTCCCCATGTAGTAGGGGTTAAGATTTTTCTAGCTACCTGAAAAGTTCTAGCTCCTGTTTCTGACCAACTTGCAAAGGCTCCAGCTCCACTAGAAATACTAGACCAAACGCTTCTATCGACAGCTGCTTTTTGCAAAGCTCTATATGAAAGGCGAGCAGCTGTTGTTTGTACTTTTCTAGCTAGTAGCCCCACTGTTGCTGCACCACCAGTAGCTATTCCTAAGCCCACAGCAGCTAACAGCTCAAACGCAGTATCGGGATCAGCAGGCATTGCCTTAAGCATTTCCCAAGTTGTATGAAGCCCCTTATCTAAAGCACTAGCATGAGCCATAACTTGGCCTTGTTTAAATGCAAGAACTCTTTGGTGAGTTTTTTCCATAGCCGATACTAACGATGGAGCTTCTGTAATATCTTCCTTCGTAAGTCCTAAAACTTGAAACACTTCTTTTTGAGGGCCGTTAATTATAGCCTCTGCAATTTCGTTTCTAGCTTCTTCGTTTTGAAGCCACGTATCATCTCCTTGCTTATACCTATACCAAAGCTCTGAACCGCCCATAAGCTTACGGGCTCCTGAACGACCTTCTCCAAACAACTGAGATCCTAAACCTACAATAGTATCTCCGATGGCTTCCCAACCGCCCCAATCACCTTCTTCTAGGTTGATGCCGTCTTGTTCAGCCCTAGATCTCATTGTATCTACAAACTCTTGAGTTTCAGGTGTTAAGCTTGCGTATATAGATTGGATAGAAGCCCAGCTTCCGGCGTATTTAGCCCCTAGTGCTCTACCCGTAACACCAAACATAGTGCCGGGATCTAAAGCTGCGCCAGCTTGACTAGCCGCTTCCCAGTTAGATTTATCATCAGCATTCATCCACCTAAGGACATAACCCATTTCTGGATCTACTTCAATTCCTTGAACAATAGGACTGCTACTATCCAATTCTCCATTTACGTAATCTCGCAAGAAACCCGGATCAGCTAACTCGTTTTTACGCAGCTCTTCAATCCGAGCCAAAGCATTAGACGTTCTCTCCGAAGATTCTTGTAAGGTTTGATCAAATTTCTCTTGTAGCTCTATCTGTCTAAAAGATTTAATCATATTCTGGGATAAATCTGCGTACCTACTAAAAGCGACTGAGTTCATCATATCTGCTTGAGTAGGTCCTATTCCTCTTCGTTCTTTAAAAAGAGGATTATCTTCTAAGTTAAGGCTAGTCATTTTTTCTCCTGCCCGTAGGGGGATAAATTATTTAAAAGTCATTTCTTTTGCTGATACGGTGGTATGTAACCGAACATAGGAACAAAGTTTAATTGGAAATTATCTATATATTCCGTCCGTTCTTCGGGCGACATCGCAAGATACGCCTCCTTTTCTTCGGGCGGCAGCGACATCCACTCGATAAAAGTAACGTCTTCGTTTTCAACTATTGGATGCTTTGTTGGAAACGGGGTTTGAGGTTTTGATTTTGGCATCCACTCACGACCTTCTTTTGTAAAGGGCGATGGAATTTCTTGTAAAAGCGTAAGATCAGCTACCGGATTAAGGTGGGCAGCGTCCATACTATTTATAATTTTCATGTAGTCTTCGTAACGCTGTGTATCACGAATAAGATTATTATCGATGGTGACAACAAGAGTTCTTAGATCTTGTGCCAGCTGATTTGTTCTATCCAGTCGGTTTGGATTAGATCCAACAGCATTAGGATTTTGAATAACTCCTGTTGTAGTTCTTAGTCTTTCTAATCGAGCCTCTGCTCCTTTAACGGTCGTATCCGCTAAAGCTATCTGAAGCTCTGATAATAATCGTGTAACTCTAGGTAAGTAATCTGTTCCTTGAAAAAAGTTTATAAGGTTATATCGTTGCTCAAACAAAGTATACCATTTTAAAGAATCTTTTTCTAGTTTTTCATAGGTAAACCCATTATTTCCAGTGTCTGGCCACAAATCCTGAGTCGAAGACTTTTCGGTAATCTTTATTTTTAAGTTAGGGTTATTTGGGCTATCTTTTTGTTTTGCAATAGCAGTAGTAGGAAACTCTCTATTTAAATCTGCTTCTAGGGCTTCAAACGTTTCTTCAAATTTTCTTGAAGGATTGTTACCTAGATTATAACCCTGCTGTAAATAGTGCTGTCCCCAAAGTGTTAGACCCGGCATCGACCAGATTGAGTCTATAGTACCTTCAGCTTCGTAATAGCGTCTATTATGCTCTGGAGAAATAAACATTGCATAATACATAGCACGCTGCCTATCCATTCTAGTGACAGTCCTATTATGTATAGGAACACTATGAGAATGAAAAACTTGTTGGGTTATGTTACCCGCAGCATCTGTAACACTAGTAGAACTTACTCTAGACCCAGTACCAAACAACCCACCATAACCAATGGATCTGTGTAAATCTGCGCTAGAAACAGGATCTCCACCAGCAGTAAAAAACGCATCGTCACCAGATATACCGTCCGCTTTCAGTAACTGCTCAAGATTTCTTAATTGAGACGTAGTTACATTTAAAGTAGGTCTATATTTATAATGCTTCTTTTCTGAGCCGTATCTAACATAGTTGTTCCGATCAGGACGCTCTTCTTCATTACGACCGCCTTTAATATAATTAAGATAATCTTTCCTATATCTCTCTTCATCAACCCGAGGCTCTAGATCAAAAAGTTTTTGCAGCCCTAAAACAACATCGTCGTAATTCATATCCGTTGGAGACGGTCCAAAAGAACAAGCAGCTCTAAAGGCTACGGCAGCAGGGTCATCTATATCCGTAGGATCTACTCTTCCTGAAATAACAGCTATTAAGTGATTTGGGTTATAGTTTTGAAAATTGGATAAGAAGGACACAGCCGCATTAGCAAAATTGTTTCCTCTTGGTGTAATTTCACCCGTTTCCTCAGCAGTGTCGTAGTATGCTCTCATCTGAGGAGCTATAGACTCAATAAAGCCCGTATTGCTAACATCCCTTTGCATAGATTCAGGACCAACTTCTTCTGGATCTTGCATATTAATTCCAGCAGCAAATACAACTTCATTAGACGCATCTGATAAATCACCAACACCTAATCCCCAAGATACTACCTCTCCCCTTTGGTTTAGTTCGGGGTATATGTTTAAATTTTGTGTGTTTAAAAAGTTAACAAGAAACGCAACTCCACCTTCTTCTAAATTAATATTAGGATTTTTATTTACAATGCTTACAAACGAAGCTACCATACCACTTAGGTTGCCTTCAAAATGTAAACCTTCTAAAAAATCTAACATCGGCTTAGACCCAAGCTCCACTTGTAATTGATCAGCAAAACGAATAGGGATTACTTTTTTTACTACAGGGTTATTTCGATTTGCTTCACTCAGAAAACCAGTATCTCTTGGCGTAAGCCCTCTTAGCAACCGCTCCGCCATTTCATTGCTTTTGTCTGTATAATACGTAGTTAATTCACCCATTAATCTACCTAACTTAACATCAAAGATTCTTTGAGCCTCTTCATCATTAGGGTTTTCTTCTAAAGAAGCATCTAATTCTCTTCTTGCTTCGTCTAGGTGAAGCATCCAAGCAATTGTGCGATCCCTTTGATCCCCCTGTCCCGAATCGTTGTTAGCAAGAGGAAACTGAGAATCCAACCAAATTCTATAGTAGTTTGCTCTCTTATCAGCATCTGTTATACCGATTGTTGTTAAAAGATCGCCAAAGGTTTGCTGTAGTTTTGTTAAATGCTCACCATACAATTTCCTACCCTTTGGAGTTTGCATGTCTTCAACAGTAGTTCGATTTATAGATAAGCCTAAGCTATTAATCGCATCTCTTCTCTTATCAGGATCGCCGCTAAAAGCGTTGCTAAACATCTGAAAATCAGTTACATGATCTGATTGTACAAACTGATCATCTTTCCAAACTACGCCAGAAAGGTTATTTTCTGGAAACAGGCCTGGTAATTCATCCTTCCACCTATTTTCCCAATCGTCAAGAGCTTTTTGCCTATCTCCGTGACCCTCTATTGCATGTGCTCTAGCATGTTCCGTCATACAACGAACTTGGTCTGATTCTAAAACGTCACCTATAACTTTTGACAAAGCTGTTTTAGTCTCTTCCTTTTCTAACCAAGTGTTAACCTTATCTTTCGTAAGACTGCTGTCAGAAGAACCAAGCTTTATAAGATCTTCTCTAATCTTTTCTATAATATCTTCTGGTGTTGCCTCAGGATCTAAAAAAGCTCTTTGAATTGTTGTTCGTATAGCTAAGAATTGAGCCCCTTTCGTGTCCGTATTGGGAGGAACTAAATCTACTAAACTATCATGGAAATTTGGGCTCTCAAGAAATACACGAAAAGTAATGTTTCCAGAAACAGTCTCAGACATTTCTTTATAAGCAAGAGCGAATTCAGATGGCCCATCTGTTCCCTCAGCTTTATCAGTTGCGTTTGTTACCGTAGGAGCAAGCTGTACCTTAGTTTCTGAAGATCCTGTATTAGGATCTGTTGTTTTTGACATCATCATACCCGCGTGCGTTGCATCAGCAATTTGAGCTAGATTACCCTGTTCAAGAGCCTTCTGTATGATTCTTACATAACCATTAATTTTTTCTTGTGGAATACCTAGTTCTGCTGTAAGCTGGTTTAAAAAAGTTTCTCTTACTGTTTGAACAGCAGATGGAATATGGACGGTTTGAACATCTTCTCCCGCAGGTGTTTTTTCATTAACGCTGTTATACTCATAAAGAGACTTTGCAAGCTCAGTAGATATTTGTAAAATTTGCGCGTCAAGAAGAGAAGGCTGATTTGTATGATCTTTTAAGTCTCTTAAAGATGTAAAAATCGGACCGAGATTCTCTATGTTTAAAGCTTCTTCTCCCTTTGTCGCTACGCCTTCCGCACCGGCTACTATTTTTGAAAAGCTTCCAAGTCTGTTTGTTACTTCTCCAACGACTTGTTGTCTATTTCGTTCACTAATAGCCGTAGTAAACCCTTTTCTAAATTGAATAAAACGACCTAAAAATTTTTCGCTGTAAAGAGAACTAAGATCACTTTGAGTTTGTAAAAACTCAGCTATAGCTACTCCCTCCGGCTGTTGGCTTAAAAACGAAAGAAACATAGTCCAGTTTTCTGCGTCATCGCCTGTAAGAGTTCCTTCAATAATACCTTTTTCATGATAAAACTCATTAAAGTAACGATCCATCACATCTTTATGCTCTGCATAGAAAATATTTGCATCGTTGCTTAATTCTTCTTGAGCGTCAGTTTCTAAGCCGTAAAGAGCTAATTCAGCCTTTCGTCTAAACTCTTCGTTATTTTTAAAAAGAGGATCGTTTTCCAACATCATCTTATAATCATTAACAAGAATTTCTATTTGCTCTATTTTATCTTCTTGGGTTAGAGTGTCATCATTTAGAATATCTTGTTTTCTTCCTTCAAAACGCTTAATAGTAGACTCTGCTGTTAAAAGACCTTGCTGTAAAGAAAGCTCTGTTATCTTAGTTTCCTGCGCAACTTGATTGCTTTTTTTCCAATACTTATCTTCCCACCTTTTAAGATGTTCTGTGTAAGCTAAGTTTTTTTCGTCGTCTGCTTTATTTTCCCAATCATTTTTTGGGTCTGTCCTATAAGCGTTCCAAGCTTCTTCTTCTTCCTCTTTAATACCTTTATCGTGTGTATTAATAACCGTACTGGTAGCTTTAGTAAGATCTTCAGCAGCTCCCATAGCAGCTCCAAAGATATTAGCTAATTCAGCCGAAGTGTTAGTTCCTCCGATTATATTAACATCTTTGCCAAATCGAATCTCTCCGTACTGTGTTTGTCCGGTTTGTAAATTGGGCGTTTGGGGAGTAATTTTCCCTAAATCCGTAGGTGAGTATTCAGTAAGAAAACCATAAGCATCTTTTTGTCTACCGCGACCTTCCGTAGCTTTTGCGCTAGGTATATCTCTTCTTGGCATTTATTTCCCTTTACTTTAAATTACCATAGATGCCAGCACCAGCAGCCGCGCCGCTAGCAGCTCCACCTAGTAAGCCAGCTATCATATTTAAAGTACCGCTACCGGGCCTAATCCCAGTAGACCCGGGTAAATATATATTAGCTTCGCCTCTAGTAAGCAAATCTCTTTTATTAAGCTCTGCTTCATAGATTCTTTCAGCACTAGTATCAGCCCTGAATTTTTGAATTCTCATATTATTACGTTGATCCGTAAAATTCTTATTTGCTAAAGCTTTAAAACGTTCTTGCATACCGCCACGTAAATTTTTCCCTGTAGCTCTAGCGGTCATTGTAGCGTGGTTTTGTACCATCTGTCTAGCAAAGTTATGAGAATTTGCTTGAAAAGCTTCTTTGTTACTACGTAAGGTTTCGGTGTAGTTGCTTAAAGCAGTCTCACCTATTTTCTGATTGTTAAACCGAATTTGAGCATTCTTTTTAGCTGTAGCTATATTTTGTTTATCTGTTTTTAAAGCATTTTCAAAGTTTCTACGCTCAACTTCAATCTTATTAGCTAGGTATTGAGCTTCGGCCTCGTTTTGACCGCCTATAGCTCCCATAATACCCGTAGCCGCTCCCGCAACTCCGAACCCAACAGCAAGTGCAACTCCCATGCTATTCTCCTAAAAATTGTATTATTTCGTCTATACAAGAATCTAAGTCTTCTGTATAATACGTTTTATGATTAACTTCGTTTAAAGTCATCCATTCTTTTAAGGCATATTTGGACATCTGTATAATCTCTTCTGGTGTCCAGTTTATTTCAAAAGGCTCCCGTTTTATTTGCTTCTCGCAGGATTTGATCTGCTCCGCGAGATCTCTTCGTTGCAGGATGACCATTCTATTGACGGGGGCAGAAATAGAATGTAGTTGTTTTGGCCATACCTTTGCTATACCAAGTTGAAGAGTAGATACATCCCACGGAAACAGATCGTAATATCCTAAAGGATTTCCTTCTTTAGGAAGCAAACCCTGTAAAAATTTAGTTCCATTTACATTTAAACCGTTTGCTTTACACTGCTGCATAACAAACGAAGATCCTACCCTTGGTCCTATTCCAGTTACTATGTTTAACGCCATTTCTTTTTCCTCTGACCAAAGACAGTTTTATTTATTTCGTGAGGAGTTAGCGTTTTTAACCTGACAGCTCCTGAAGCTCGTTCTCCTAAAAGAAGATTAGCTCTACGAGTGTCATCTTCCCAGCTTTTTATAATTTTCATCTGCTCTTCGTGTTCATTTTTAGCAATCATTTCATCAACGTCAATACCCAGAGTATGCTCAAAGTATTCTACAGAAGCCGCTAAAACATCTACACGGTCATCGTGTTTCAAAGCCCCACGACGCTCGTACAACCGAGTGATCTGTCGTTGTGTTTCTTCTTGCTTAATAACCTTACGGTCTACACAGAGGCGATGCTGAGCCATCACAGGCTCCAAGCTTTTAATGATACGCGCTTCCTTCATTCCGCTAACACGATAGCCTTCTATGCCTATCTGAGTCCCGGCTAAGCGACCAATATGCGGCATAAGAAGCGACCCAAACATGCCATCTCCATAGTTTTCTTCGTACCGGATTAATTTTAAGTTAGGGTAATCAAGAGCCAGCTTTACAATCTTTTCTAAAAGCGCATCTTCATATCCGCCTTCAAAACCCCACAACTCGTGTATCCATACATAGCCGTTTCCGAAAGACGATACACATACCGAAGTTTCATCGTCACCTCTACCAGAAGGGTCTATGTGCATTACCGTATGTTTATATGGAGTATAAGAATCAGCTACCCACATGGGCTTAGATATTACGTCTCCATTAAGACCAAACGAAGGAAGATCCTTAGCAGGCTCTGAACACCACACTATTTTATCTGGGTGGACTTCGTGGTCAAGGTCCAGCACGATAAGATCGTTAAGCCGAAGCGGGTAACGATCTTGGTCAGCAAGCGAGGTGTCCAAGTGATAATGTAAGCTGAAGAGTTTTGGCCCGATTCGAGCTTTTCGCTCAGCGAGCAAGTCATCCGGAAACCGCTCTGGTTGCGTCGATTCACCAATTTCGAGACCCAGCTCAAGAATCGCAGCATCCACATCCCGCATTTGCCCCGGCATATCCGGATTTGGGAAGAGCGCCGGGAATTTAAAACATGGATACGCATCACGCAACTTGTTATAGATGGATTCTGAACTTTGAGGAGTTCCCAAAATTCTAATAAGTCCTTTGCCGGGATTTCTGATTTGTTCAATTTCCCATACCTTATTTAGTAGTTTCTCTCTTGCCTCTGCTGTTTCTGAGTTCTTTTCAATTTCAACATCATCAAGAATAACCGTATCGGCGTGAGATCCAGTAATCTGAGATGAAATACCTCTAGAAAACACTGACAAATCCTGTCCAGTAGTTTGCCTGCATTCTACGTTAAAGCCGAATGCCGAGTCCCTAGTATTAGGACCGGGTTCAAGGTGTTTCATATAAGGGACAAGAGTTAGAATCTTTCTTGTCATACTTATAAACTCAGTACTTTTAATCGCCGTAGCAGATAAAACCATAATAACATGATCTGGATCTCTCAAAAGCAACCAAGAAGCGAACATAGACGTTAGTACAGACTTTCCAGCTCCTCGCCCAGCCTGTAACTGGAACTCGTCAGAGCCTGTCTGAAGCCTTTCTGCCATCATGTACTGGAGTGGAGTAGGTTCTCCTAGTCCCAAGTACTTCATACACTGATGAAGATGGTTACGAAAGTCGTCTAAGATTTCTTTTGGAATATTTTTTGGAAGAAGATCTTTATTTATATTAGGTAGAGGCATAATAGTATTCTCCTGTTGGTCATTCTCTCTCTTAGACTCAGGCGTTAGCGCCTAAGAACCAAACTTAAAGGGGAGATCAATCTTCTCTTCAATTACCTTATCGATATTTCTTTCGGTAAGTTCTAGTTGATCTCTATTTTCTTTAAGAACTTCTAACACAACCTTGTAAAGTTGGGGATTTCTTCGATCAGGATCTTCTAGATCATTCATTAAAGACCAATATAATCGCTCATTTAGTGTTTTATAATTCATCGTTGTTTTCTTTTACAAAAAAGTAACCCTAATGCAAAGCACATTAATACTCCCGGCCCGGGAACAGGGGAAGCATTGTATAATTGTATATCTAAAGGATCTTCAAATTGAAAAGTACCTTGAGGTAACATCGATTCGGGTTCTTCGTATAACATAAAATAAGACCAGTCCGTATAAAAAGGATTTACAGGTAAATCTGGTCTGATAGAATCATCAAAAAAATAAGGAGTATCAAAACCCATGTTACTAATTGATGTATTATCTAGTGCTTGATCTAAATCTGCTTGGTAAAGTTGTATATTCATAGTTTTTAAAACTGGGTAATTATCCATAGCATACCCGCTTGACTTAGCAGCAAAAGAAGGCCACGGTGTAGAAGAATTTTTAGGGGGTTTAGACAAAGATTCTGAAATCAGATTAGACCCAGCATCCTTAACAGAATTAAAACTTTCTAAATATTCAGCTACTTTATCCACAAACTCCTTACCTAGTAGCGTCCCTGCTACAACAACAACAATACCTATACTCATTAACTGCTTTTTAATCTTTCTTCTTTCGCGTTCGCAGTTTTCAAGGGAGTCTTTTACTGCCTTTTCTGCGTTCCGTTTTGTCTCTTTTAGTTCCTCTTTTATACTTTCGTAGTCTGAACAATAAGGACATCTATCGGACAACGGAGCACCCTCCTATAGTTAAATATCAATAACCCTTTTTCATACCAGTCTTACGTTTAGTTGAAGGCTTTCCTGTTTTTCTTGCATATCTTTTTGCAGCAGCCTTACCTTTTTTTGTATAAGCGAATTTTTTACCTTTTACGGTTGGCATTGTATCGTTTCCTTTTTTCTAGTTTAACTGAAGCTAACCTCAACCGAGGAAGCTGGTTTTCACGAAGAGGCTTCTTGCTTTGTTTCCTCAAGAACAGTAATCCTTGTATCATGTTCGTGTAAAGTATTACGCATATCGTGAATATGTTGACGAGTTTTAGATTGCTCTTCATCTATAATTTCTATTTTTTGCTGCATCGCAGGTATTGCCCACACACGGTATAAAACTGCTCCTACCATAGCGGCAACAATACCAATAGCTAGGAGAAGTAAATCAAACATCTGATTTTCGTTCATTTTTATTTACCTCTCGCAATGGAAGAACCGCCAAGGTAAAAACCAACGGCGGCAAGAAGAGCAGCGCGAAGCTCAGGTAACACGATGATTCCTTGAAGCTGAGTCCAGCCTCCTGAAAAGATTCCAAGGAGGTCCCAAGGGGCTCGTTCACTTTCGACCCATGTATCGACCCCGAGTAAAGCTCCGAGGAACGGAGCGACTGCAAGGACCCAGAGGACTGTAAAGACGAGCACCCGCCTACCAAAATGAGTACCACGCTTAGCAGCCCTATCAGCTGAGTCATCTGCCGCTGCTTGTTTTTGTAAAAGCATCTCCGTAGTTTTTTGTTGATTTTCCACAGACATTGCCATAAATCGGAATATGAAACCTGCAAGGCCTCCTCCTAACATTGAAATTAATTCCATGCTCATAATGCAATCCTTTATCTAGGCATTTCTTTTGCAATTGACATCATTCTATTAGTAGCCCACTCTCCTTGCTTATCTACTTTTGATATAATCATGTCTATATCTCGGTTAATTTGAGCAGTATCTTTTTGTTGTATATTTGCTAAACCATCTATTCTTTTTGAATTTTCTGAAACCTTATGACTAATTTTCCAGACAAAACCAAACAATCCCAATAAAGCTGATCCAACAAGCATCATTAACAATTCTATAATTCTTTCCTCGGTAATGATTTCCATCTCGCCTCCTAGTTGAGTTCAGCTCTCTTTTAA
>CETC01009146.1_pt1 | contig 25881 bp, 21 predicted proteins | sample 326911 | NCBI WGS metagenome assembly CETC01 (sample SAMEA2622694, study PRJEB7988) | marine metagenome | isolation source: saline water (ENVO:00002010), including | reverse complement strand
GCGGCGCAGCGCTTAAAGGTGCCAACTGGACTGCAACGATTGCCTGATGCGGATGCTGTGAATCGCGCAAATGTATCAAGCCCTCTTGTCATCAATGGGCGAACATGGCGCTAGTCTAGCGGTGAAGTCCCACTGTTGATTGCCGAGTGTGCTTGATATCGATATCTTGATTGGGGATCTCGGGCAACCTAGGCTGATGCACATGGATCTGATCATGAGAAAAGACAATGTAAGATGTCGAGCCAGTATCTTCAACGTGGTTTTTATAACGTATTCCGTCGAACCCCATATCCATAATCGTACTTCGGCACCACGCGAGTTTATCCCTGTTATTTGACACGTTACGTCCTTCTTTTCGCTTTACATCATTAAGAGGCAGGGCGTTAATGATGTCGTCCGGTGCCCACAACCCTAGATCCGGCAGCTCAATCGGTGACGACACCCGCAATGATGCTTTTTTTAATAAGCGATCCTCTATGGCTTTTGCATGCAGCTTAGCGTGAGCTTTTGTCCGAAATTGACCAAATTTATCTCCCATAGCATCAATTTGGTAGAAGTCGGGGTTTTGCCCTCTAGTAACGGATAAATGATAGTCAGCAACATCCTTTTTTTGATTCATTTCTCTTGCACACTCTGCAACTTCATTAAGCGACATCTTGTTGACAATATCTTCAATGTTGGAATGTGGCGATTGAAGCTTTTTGCTCATGATGTGCAGCAACATTTGGTGAGGTCCTTTCATTGACTCTGCATCGGCATAGCGCGCTCGCCACATATCAGTACGACTAGGGGATATATGCTCTATCGTACATTTTTTCTCTGTGCCGAGAGCTGATTGCCGCATTTGAGCTGCCCGCTTTGTTCCAAAGTGAAATCCAATGTTGTCAGGATCTTCAAAGCGTGCAAAATGCCCCCCTGAGCTGTGATACATATTGTTTATTATGCTGTACTGGGCACGTGTGGGGGTGGCATGATTTGGTTTTTCAACATGGCTTAATCCTTTGACGATGCCAGTGTCTAATATAACAAACTGAGAAGCATCACTCGGCCATCCGCTTGCGCCAATATAAGGTGATTCGGCCGAGCAATAAGCGACAAGATCGAACCCTAGCGACTTGATCATGTTAAGCCGTTCCGGTGCGCTCCTTAAAGACTCAATGGCTTGCACGTTGTCAACGTAATATGGTGCGCTAGGTTGCAGGCTCATTGCATATTGATGCGGCATGTCCTTTATGTAGTGATAATCAGGCCTGGGGGTGACATACATTCCTATGTGGGATTGTTCAAGTGAAGCATATTGAGTGCCATGATAGAATGTGATATCTGAAAACATAATGGACGTTATCGGTTAATTCTGTTTTGAGGATTATATCATACTTCGGTTGAATCTATGATAATGTGATACCTTCACCTTTAATTGAACAAAACAAATAAGGCAAACGGCATGTCTGTAAGTATTATTCCTGATGGTTCACTGTTGAGTGTAAGCAAATATATGGCTGAACTTATTGTTAACAACCCAGAGGAGGAAAGCCGACCAATGGTGGCTAAACGCTCTGTGTTGGCTATGCGAGAAATGGCGTTGCGTATTGCTGATGAGTGCGGGTTGCGTGGAGAACACGAGAACGTTAGTGTTCTCGGGGCAAAACTCGCAACAGCAATTTCGGCGCAAAATGCAAAGTCTCTTAAAGCGGCCTACGGTGATTTGGATAGTATTTCAGGTAAAGGCAAAGAGTACAATGCTGATGATGTGGCCAGCTCGGATTTTGATATCCCTCAGAATGCGCAAGGGCACGCTTACTTAATTAATGCGTTTGATTATATTTCTCACGGCTTAGAGTCGGATGGTGAGCCAGAAACAATCTCTCCAATTATTGAAAATATGCGAAAAGTAAGTGGGCATATTCTTCATGCGCACAGTGCGAAGGATATTGCTCCGTTTACGCCAGCCGATTTATCAGAAAGCTTAACGCGTATGCTTAATAATGGCAGTGATATGATGGGCACTGAGGATGGTTTACGTGGACTTATAGCAAGGTTGAGCGTAGACACCCGGCATGGTTGGCATACAGGTCAAGATATGTTTATGCACATGTTTGCAAATGCTTACGACAATGAGAAAAGCATCACTTTGCCGCATTCGGATGATCATTATGAAGCCATGGTGCCTCGTGTTATTTTGAATTCAGTGTCTGCTCTTGCGCCTAATCGCTATGCATTATCAGGCGATATTCCACAGCCTGACAACGCCGATTTGCAACGCATAACCTTGGCCGCAAACAAAGTCGCCAGTCATATATCAAGCTTAGACACAAAGGCTATAAAAAGATTGAGTGGGGCGGCGTTTTCCCTCAGTGAGCACAAGTCGCTGTTCGATGATTTGGTTGCATTTAAGGTTGATATGACACTGTCAGGCCAACAATCATTGCTTGTTTATGATGCGACACGTTCTTTTGCCGACGCCGTTGACTTGCATGAGCGCTATGTCAGACGAGACAAGACAGCTTACATTGTTGGAGATATTAACCCCAATGAGTTAGGTGAGGTTAAAATCCGCCCTGGTATGGATGAAAAGCAAGGGGTCTTATTGCGTTTGCTGTCTCAGAAAAATGTGTATCTTATGAGTGGTGAAAGTGAAGTGGATAAATTGGGTCATGCTCATACGGATGGCATGATGGCGCTGCCTGTTTCCAATGCTGACTTAGATATGCTTAAGTATGCGCTTATTAGGCCTGTTGATGCGACAACATTGAATTTGATTGATATAATTGAGGGTGTGGAGTCGGAGTTTAATGTGTTCTCCAATCCTACATCAACAGAAAACACGCTTAAGCATATAGAGGCTGCGCTTAGGGGGAACGGTTATCAGAACGTTACTGCCTTGATAAAAGAAATGAAAGGGGTACTTGGTGATCATGGTGGTTCAACGCCTGAGCATCTTGTGAGAGGTGCGTATGCTGCGTTAGATGATAACGCCAAAAAAGCGCTTAATGCGCCACCTAGCACATCGTTGAGCGAAACGCTAGATAAGCTTGAGGCTGATGGCGTTACGATGAAGGGGCCGGCGCGCTAGTCGCTTCAGAAGGCGTTGAAAATACGCGGGTGGTTACAGTGACATGGGGGCAAAGCGACTCAACCGTGGTGGCAATCACTTGGCAAAAGTGAACGCCACCTCTACTCGCAGCTTCCATATCTAATGTGAAACGTCGGCAGCTTCTCTCTGTTAGCGATAGACTCTGAGATACCCATGCACCTGTCAGTTTTGCGCACTCTGAGCCCCAATGAAGTTTGTGGCCTCGGTAAGCTGGCAGTAAGTTAACCTCTTCTAATGTAGCGAAGGTGTGTGTGTGGTTACTGTTGGGGTGAGGAGTAACTCTAGCATATCCAATAAGCGCCTCATCTAAGTAGAACCCAATATCACCCTCTTCAGGGATAAACGCATCCCATTCATCCTCATTGCATCGGAGCTCATCTTCAAAAGAAGGGATATCCTCTTTGTTGATATTTCTTATTTTCAACGTTTGTGGGGTGGGTTCGTTTTTTGGTTCAGGTGGTCGCTTTCGTGCCCAGCGTTTAAATAGTGTAAATATCATAAATCAACGCTTCTCATCGTTGTGCACACCTACTTATTCCTCATCTTCTGGAGGGGTAATGTCGGCATTGTCGTCTATATCATTGTTAAATGATTGATTGATTTGGGAAAAAGAAAAACCTCTTTGTTGTAAGAAACGAGACTGTTTGGCTTTTTCTTTAGCATTATCCGGCAATGTATTGAATTTTTTAACACGCGCTTCTTTCGCGCGAAGCGTCCATATATCATGATTGGCGTATAACACCTCATCTATCACATGGCTTGCTATCTTATGTTCCATCAACTTAGCTTTAACTTTGATTGGCCCATAACCTCGCGTATCACGACACTGCCTCACATAAGACAATGCGTAGCGGTGGTCAGACTGGCTACCGTCTTCTACAAATTCATTTAATATGTCGCGACACTGAGACATGTCATTGCCAGAAAAGTTTACTCTTATTTTATCGAGAAGCTTTTCAAACCCCCACTCACATTCGGCTAATTTGCGGTAAATGAAGGCGCGTATTTTGTTCTCTTCAACGGGTGGTGTTGGGGTCTGGCGGTTAAACATTTCCATATTGCTCCACATTAAACCCCCATCGCTTTATTAGCATGTTGGCTTGATTTGGGTCAGACTCCCACAGTGACGTTGCGATATCATTGATTGTCGGGATAAGTGGAGCATCACGTTCCATGTCAGCAATGGTAAGGTTAGCTAAGCCGGTTTGTCTGGTGCCAAGAAGTTCACCTGCTCCTCTAAGTTCCAAGTCGCGCTGCGCAATAACAAAGCCATCATTGGTCTCTCTCATAACGGCAATGCGTTTTCTCGATACTTCACTCATTGGCGTACTGTAAAGCATTACGCATGATGATGCCGCAGCACCCCGCCCCACTCGCCCTCTAAGCTGATGAAGTTGAGAAAGTCCTAATCTATCAGGGTTCTCAATGATCATTAAACTTGCATTAGGGACGTTAACGCCAACCTCAATGACGGTTGTGGCGACAAGAACGTCAATACTCCCATCACTAAAGTCACTCATCACCTTTTGTTTTTCAGCGGGGTCAAGTTTTCCATGCACCATGCCAATACGAAGCGTAGGGAGAAGTTCTTGAAGCATGCGGTATGTTTCTGAAACGGCTTGGCTACCAAGAACTTCAGATTCTTCAATAAGTGTACACACCCAATATACTTGTCGTTTTTCTTCACGACATACGTGTCCAATTCGGTCAATGATATCTTCACGTCGGTGATCAGGCACTGCAACAGTCTTAACCGGCGTTCTTCCCGGAGGTAACTCATCGATAATAGATGTACTCAATTCAGCGTATGCGACCATAGCCAGTGTTCGAGGGATCGGCGTGGCCGTCATAACAAGTTGATGGGGGAATCGGTCGTTGAATTTTCCTTTCTCTCTCAGCGACAGACGCTGGTGGACGCCAAAGCGGTGCTGTTCGTCAATGATCATCATCCCTAAGTGATGAAAGGTGACGTCATCTTGGAATATCGCATGGGTGCCTACAATCATCTGCATTGAGCCATCTGAAAGCTCATTAAGCACGTTTTTTCGCTGTGATTTCTTCATTTTTCCCGACAGCCAACCGACGCTGATGCCTAACGGTGACAGCCATTCTTTGAATGTTTGGGCGTGCTGTTCTGCCAGAATTTCAGTCGGGGCCATAAGTGCGACTTGGGCTCCGCTTTCGATTACACTGAGCGCACTAAGCGCGGCCACCAGCGTTTTGCCGGAACCAACGTCCCCTTGAACCAACCTCATCATAGGTTTTTCTTGATTGATATCGGCATCTATCTCATCCACGACGCGTTGTTGCGCGCCTGTGGGCGCAAAGGGGAGAGATGTTAAAAATTCTGTTCTAAGTGATGACGATGGAGGGAACGGGGTGCCCTTGCACGACTCGTTTGCAACCTTTAAACGCAAAACGCTAAGACTGTAGGCAAGCAACTCTTCTTTTATCAGGCGAAGTTGAACGGGGTGCTTGCCGTCGTTCCAGCATGCTAGTCCATCATCAACAGGGGGGTTGTGAACCATTTTTATTGCCGTGAGCAAATTAGGCTCTTTGTTGCTGTCTAGTACAATAGATGGCAAGGAAATATCAAAGCTGTCGAGGTATGCAACCGCTTTTTTAACAACCTTACTCATGACGGTATGGGTTATACCTTGTGTTAGTCCATAGATAGGCGTGAAGTGTTGAGGTTCTTTTAGCTCGTGGCGTTTGACAATACGGTATTCTGGCTGCGGCATTTCAGGCCCGTATTTGCCTATTTTTAATTCACCATAACAATGCATTAAACGGCCTGGCACCAGCATAGAAAGCTGATGTTTGCCAAAACTGAATAGTCTAACGAACGCCACGCCGCTACCATCTTTAACTGTAACGAGCAGGTTGCGTTTTCGGCCATGTTTCATTTGAACATCAACAATTTCGCCGACAAGACACGCTTTTTCTCCCGGCGCAAATTCAGAGATGGGAAGTATTCTAGAACGGTCTTCGTAGCGTTTCGGTAAGTGAAATATCGCATCTCTAACAGTGCTAATGTTTATATTAGAGAGAAGCTCGGCTGTCTTTTTTCCTACGCCATCAAGCTGGGTTATAGAAGCATTCAGGCAAGCATTATATCTTTCTTCCATCACTATCCAGTGCTTAAAATTTTATTTTTTAATCATATCATAACCAAGCTTTATAAACAATAAGCAAAATTGTCATAAATGACTAAGCTTGAGCCTTGATTGCCTCAATCATTGATGTTGGTTTTGGGAGTTTTTGGAAGTAAATATAACTTGATGCATCATTAGGCATCGCGTCGAAATGAAGCATGGAAAAGAAAGGAGTGACGCTGTCTTCCCATTTCAGCAATAGGCAAGTGCCTTTATGATGTTGGGTTTGAGTGATATATGAAAGTGCATCGTGTGCTGTGTTGTAAACGGGGAGCATCTGAGATCTCTCCATCATCATCTGTTTACAGTCGCTGCCATTAATTAATGTCATGGCATAACGCTCACGGTCGCCAATAATAAAGAGTGACCTTGAATGCTTGATTGCAGGCGGTGAGTTTTCATTCATGACGTCATAGGCGTCAGATATCGTTAAGATAAAAGGCGCGTTGCCTTCGGAAATAAGCATTCCCTTTTGCTCGTAAATTTTAGAGAACGCCGAGAGATCATCTTCGATATGCTGTTGCTCATTATGCAAGGCGTTAATAAGGGTGAAAGCAAATCCGACAAATGCAAAAAAGTAAACAATCGAGTTAAAAGATAACTTTAATAATCGACGCTTAGAGGGCGCTTTATTAAGCGCCCTCTTTTTGCGTTTATGCAATGCGTTGACGTAGTCGTGCATGGCTTACTCGTATGCAAGCCCTTTGTTGAAACGCATGAGGCCTTTAATGGAACGATACAAGATCCAAATGTAAGCACCGAGAAGGATAAATACACCAATAAATACGGCGGTTAAGATGAAACCGGCGACAGACCATATGAGACCCCAAAGGAAAATGCTTTTGGCATTCTCGTAGTGGCTTTTCTCAATGTCACTAAGACCGCCTTCACCGCTTGCAACATAAGCCCAGATGCCGCCAACCAGAAATGTGATACCGGTCAACGCGGAAGCGAGGTACAGGATGTAAATGTAAAGTGGTGTTTGAGATGCTTTTTGAGACTGCGCAACTTCAGGCTGAGCGTTCACATTCTCGGTGGTGTTGGCAGTGGCTACTTCTGGTTCTACACTGTTATTAGGGTTCTGTTCTGGCTGGCTCATGAGCGTTCCTTTTTTATGTGTTGTCATAAATGTGATAATGAAATATCAAAATTAATATAACACAAGTTTTTATAAATTAAATACTTTTATTTTAATAAAATTAAAATTTTACTCTTTTTGATTTCGTGATATTATAATTTTATTCAAATGTGTTAATAAAAACAGATTAGGTGAATGCGATGAACAGCGCGATTAAATTTTATTGTTGGTATTGGTTTAGTTAGCCTCTCCCTGTGCAACCGGGGAGACCGGGTTCGCACGTATCAATGTTCATCAACATTATGATTCACAAGGCCCGGGTTACACCGGGCTTTTTAATGCCCGAAAGAATTCTCAAACAATAGGGCATTACCATGAATACATTACATGAATTAACACTTAAACAAATAAGAACCGAAATGGATGACGCGCAAGTGAAGCAATCTATCATTGCTATGATGATGAATATGCAAGATCCTGCCATCAGTAAATTGGAAAGAAAGCCAATAGCAGCGCTACCCCTAGGTAAACTTATTGCTTACCTTGAAGCGTTAGAGGCCAACGTTGAACTATCGGTGACGCTAAAAAGCGGTGATGTCGTCATTATCAAGCAGTGAATATTGCAATTCGCCCATTTAAAAGATATGGTGAGCTTTACGGACAAGGAAGAAAATGTGTGGTGTTTTCATTATGCCAAGAGCTGCAAAGGAAAATAGACTTCCTGAAATAATGCATATTGCAGGATTCGAGACTATGGCAGAATTATCAGAGTCATCAGGTGTCCCGCGTCCAAGAATAAGCAATATAGGCAATGGAAGGATTTACAAATCAGCCTCCCCTTACGCTTACACGTGTTCTGGAGAATTGTCACAAGAGGCTCGTAGGCTCTCTCAGGCATTAGGTTCAGTGCCAGAGCATTTTTATCATCCAGATTTACTTTACCACTCATCATGTCAAAAAGCATTGAGTCGGCACCTGGCGCACCTCGAATCGAAAAGTGATGTTGTCGTGTGGCCTACAGATAAGACGTTATCTGGCTTTGGGTACAAAGCGGAGGATGTGGATGAGCCAATGTCAGCATTGCTTGCATTGCTGTTTTCTCCCATCATGACAATTGAGAAAGAGAGTAAGCGGGAGCGCTTTCGCATAGGTGCGACAATGTTAGTGTTACGTCATATTTTCGGGACATCCTACTGTGAAGCAGCCGAAGGTTTGGGGATAACACTTACCGCCGCACATGGCTGCATACAAGACATGAGATCATTCATGAAAGATTATTTCAATTTTGAAAGCGGAGACTTAGGTGAACATGTGGATTTGTTTGATCATGTTCCGCGACGTTGAATTGATGTTTTGAAATGGGCATCCTGCCCGCATTCATTCCATCGTGAAAAACAGTCTAGCCTGGCTCTGGTGTCGTGCTGGAGGCTCGTCAACTCCAAACCAGAGATAATGCTCAGTGACGATGCATTATGCATTTTGTTGGCAATAAAAAAGAGGAGCGTTATGCTCCCCTTTCTTTTGTGCAACATTGACTGCACCATCCGTGTGTAAGTATTGTACCCTTCAATCACTCTCAATCCTGTGAGAGCGTAAGCCTCATGCCTACTAACATTGTTTCCTACCAATGATTTGTCCTTAATCACAGCGTCCTGCCACGATGTTCATTCCTTTGCAAAGCGATATCCTCACCGCCGCATATATTCCTTAAAAGACTTTGTCCTGTCCACAATCTAATAATTGCTGAATTCCGTTCCGATCCACTTCAGAAAATCCGTATCCATCTTCCTTGGTTTCCTAAGTTTTTCGTTGCTTTCCTTGCTAACACCAATTCCCTAGTGTATCCATTTGCAGCATTTAAAACTGCCACACTCCATTGTTTTCCGCTTCAGATAATCCGTATCCGTCTTCCTTGGCTTCCTAAGTTTTTCGTTGCTTTCCTTGCTAACACCAATTCCCTAGTGTGTCCATTTGCAGCGCTTAAGACTGCTAAAATCCGTTATTTCCGCTTCAGAACTCCATCTCCATCATCCGTGGATTCCTGGTTTGTTAATTGTTCATCCTTGTTAACAACTGTTCCTTAGTGTATCCTGTCATTCCGTTGCATATCCTAAATCACTCCTTGATTTTGGCTTCGTGCCGCATGACATTTCCCTAAGTCACTTCGTCCTGTAAGTGTCAATTCCGTATCGACAAGGAGAATTATACTTTGGAATGATTATTCTGCAATACCTAATCGGCAAGTTTTTGCCTCTATAGCGGGACTTTTAAATAAGTGCCCTTTTTTTGCAAAATAAACAGAGTGTTCACCGTGAAAAATTTGCATTCTTTGGTGTAAAATGCGACAATTGGTAATATAACAAAGTCAGACGAATTAAAGGTTTACTTAGATATGTCGATAATAATTGATTTAATGCGCCGCTATCCTAACGCGATGAAAAAAAATGAGGCCGTGTCGCTCTATCAAGAGCAATCAGAGTCCTATAAGAAGCATGTGGATGAAACCACTTTTGTTCGTTTTTTTTCCTCGCGAAGCCGAGATGTGCTTTTCGGGCATGATTACGAGGCAACAGACAGCGATGCACAAAAAGCAGCCCCCCTTCAAATAGCGGGAATCTACACTGACGCTGAATTTAATGCATTAGATGAACCCATCGAAGTGTTCTGTAAGCTTCACGGTGATAAGCTGCCAAGCCCAATGGCTATTGAAATTACCAAGATAGCCCCCTCTTTCGTTATCGAAAAGGGTGAAAGTGAGCCCGTTTTCTTCCATAAAGTAAACAGGCTACTTTCACTCCCTAACACCTGTTCATATGGCTATAATTCCATTCGGTATGATGATGTAGTTACACGTTTCGGGCTTTTTAGAAATTTACTCCCTCCTTATGCCAGAGAATTCAAAAACGGTAACTCAAGATGGGATGCAATGAGTGTGACTTTGGCCTTTTATGCAAATCATAAAAATAATCCCGCGCTAGTTTGGCCATCAACTGAAGAAGGTAAACCGACCTTTAAGCTTGAAAAACTTTGCGAGGCCAATGGGATTGTACAGGAGCATGCTCATAATGCCGTTGATGATGTGAAAGCTATGATTGATTGGTTATCAAAGCTGCAAAGCGTTGACCCTGCATTAATGAATCACTGTTACACCAGAAGGAAGAAGCAAGCGATTCAATCCGTTGTTTACCCTGGCTCAAAAATATACCTTCCTTCTCTGTTTGCCGGAGAAGATAAAGACTACTGTTATAAAATGATCATTCTGGGTGGTGTTCCTGGTGACAAGAATAAATTTTTCGGCATTGACGTTAGAGACATCCAACTATTAAGGAATTGCTACAAGCTGACGGCTGAAGAGATCGGAGCTCGTTTGTTTATGAGTAATGATCAGCTTCAAGAGGCGGGTGTTGAGCGCCCCCCATTGGTAACCTTTGCCGTCAATCAGTGCCCCTCTATCTTGACGGAGTCCACACCGGTCGGCGAAAACACAATGCCATCAATCCCTGACCCTCAATGGTCAAAAGCACTACTTTCTCAGCATGCTTTTATTGATAAGCTTGGTCAAGCTCTAAAAAGCGACCATGACACCAAAAATGAGAACCCTGAATTAAAATTGTATGAAGGTTTCCCATCGAATTATGACGCTGACCTTCAGAACCGCGTGGAGAATACAGCGCTGCCAGAGGCCTATGATTCATTGCCTAAATTTGAAGGCGCTCACTTCAACGAGCTCAAGCGTCGTGTTGACGAAAAAATGCGCGATGAGCTGTCACCAGAGTGGGCAAAACACCGTCGAGCTGCACGGGAAGAGTTGCTTGCCTCTTGGTATCCTGATGAAAGTGACCGCTGGTCCGCATATTGGGATGAAGTAGATGCAGTAATAACTGATGACGCTTTGAAGGAAGATTTGAAGAACACGGTGACTATGTGGTTTAAAGAAGAAGACGCTGTGATTGAAGCAGCTGATAAGGAATAGTGTTATGAATATCGTACAATACCTTTGTTTGTTGCTTTCAGAAGAAGCTCATGAGGTGGGCCAGCGGGCGTCAAAGCTCTCTCGCTTTGGTAGTCATGAGGTGCAGCCTGGGCAGCCTTACACTAACATAGAGCGCGTACAGCAAGAAAAGACTGACTTCATGGTAGTTTACAAATTACTCAACAAAGCAGCGGGTAGCCATGACCCCGATGATTTTACGATTGGGAGCGAACAACTTAATAAGAAGAAAGAGAAATTACGCAAATTTACTCGCTTGAGCGTTGAGCAAGGTATGATAGGCTCGGATGTCGAAGAAGAGCTTTTGGTTCTGTTGAGTCGCATATGAGGTAATCATCAGCATTGGCCGTGCATTTGCGCGGCGCAATGCGATGGCATTTACCTAATGTGCCTTAACGACACCTTTAATGTCTTTCCAGTACAGCTTCAGTAACACTGGCCCTGCAATAATAGCTCCCGTTATTACACTTATGGCGAGTTCTAGCCAAGGCGCAATTGAGTATGCGCTGGTTAGCCACGATTGCATGGCATAGACTCCACACCACATGACGACAGAGACGCCGGCCACGGGAACCCACTGAGTGAAAGTCTTAATGGGAAGGTTATAGCGCCTTGATGCTCTTAATACTATACACAAGTACGCAAGCGAGAAGCCAATAACCCATGCGTACGCAGCGCCATAAATACCAAATTGAACCCCCACTGTGATTGAGGATAGCAGTATAGTGCATGTTATCGCAGCATTAACAAGTGAAAATTTAGCGTCGCCTTTTGCCATGATAAAATTGCCTAATACAGTGGCTTGCATGCGCAATGGGAAAACCCAGGCCAGTATAAGAATGACCGCACTGGCCTCCCGCCATTTTTCACCTAGCACGGTAATGACGAGTGGCTCTGAGATAACGCTGAGTCCAGCGAAAACGGGAAACGTGAAGATGGACATGACACGTAGTGCATAACCAAGGTAGTACACCATAGCGTTGTGGTCATCATTGGTTTTAGAGAACGCTGAAAAAGCCACTTCATTAATGATGGCATTAATTTTGGTCATTGGTATTGAAGCGATTTCCGATGCAACGTTATATATACCCGCACGGTCAACGCCAAGACCTTTAGCAATAATGACCGTGTCTGCGCGATTGTAGATAAACCACATTATTCCGCCCAATTGAGCCTGCAACGCATACTTGAGACTATCACTTATGCCGTTGAAATCCCATGTGCATCGGTAGGTGGCGCCGGCAGCAATGTGAAGTCCAATAATTCGAATAATCATCATTGTCGCACTTGAAATGAGTAGGGCCCACAACCCAAATCCCAAGTGAGCCAATGTGAAGGCTGCAAGGGCCGCAATAAAACCTGCGGCTGTCTCAACAATCGCTCTTGCTTTAAAGCGCATTTCGATCTGCAACGCAGATTGTGGTATAACGCTCAAGCTCATTAGAGGGTTGATGACCCCCAAAAAGAGTAACACCGGTACTATCTCAATATTTTCATAGTAAGCAGCAATAGGATCGGCCGCCCCAATCATGGCGGCACTAAGTAAAGCATTCATCCCAAGGGATACGGTGAAAAGTGCGCTTCGCCGTTCGCGGTCAACGATTTTCTTTTGTACTATAGCATTTATAATACCATTGTTGGTTACCAAGGTAATTAAGGTGAAAAATACCGTCGCAAGCGCCACGAGACCGTAATCCTCTGGTGTCAGTAATCGAATTACATAAAACGTGGAAATCCAAGAGAAGACTTGCGTGAATAGTTTTGCGCTAGCGGACCACTTCATCCCGCTGATGACTTGCTGTTTAATGTTGCTCATCGCTTGCATCCTTGCTGCTCTGTTTTTTTCTTCTTAGAGAGAGCGATACCGCCCTGCGTTTCTGTTGGTGTAGTAAGTGCACAGCAACAGGTAGAAATGCGAATACCCAAACGTCTCCTTCCAGCTTTTTGTTATTGGATGTTAACCCACCAAGAAAATAACTAAATAGCGCTAAGCTAAAACCCACTATCATCGCGCGTAAAAAGGCCTCATCCGGCGTTTTGTATTGGCTGTCATTTTTAACAAACTCTCGGTTTGTACTGAAGATCCTAAGCCCGCATGAAATAAAAGCGCCAAAGTAGAGAATAGCGCCAATTACGCCGTGATCTACCAAGAGTGTCATGACAAGATTGTGTGAAGCCCTTAGTCCCGAGTTGGAGAGATACTCTTGCGGAATGTATTGCGTACTTAGCTGTAAAGTGCCACGGTGACCATGCCCTATGATAGGACTATCTTTCCACATTTCTAATTGCGACTCAATGATGACAACCCGGGAGCGCGCGCTTTTGTCGCTAACTTCCCCCATACTGTTCTTTTCAACACCTTGAAATCGCTCTATGATTTGCGGGCCCATAAGAAGCGCAGAAGCTACCACCCCAAGAACGCCGAAACCTGCGAGCTTCTTCTTGCTTCCTCTAGGGATAAAGAATACCGCCAAGACCCCTGCTGCGGCAAGAGAAAGCAAGGCTCCTCGACTTTCGGTTAAGAATAAGGTCATTAATACCAAGCAAACGCAGATGGCAATAAGAATATGAGAGCGCCTAAATGGCTCTAGCATCGCATAGCCTAGTATAAAAATCATGAGGACCAAATGTTGGCCCATCAAATTGGCGTCATCCATGCCAGGTGTGCCAATGCCCTCAAGCCTGCCGCCGTTGTGGTGAGCAAAGCCTTGGTAAGCGAGGAATGCTCCTCCAAGCGCATTAGCGATGATGATCATCCTAAAATCTTTTACGGTTCTCACGCAGTTGTGAAACAAGAATATAAAGAGTATGAATTTGAAAAGCAGGAAGACGTAGTCAGTATGCCAGACTGTACTAATAACGAACGGGTATTGTGCTAGCACATAGAGGAAAAATGCCGTCAGCCATCGGTTTTCTCTAAAGGCAAAAAATTTAAAGCCTGATTTAGGTGGGTGGATAAACAGCGCCACCATAGTGACGATAGATGCTATCAGCGACCAACGTATGCTAGGGAGGTTCTGCCCCCACCATTGCGTCGGTGCGTGAGCGTAAAAGCACATAAAGTAAATGGCCACGCCCCAAACGGGACGCCCTGCCAGTGCGCGACCAAGACCGTAGATATAAAGGCAAAGGTATAACAGGGCGGTTAACAACGTATCATCCCTTTTGATTAATCAATTTATCGAAGTTTTCGACAATGCGTTTGGCGTTATTGTCCCACGTGAAAGGTACTTCTTGTAGACGCTGGAGCGCATTTTTGCCACATTCTAACTTCTCGAAGTTATTAACGGCATCAACAAGAGCCGATACAAATGAGTCAGAAAGCGGCTTTTTATGATCAAAAAACACGGCATCAGACGGCCTGAGTATCTCCTTGATGTTTTCCTTATCTGGCGCGATAATAGTCGTGCCAAACAGCATGTATTCGAACATTTTTAAAGGTGAAGCATAATCAGTTACGTCGGGCTGAAGTGTGATATCAAACGTTGCCATCATCTTAAAAACATCGTTCCTTTCTAATGCGCCAGTGAAATTAACCTGATCATAAACCCCGGCTTTTTCTGCCAGTGACTTGAGCGCTTCAATGTTGTCACCATTGCCAACACAGACAAGTTTAACAGATTTATTGTTGATTATTTTCAATGCTTCGATTGCCCATTCCACGCCGCAGGTGAGATGAACAAATCCCACAAAGCCGATGATGATTTCACCCTCTTTTTTGTTTTTCTGGGCTTCTTTTGCCATCTTTAATGCCATGTCGAGTGATGATGCCCTTACCCCGTTGTGGATCACGTCAATTCGTTCGCGAGGAACACCAGCTTTTAAGCAGTGTTCAGCGAGCACTTCGCTGACAGGGAGTACCTTATCAGATTTACTCCATGTGTAAGCCTCGACCTTGTTCGCCAACCAAGGGAGTCCCATACCGCCATGCCGCTGTCTTTCATGTGCCAATGGCGCGTTTACTTCAAGTTGAATAGGGATTTTCAGCGCGTTTGCCACAATAACCCCTGCCGGCTGATGAAGATTGTAGCGTTCATAAATAACATCAGGCTTAAAGGTTTTTGCTTCTTTGTATAATCGCCATCCAGCAAGCACACTGTAACCTAATTCAAGGACTTCATAAGCGGCTTTGGGCAGCATCGATTTTAGCTTAGTCACCCATCCTCCATCATGGCCCATATCGGATGATTCTAGAACATCTGGGCCAACAACTTTAACTTCATGGCCTTGTGCGGTAAGCGCGCGTACAATTTCGCTTAAGTGCACATATTGCCCATCTTTTGATGCAATGCGGTGGTGATATAGAATTTTCATAATATTAATTCGCTTTTACTTTTATTCAAAAATCGATTAAACACCGAAAGCGACCACAGGAAGGGGCCATCATTGGTTCTTCCTTCGTAATGGTCATCAATCACTTTAATCAATGCATCAGGAGAAAATATCCCAGAATCCAAAAGATTGTCTGACAGCAGCATACCATAAAACAAAGGTTTTTGTAACCCTCTAAACCACTCATCTAAAGGTGATGTAAATGACTTTTTTACCCTCATCGACGTTTCAGCTGGGAGGAGCCCTTTGCACCATTCTCTAAGTTGACGTTTGTGGGCAACCGAATCCATGTTAAGATGGTGAGGTTGGCTTAGTAGCCTATCGGCAAGTGTATTGTCTAAAAAAGGCACTCTTGCTTCAACGCCGGCGCGCATGGTCGCCCTATCTAATTTAGTTAGAATGCAGCCTGGTAAATAGGTCGTGAAGTCGAGATGCTGTATTATCTTCATGGGCTCATCGCTATTAGCTGAATTCGCCAAGTTTTGAAACCAATCATCTGCGCGCTCACCTTCGGTGCGGCATTTAAATTCGTCAGTGTACATGCCATCTAGACGCTCTGGAGTCATTTGACTCATAGCCCAGCAGTAGCTTTTAGCCAAGGGGTGGCTAAGAGCCTGAAGCGTGGACTTTGCTCTCATGTAGCGAGGCATTGAAGGGTGATTGGGGTAATGCTTGGCCAGAACAGCGATGACATGCTGGCGAAAGAAAGCCGGTATTTTATTTTTTAAGTTGGTCTCAAAATGCATTGCTCTGTGATTTCGGTAACCGAAAAAGAGTTCATCTGCGCCATCACCTGAAAGCATAACTTTTACGTGTTTTGCCGCGTCTTTTGCAACTAAATATGTTGGGTAAGCAGCATTGTCAGAGAACGGTGAGTCATATATTTTAGCCACAACGCCGTGACCTTTCATGCTGTCTTCATCAAGCCATGTTATATGGTGATTAACGCCTAACGACTTAGCAAAGCTCGCCGCTCTTGATGCTTCATTGTAATGCTCATTACGAAAGCCTGCCGTGAACGTGTTAAGGTCCGACGGTATGTGATCATGAGCAATGCGACTCACCACGGAAGAGTCAATCCCTCCTGACAGAAATGTGCCAACGGGGACATCCGATACACATTGGGATTTAACTGCACGCTTGAGAAGATGAATACCCTCATCTTTTTTTATGATAGGGCCGTCGCTGTTAATTCTACTGGTGATATCGGTATATTGGCAAGACGCAACATTGCCTAAACCATCAACTATCATAATATGTCCAGGTTGAACGTGTTTTACGTGAGTCAAGTGTGTACGTGGCGGCGGGATGTAACCCAGTGTAAAATAGTGATCAAGGCCAGTATGATCCCAATCGCGCTTTAGTGCTGGAAGCAGATCTGTGACTGCGTCAATCTCAGAACCAAAAGCGACACGGCCATTATGTTTACCATAGAACAGGGGCTTGATCCCGAAACGATCTCTGCCCGCCAACATTGTTTCTTTTTCGCGATCATAGAAGGCGAAAGAAAACATGCCGTTTACCTTGTGTAGGAAGTTGACACCTTCGACAATTAAACCTTGAAGCAACACTTCCGTGTCACAGTGCGTATGAAATACTACGCCGTGTGTTTTTGTGAGTGCTGACATGAGTTCAGAGTGGTTATAGATTTCACCATTGTAAATCAAGCAATACCGCTTACTCTTGTCCCACATGGGCTGTTCGCCCTGTTCTATATCACGAATGGCCAACCTGCGATGAAGTAACGCTCCGTGTGCTGTCACTACTTGCCCCTCGCCATCACTGCCTCTATGTGAAATAGAGGCCATCGCATTTTTTAAGGTGCGTGATGGTGGTGGGCTGGACATCAATCCGTGAATGGCGGCTAAACCGCACATAAGCGACTCCGTTTACGATTCTTGACTTTCAATATAACAAAGTTTAAGTAGATTTGTAAATGCTAACTTTTCTTTGGCCCGTAGTGCTGAGAAACCGCAATTCTTGCTCGTAGTTTGTCCAGGGAAAATAAGCAATCGTATTTTTTGAATAGATACAAAAGTCCTTTTATGTGTTCAATGTGAAACTTTGTTATCTTGAATTTTCGAGACAACTCCTGCGCGTCGTGAACAACCGTTAAAGATTCATCCGTGTCATAAAATATACGGTAACCGGCGAGCCATACGCGAATGCAATAGTCAACATCTTCTGGAGCATAGAAAATATTCTCATCAAAAAAACCAACGGCGTCAATGACCTCTCTTTTCAACATCCAGCAAGCGGATATTGCATAGTCAACATCGCCGGAAAATGGTGAGTCATGGCGCGTAATTCCACCAAGGTTAACGGCTCGCTCAATTTTTCTCTTCGCTGTGGGGAAGATGTCAGTAGAGAGCTGGTGACGACCATCTTTATAAGTGAGTCTGGGGCAAACCATCCCTATATTTTTGTTTTCTTCAAGTCTGGAGATAAGGCCATGAATCGCTGGTGCGGTAACATAGGCATCGCTATCAATAACAAGGATGTATTTTCCTTTCGCGGCTCGCATGGCGACATTCCGTGACATGGTGGTGCCAGTATTAATGGGGAAAAGTATGGGATGGTATGTTATGTTGTTGGCCGAGCTCTCCATTATATGAAAGGCAAGACGATCTCTACTTGAGTCGGTTGAATTGTTGTCAACAACAAAAACTTCACTGCTTTCTATATCCTCAAGTGCGTGTTCTAACGATGTTAGACAGCGTGTAAGAGTGCGCTCAGAGTTGTATGATAAAATGATAACTGAAAGTTGCATGATTAATCCTTTTCAATGCGTTTACAAGTGTGAGCGAATGCCTCAAATGGAATAGATGATGCGTCGTGCAAGCCGATTTTAAAATATAGCGTCGCGACACCGCCGTCACGGTGGTGCTTTAGTCGCTGTAAGAGTTGTTGTTGTTTTAAGGCAAGCGGTGTTGCTTCAAATACTCCATTGCTGCAATATGTCACAAGAAGTGTCCCTTCTGTCCCGCTAGCATCGATAACTGTCAACACTCTCACGGGCAACGTTTCCTTAATAGATGCCGTGTTTTTTTCCTTAATAGACCATCGCTCTTTATCAAAAAGGTGGTTTTCGTAGCCTACGACTTTCTTAGTTGCATTTTCATTATTGTACGCGAAGCGGTGTACTTCCCATCCATCATAATTTAATTCCTGGCTAGTATCGGCATGAGGGAATGATGGGTTAAGTTTTGAACGTGTGTTTCTTTCGCTATACCCACCGCTTTCTTTTATTGGCAGATAAACCGTGTCTTCCAATGCATTCTTTGCGACGTAAGAGAGGACCACAAAGATGATGATCGCGTGGGTAACATTAAATGCCGATGATTTTACCTGTTCGCACCAAGGAATAATAACCCCGTCCTCTTTTTGTGTTGGTTCGGGATCTTGCATGTAGTGGCCAATAGTAAAAAGCAAAATTAGCACTATAACAAAGAAAATCCAGCCATATATAAGATGGTCAACACCTGTGGCTGCCTCTACATTTCCAAGCTCGGCGACCATAATAATAAGGTAAACCCTAACACCGTTAGCCAACACGGGCACTATTACTCCCAAAGCGATGAACAAGGCGCGCTTGTAGGCTTTGGTCATGAACAGGAATGCATAAAAACACGACACTGCGAAAGTGGAAATGAGGAAGTTGATACCGCTGCATGCTTCAGCAACCCTGAAGTCTGCGGCTGCTATCCTGATATACCACCCGTTGTGAACAACCGTGACTCCTGACATTTTAAGCATCTTAACCGACATATCTGCGGTAAATGTTTGCAGGTAAGGGATAAGAAAATCACCTACCGGCACGCACAGGAATATGAGTATAAGTGGCGTCCGGTAGTGCCAAAGATAGCGCCAGCCGAATATGCTCAAAAATAGCATGGGAATAAGGCTAATAACAATGACCTGTTGAATCAGGTTAACGCCGCTAAGTAAGCCTATGTAGTATGCCGCCCCCCACAAAGCAGCAAGAGGTAGACTTGCTGGAAGGTTAAGCGATGATGGCAGTGTATTGGGCGTTTGCATTTTCTTAAATAAGTAAAATGACAATGGAAGGATTGCTGCGCCGTGCATATATGTGTCAGTAGTAAACCATAGCGACACCATGCTTGACATAGCAGGATGAGCACCTAATACAGCAAACGCGAAGGCGACAAGAACAGAAAATGCTGCCGGGTTTTTCATTACACGTCTCCCGCTTGGTAGGCGTTAAAGTATGACGCCATTGTGTTCCAATTAATATCATCTCTTGATATCAACTTGTCAATTTTGCTTTCCATTTTATTCAAGTTGACGTAATGGCGGAATCGACTTTTGGCGCTTGCGTTTTTAATACGAGGTTGTTGAGGATCGCATTCCCATGGATGAAAGTAGAACACATAGGGTGCGCGGTTATTGTCAAAGTAGCGATAAATTGCTTTTTCGTATAACCACCAAGGAAGTAATCTGAAGTATCCGCCGCCGCCGACAGGGAGCCTTTTCCCTTTCATAGAAATGGTAGATTGGGGAAACTCCCACAGCTCGCCACAATTCGTATTCATCAGGTAGGGAGATGTGGGTAATGAGGGATCGCCATAGTGATCATGTTTAATCGGGTAGGTGCTTGAACTGTATAGATATCCCGCTTTTGCTAACGCATCAAAGTGAGAGGGCGTGTGGCTACCCATAGAAAATGAAGGGGCGCGGTACCCTAGAACAGCCTTGCCAGACTGATTTTCAAGAAGCTGTTTCGCCGCTGAAATGTCCTGAAAAAATGTGCTTGGGTCTTGGCGATCAGCTTTTTGATGCCAATAGCCGTGGCTTGCTATCTCGTGCCCCATATCGACAAGCTTAGGGACCATATCAGGCGCCTTTTCTGCAACCCATCCAAGAATGAAAAATGTTGCTTTTATACCTCGTTGTTGGAATTTTTCTGCCATTCTTAATGTGATATCAGCCGCGCGCAACTCATAGCTCTCCCATTTTTCGAGAGGAATGACGTCATCAAAGGCTGCGACTTGAAAGTAATCTTCTACATCCACCGTCATTGCTGCATTTTTATTAATGTGTTCCATTTCTATCTCCCTTTACCGAACAGTACAATTTCAGCAGTGCGAATTAAAATAAAGATATTCAACAAAAAACTGCGATGTTTGATGTAGTATAAATCAAATTTAAGCTTCTCTTTACTGTCACTTTCACTGGCGCCATAAGGGTATTTTATTTGCGCCCACCCACTTAATCCTGGTTTTACTAAATGACGAAAATTGAAGTAAGGAATGTTTTCGCTAAGCGTTTCTACAAATTCTGGCCGTTCTGGACGCGGGCCAACAAAACTCATATCGCCTTTTAGAACATTAAGTAGTTGTGGAAGTTCATCAATGCGATATTTACGGAGATATTTGCCAACACGTGTTACTCTTATGTCATCTTTCACAGCCCATGTGGCACCATCTTTCTCGGCGTTCATCCCCATTGAACGAAATTTCAATATCTCGAAAAGTCGACCATTTCGGCCTACGCGGATTTGTCGGTAAAGATAAGAGGCGCTCTTATCACGTCTGCCATCATCCAAGTATATGGCGAATATCGCGCCGATCATAAATGGCCATGTTAACAAAAGCACCAATAGCGCCAATGATGCATCAAAAAGGTAATGAATAAAATCAAAGGAACGTTTATTGGTTGTGATACCTTTGCAGTTTAATAGCCAAGATGGGGACATTTTTTCAACAGCGAGTTGCCCCAATTCACCTTCAACGAAATCTTCTAACTGAATGATATTGATACCCTTAAGTGCCAACTCAAGTAAAGTCTCCATGTCCACATTATCATCATGTTCATTGGCAAGCACTAGCGTATCAAATTCAATGTCATTGGTAATGTCAGATAGAGCATCACTTGTACGGTCGATTAGTATCTCGTTTTGAGAAACATCTTTACAGGGTGATAATGACGATGACGCCATGAAGCCAACTAAATCAAAATGGCGTCGGTCAACATCTCTGCGCATCCGGCGTGTGATGAAAGCGGCTCTTTCTCCCGCACCAAGAACAAGTATTTTTCTTCTGGTTTGATATATTTGGCCGGAAAATATGGCCCAATATCGCCATATGGTGTGCCCCATAGCTGTTAATATAAGACCTGTGATTAAGCTTAAATTGTGGTAGCCCAATGGTATAATAGTGGTGACTATGTGCCATCCCATAAATACCAACGCGGCACTAATTAAGGCTCTTCTAAAAACATGCCGTATGCTGTCTCTAAATTTGCTTTCGTATAGCCCTAATGCCAGATGTGACAATAGCATCGCGGCGCTAACAGGAAGTGTAACTGATAACATGTCGTGTGTAGACAGCGCATGCCACCCAGCCGCAAGAAATAGCGCATGAGATAAAAGCATTGATAGTAAAACAACTAAAACATCAACACTAAACAGCAACACATGTTTTGCTCTTCTTGGATGAGAATTCATTTAAAAGTTCCTTTAATTAAAGCAGATTCCTTGATTGCGGGGAAAGATATCAGGTTATTAGACAAAAATCTAGCGTAAAAACGCAAAGTGTAAAAAAAACTGACACTGCTATTGCGAAGCGTAATAAATCCTTGTAGACTCACCCACCGAATATTGGCTTTTGTTTATTTAATAAGATTAAGGATGTAATATGGCGGATATGGATTTTGATAGCGACGATGAACGCCAAGGCGGCGATCTAGCCTCCAAGGTCGCATATTTTCTTGTTCTTTTAAAGGGAGTGTGGTATCGGAAACGCTACATCATGGCGTCAATGTGGATCACTTGCGCACTGGGATGGGTCGCCGTTGCCGCAATGCCAAATCAATACGAAACCACCACGCAGTTTGTCGCAGACACCCGAAGCATACTAAAGCCTCTTCTTGAGGGGATTGCCGTTCAGGACGACCCTGAAGAAGAAATTCAAATTGTGTCTCGTACGTTATTGAGTCGCCCTAACCTAGAAGATATCGCTCAAAAGACCGACTTGCATTTGGCTGCAACCGATGAAAATGCCTATGAAGGGTTAATTAAAAATCTCAAAACTGCCATAGAAATAAAAGGGACACGGGGGACCAATTTGTATTCTATATCATATAGGCACCCTGATCCTGATACAGCAAAAGCGGTCGTTGAGTTAACATTGAAGAAATTCATTGATACCATATCAAGCCAATCTCGAACAGACACCGTTTCAGCAAAATCTTTTTTAGATAAGCAAATTGAGCAATATAAAGAGCGCTTGGCCTCTTCAGAAAGCAAGCTTGCTCAATTTAAACGCGAACACCTAGAGCACCTTCCTGGTCGAGATTCTGATTACTATGGAGAACTCGATAGCGTTAAGGACGAGCTGGAGTCTATTTCAATTCAGTTACAGGAGTATGATGCTAAAATATCAGGCTTAAGAGGGCGTTTCATTCCATCGGGGACAGAAAGTGGCGAGTCTCCCGAAGGTGTTGTGTCAACGCCTTATGACAATGCCCGGAGTGATTTAGAATCAAGGTTAGAGCAACTTAGAATCACTTACACCGACAAGCATCCCAATATTCAAGAATTATTAAAGCGGCTCGCTTATATCAAAGAGCAGCAGGCTGAATCGAGAAACGAAATATTACTGAGCGCAAGTCGTGGTCAAATCACCGGAGATAACAATGGGCAGCCTACCGCAATACAGGAGTTTGCTCTTGAAATATCTAAATTGGAGTCTGAAAAAGACGCATTGAAAGCGCGCGAGTCGGCTTTGTTAAATAAGTTAAACACATTGCGAGAAAACCTCGACTACATTCCAGAAATAGAAAAACAGCTCGCCTCTCTAACGCGCGATTATGATAATGATAAAAGCTATTATAATGAGCTTCTTAAACGCAGAGACTCAGCTGAAATAACAGGCAGTGCGGATACTGACACGCGTTCAGTTAAGTTCCAAGTTATGGAGCCGCCAATGCGTGCAATAAAGCCAGTTGGCCCCCCTCGATTACTGCTTTACATTGCCGTATTGTTGTTTGGTGCTTCAATCGGGATTGGGGTTGCTTTTATGGTGAGTCAAGTCAACCCTGTAGTGATTAATAATGCACATCTTGAACGCATCGTGGGCAAGCAAAATATCATCGGACAAATTGTAGATGTTGAACACAACAAGCATCGCAGAAGACTATGGATGAAAGCGCTTATTTTTGGCCTGTCCACCTTGCTTCTTGTCTTCATGCTTAGTGGGCTTGTCGCGCACGAGGTGATGTTTAACCAATCGCCTATGATGTGGCTTAAGTAATACGATAAAGGATTAAGTAATGAGTGATTCAAGCATAGAGCGTGCTACGGCGCGCATGAAAGCAGCAGAGCCGGATAAAAAAGATAGATCACGTGAACTAAATTCTGTTGCGCCAAATGAGCCTACGGATATAGCTAATGCCCTTACGTTAAAATTGGATGGATTGCCTGATGTAGACGGCGCCGAAGATAGCGTCAAGCGTGAAGTTTATGAAGAATTCAGAGTGCTTAAGCGCGCCCTGCTGGGTAGTACCTACGAGTCATCAACCGCATCACCAGAAAATTTAATTATGGTAACCAGCATTACCGGGAAGGCGGGAAAAACGTTTGCAAGCTTGATGTTAGCTCGAAGCCTGTCTATGGAGCCGAACAAACACGCCCTTCTCGTTGATGCAGATGTTTTTAATAGCACGCTAACTGGACAGTTTACGCCATCACCCTCTATAGGGTTAGGTGATTTCCTCTTAGACAACAGCGTTGATACTAAAAGTGTAATTTACCCCACAAATGTAGAGCGGCTTAGGGTTATTCCTATGGGGAACTGCAACCCTATGATGAATGAGTTGCTTAACAGCGATCGGATGTCATCGCTATTGCAAGAGTTCAAGGAAAGATATAGAGATAGGCTCGTTATTTTTGATGCACCACCGCTCCTCAGAAGTAACGTTGCTATGACCTTGGCGGAAAAGATGGATCAAATCATCATCTTGATTGAGCCCGGTGTCACAAAAACCGCCGATTTGAAAAGTGTTCAAGAGCATTTACCTTCGCATGTAGACGTTAAGTATGTGCTAAATAAGTCATTAGAAACAAACAATTGGGCAAAAGAGCAGTAAAAAGGAATTGATTTTATGTGTGGGATTGTTGGAGCAGCGTTAAACACACCGGTTGCAGGCGTTTTAGTTGCGGGCCTTAAGCGATTGGAATACCGCGGGTATGATTCAGCTGGCGCAGCCATTATGGGTGGTGCAGGTGTCACTATTGTTAAGACAATTGGGACGCCTGAAAAGCTGAATGATGTGCGCGGTAACGCTGTGGATAAATTAGATGGCAAAACAGGTATCGGTCATACAAGATGGGCAACTCACGGCAAAGTGAGTGAGCGTAATGCGCATCCTCATCGACAAGGGAAAATTACGCTTGTTCACAACGGAGTTGTGGAAAATTATGACAGCCTTAAAACAAACCTAATTAAAAACGGGTACGAGTTTGCGTCAGACACTGACTCTGAGGTGATTGCTGCTTATTTAGATTCTCATGCTTCCGATTTAGATACGTTGTTGAATGTGGTCAAACGTCTTTCAGCCGTGCTTACCGGCACATTTGGCATTGTTGTAATGCATGACGACTACCCTAACACAATTATTGTGGCGAGAAGCGGGTCTCCATTGTTAATCGGAGATGTCAATGATGGAGAGCGTCGTGGTTTTATGGTGGCATCTGACGTTCATGCGCTGCACCCATATACAGAGAAATTTATGGCCCTACAAGAGGGTGAGGTCGCTGTTTTGACGCCAAGCGATGTGGCTTATTACGACAGTAAAGGGAACGTGTCTGATGTGCTCTTTAAGACGATCCCTCGACAAGATGACGATGAGGGGCTTAAGGGTTATGATACGTATATGCAAAAAGAAATCTCTGAGCAACCTGCTGTAATTAGACGATTGCTTTCCGAACATTTTGACAGCAACGAGATACGTGACAGCAGTGTGCTTTACCCGGTGTCTGATGCGCTTAGAAAAGCGGATTTGCTTCACATTGTCGCTTGCGGCACCAGCTACCACGCAGGCCTTATCGCAAAAATTCACATTGAGAAGCACCTTAATATTCCGGTTTTCGTTGACATTGCTTCAGAGTATCGCCATCGAGACATTCCGGTAAAAGGTAAAATTGGATTTATATGTATCTCTCAATCAGGTGAAACTGCGGACACGCTGGCCGCACTAAGAAAAGCAAAAG
>CETC01022460.1_pt1 | contig 25915 bp, 5 predicted proteins | sample 326911 | NCBI WGS metagenome assembly CETC01 (sample SAMEA2622694, study PRJEB7988) | marine metagenome | isolation source: saline water (ENVO:00002010), including | reverse complement strand
TGTTCAGGTGGTAACTCTGGACACGTAGCTAACTCTGAAAAAGATTGTCATGGTGATTGTAATGGTTTAGCTTCTATTGATGATTGTGGTATATGTACCGAAGGTAATACAGGTTTAGCCAATAATTATTTACAAGATTGTAATGGTGATTGTAATGGAACTGCTGTATTAGACAATTGTGATGTATGTTCAGGTGGTAACACGGGTCATGTAGCTGACAGCGATATAGATTGTAATGGTGACTGTTTTGGTACAGCTTATTTAGATGATTGTACATCTCCTATATGTGTTGGTGGTAATACTGGTTTAGAAGCCAATGATACTTGTACTGATTGTAATGGTGATGTTAATGGAACAGCTGAAGATGATTCTTGTGGAGTATGTTCGGGTGGTAACAGTGGTCATGTAGCTGATAGTGATATTGACTGTAATGGTGATTGTTTTGGTTCAGCATTAGAAGATACGTGTGGTGTATGTTCAGGTGGTAACAGTGGTCATGTAGCTGATAGTGATAAAGATTGTAATGGTGACTGTTTTGGAACTGCTTATGTAGATAATTGTTCAGATTGTTGTGGTGGTAATACTGGAGTTGATTGTCAAAATTGGAATGGTAATGGTTCTCCTGGATATCCTAACTTATTGAGTAACACTTTATCATGTGATTGTGATAGTCAATTGAGTTATGATTGTAATAATGATTGTGGTGGGTCTGCAGTAGAAGATGATTGTGGAACTTGTTGTGGTGGAAATACTGGATTAGATTGTGTATATGAAAATGGTGAACCATATTGTGGTAGTGAATTTGAGTGGAATTGCCCAAATGGTAACCAACGATGGACATGTCTATCACAAGGAGGGTTTCATTCTAGTCAAGAAACTTGTCATAATGTATGTACTAACCAGTATGATGGTGAAGAATGTATACATGAATGTGAAGCTAATAATGGGACATGCTCGGTGAATGATGCTGATGGTCCATTCGAATGTACATATAGTAATAATAATTGTTGTGATTGTGCAGGTTCTGCTAATGGTGGAAATTCTTTAGATGATTGTGGAACATGTAGAAATCCAAGTTGTGGTACAGATGGTACTTGGCCTGAATGTTATGTGAATAATCCATGTCCTAATGGTGAATGGCCAAATAATTTAGATTGGAATACATCTTGTTTGGGGTGTGAGGGATGTCCAAATACAGGAACTGTAATTGATCCTTGTGATATTTGTGATGGAAACAATACAGATTGTGGAGAAATTTATTTTGATTTATCAACTTATAGTTATACAATTGATGATTATGGTCAATATGTTAGTGTTGATGTATATGCCACTTCAAGAAATACAGTTGGAAAATTAGATATACCATTTGAATATCAAGTTCCTGCATATTACTTAGAATATCATGAAGCAGTTACTGGAGTGGCTGAAATAGTTGACTTTACTTTATCATCAACATTTATAGATGCAGGATTTAATGCTTATTATTCTGGATGGTTTGGTGATTATCCAGATAACTTATTACAAATTAGAGATGGTGAATTAAGTGCATTTAGTAGTACAAAAGTTGGTACTGCTAAATTTAAATTAGCAGAAGATAAAGTTATTCATTGGATTTTCTTTGATGTTAGAGCGGATAGAAAACCAACTTTTTACAGTATGGATGATGAAGCTTACGGTGATATCTTAACAAATAATGCAGATGCAATTCAATTAATATTTGGATGTAATGATCCACATGGTGGAGTAGCTTCAAGTTTTTCAGATAGTTATCAATCTTATCAATATTGGGGTGTAAATTATTCTGATTGTACTTATGATGACAATGACGGTGACGCTATGAATTATCAATATCAATCTAATACTGGTATGTGTACAATGTATGCTTGTAATGAGTTTAGTCATAAAACTTATTGTACTGATGGGGGTACTACTGGTGATAATTGTTGTTGTAGTTATCCAACACTGACTCTAAATAATTTAACTTATGAAGATGTAGATTATCCAATAGCTACTCATAATGCTGATGGAATTGGAATTATGTCTTTAACTAGTGGTACTACATATAAAGATACTGATGATTTTAGATTAGATTGGACATCATCTGGTTGGGATGATGGGTATGATATAACTACTTATGTTGATGATAAATTTAGAGCTTTTTTAGTTAAACAAGATGGAATGGAAATTATTCATTCTGAAATAGTTGATGAAGATCAACCTTCGGAAACTTTATTTAGTACTTCATTATTGGGGGATAAAAATACCTTATCTACTGGAGCATATACATGGTATTTAACTTGGCCAGCTTATGATTTATCTGGAAATGCTACAACATCTCCATCTTCAGGTGATGTTAAAATTTCTGATTATATCGCTTTTGTAGTTGACAGGCCGGGATGTACAAGACAACAAGATTCATATGGTAATCAATCAAATAATTATAATAGTGTATCTTCTGAAGATCATGGTATATGTAGTGATGATAGTAGTGCTTGTATTGTTGGTGTTGATGTTTGTCCAAATAGTGGAACATGTATTTCTAGAACTTGTACATTTAGAGATATATATTATAATTCTTGGATATGTGATAATGGAGCAGATCCAACTCCTTTATATTTTGGTAATGAACCTGATTGTGTTAGTTGGTGTACTGAACATAAAGGTGAAACCAATTGTGTACAATTAACAAACACACAATTATGTTATGAAGATGAGTTGGATAATAAATGTGATAATGACTCTGATGGTAATTATGGTGTATGTAATGGTGTAGATAGATATATTTGGTATGATGATAGTAATGATCATGATGGTGTGGGATGTATAAATACTTTAACATATGTATGTCCAGATAAAAATCATTATTGGCATATCGGAGAACCACCTGGATATGGTTGGTTATATGGTGGAACAGAATCATCTCCATCAGATTCTATAAACAATATAGATGGAATATCTATATGGAATATTCCAAATTATAATAGTCATTTATATTATTATAATAATGATGGAAATAATGATGTTGTTTATTTGGATGGGTTAGAGAGTGGAGAGGCATGTGAATGTACATCTAAATACCATTGTACAGATACTGGTGGTGGATATATAGAACAATCTTATATATCTTCTGATTGTGATAGTGAGTGTGAAAATGAATGTGTAAAAATAAGTTATGTTCAAGATAGTTGTGATGTATGTCAACCAACTTGGGATGAATTAACAGATGGATTAGTTGCTCATTATCCACTTGATTTAGATTATTCTGAATTATATGGATCTGATATATCTATTTCTGGAAATCTTGTATTTTCGGATGGACATGTAACTATGGAAGATCATCAAGCTGCTGGTGGTTCAGCTGGTCAATATTTTGGATCAAATACTATAAATAATATAAGAACTTGGGCATTTTGGGCTAAAGCTTCTTTATATTGTGGTGGTGATACAAGTTATTCTTACCAATGTTCAAGTAACGGTGATCCTTGTGGTGACTCTGGTCAACATTCTTGTTCTTGGAATACACAAACAATATTATCTACCAAATCAAGATTTACTGGTGATACTCCAGAAGATAGTTCTTTGGGTGAATCAAATCAAGTAAATATTAGTTATGGTGGTTTTCAATTTAATTCTGATAATAACGGTGGTTGGGCTTCGACTAAATCAGTTAAATCTACTGGTGCAGGTGCAATCTATCAAGATGGTGGCTGGCATCACTATGTTGCTATTTTAAAAGATAATGGTGCAATTAATTTTTATATTGATGGAACTAATAAAACCAAATGTTCTGATTTTGAATATGGTTCTACTTGTGGTACAGGTACTTATTCACCTATTGAATTTAAATCACAAGGTTGGTTAGGAATTGGTACTGGAGCAGGTAATGGTTGGGGAGCTACATATTATGGTTCGGTTGATGATATTAAATTATATAATAGAGATTTATCTCCTGAAGAAATTGTAGAATTATATAATGCAGGTAGACCAAATTATAGTGAACTTGTTTATGATTCTAGAAATGGTTGTGGATATTGCCAATCTGAATATAGTGGTGGTTTTGATACAACTTTATTAAATGAAGAAGTATTGTGGATAAATTATGATTCTCCTACTGATTGTAATGGAACTTGTTTTGATTTAACTGATCCGACAAGTGGTCCTTTTACAAATGGATATGGTGCATATTTAGATGATTGTGATATTTGTTCAGAAGGTAATTCTGGACATACAGCTAATTCTCAAATAGATAGTTGTGGTAAATGTATGACTTCAACTGGAACAAATAATATAGGTGAAGATTTATATATTTGTTCCAATGATTGTGGTGGGGGTGTTTATGTAGATCCAGCTAATGGTTCTGATCCTTGTAATAATGTTTGTAATGGTTTTTGTGAAAGAATTAGTTCAACTTGTAATGATTTACCTACTGGACCGGCTGGTACAACTTGGACAGATTTATATACTTGGTATTGGAATTATTCTTGTATGGAATGTGATAATCAACTTAATTCGGGTGCATACAAAGATGATTGTTTTTATTGTTGTGGAACTTCGGATGCGATAACTGTTGGTGGATTTTTAGATAATTGTCACGTTGGTGAAAATGATGGAACTATGACAGGTCCTTCTACTGGTTGTCTTGGATATTGTCAATATCAAGCTGATTGGAATTATGAAACCATTTCTATTTTAGATGATACGGGAACATGTTGTTATGAAAGTCAAATGGCTCATATGTTCCCAGATATTGATTATCAATATGGTGTAATGGATTATGTTGGTGAACTTGGTTTTTGTGAAGATCCAACGTGTGGAAGTCAATCTGCTTGTGAAGATGTTAATCAATGTAATTCTACTTGGTATTGGACAAATCCAATTAAATTTTGTGATGATGGTAGAGAGTATATAGTTTACTCTGGTGGTTCATCTCTAAAATGTGATACAATTCAAGAAAACCCTGCAGTTTATCCAAATGTTAATGCTGATAGTTGTGATGCGTGGACAACTCAACCTGGAAGATTGGCGAGTGAGAGTGGATTTACTTATTATAAAGTAACTGATTTATGTGATGGTTGGATAGATGATTGTGGTTCTTGTTGGAGTAATGATCAGTATATTAATAATTATAATGAAGTATGGAACTCTGCTATGGATTGTAGGGGAACTGTTAGTTCTTGTTCTGACGGAAATTCATGGGCAATTGATGATTGTGGTTTTTGTATTTATCCTAATTGTATTGAAGGATTAATTCCAAGTTATTGGGATGGACTTGTAAATACACTAAATGCATGTGATAATGGTTATTATCCATCAGAACAGAAATGGAATAGTTTATGTACTGGTTGTACAGATATAAATGCTGATGACAATGATACATGTTATGATTCAAGTGGTCAGTTAATTGAATGTACAATAAGTTGTAATAATGATACTCATCAGATTACTTTAGATAGTTTTGTAGATGATAATGATGATGATACATACAATAATTGGGGAATAAGTTTTCATAGCAATACTGGTTATTGTACAACTGAAACTAATTTTAGTAATTGTTGTTGTCACTATATTTTATCAGAACCATCTCCTCAAAAAATAGATTGGGATGGTGATGGAAATATTGATGAGGATGATAAAGTTAATGATAGATATATTCATGGTTATATTCAAGTAGGCGAACCTAGTAGTGTTATAGAACCAATTATTTTAGATTGGGTTTATTTAGGTCCTATTGAAAATACAACATTTAATATTTACAGGAATGACAGTGTCACTCCTGAAGACCCATCGTCTGTGAGTTGGGTGTCTGTAACGGGCACACCAATTAATCCCGCAGATGTTCTCCATCCTAATGAGACATTTGGTCATTACCGGTTTGCAGATAATTTAATGTATCCAATTTACGGTGATGGGTCTGAACCTTTTGTTGAAGAACAAAGATTCTTTACGTATTATATAGAAGTATTAAATGTTAATCCAGATTTAAAAAGTACAATAGTTGGATATGTTGATGGTGGTAATAGTTCACCATTACCATCTGAATTAGAAGCTTCACCTAATAACTATACATTACAAACAGATGTTGATACTCATTTAGCTGTAAATGTAGAAACTTCATCACCATCTATTTGGATAACATCACCTACATATACTGATGTTGTTAATATAACTTATACTCCTTTTGATAATATAACTTTAAGTATTGAATATGATGATTTAGTTTATATACCTGGAGCTGATTCTGACTTTAATCAATTTAAAGGAATAATAAGTGATACATTTGGTAATGAAATATTTTCTAGTGTATTTGATATAGATAATACATTTGGTACTTTAGACTGGAACATAACTTCTAATATTTGGCAAAATGTAATAGAAACAGGATATTATAAAATATCATTTGAATATCCTGATGCATCTGGTAATTATTTAACTTATGATTATGATGAAGATGGAGTAGATGATAATTATCAATTGTATATACAAGTTGTATTAGGATGTTTAGGAAATTATAGTGAAATATTAAATTCTACTTGTAATTGTTATAATTGTTATGATTTATGTGGTGAGTGTATAACCGAAGAACCTGATGGTGGTTGGGAAGAAGATTCTCCAGTACCTTCTGCTTGTTATGATGATGGATTCTATAATGTTAATGCTAGTGTAGATTATTGTACTGATGAATATGGTGTAATTACTGATATTAAATGTAATTATCCATCTGATCCTGTATGTGGAGCTTTTGGTTTTTGTAATGGGTCATGTACTTATCCTCTTGGTGGTTGTATGGATAGTGGATCAGAGAGAGGTGGCGCTTGTATAACACCTACGGCAACTGAATGTGTAGATGATACCCAATGTGAATCTAATCAAGTTTGTGGTTATGATAACTTTTGTCATACGGAATGTAGAGTTCCTGGAATGCATGCTGATTGTGCATTTGATGGTAGTGAATGTATAAAAGCTCCTACAACTTATGAAAATAATCAAGGGTATTATGGAAGTGTAACTCCTGGTACTGCAGGTGATTATTATTATATATGTTCTCACGATATGCATGATGGATCTCCTACTATATGTAATAATAGTGAAGATAATCAAACTTGTATAGACGCTTGTACATCATCAGGTGGAGAAAATTGTGAAAGTTCAATATGTGGTAATTTTGCAACTATAGAAGATAATAGTTGTCAATATTATGGTTGTCTGGACGTAGATGCAAACAATTATGTTTGTAATATATCACCGTATCCTGTGGGTTGTTATATAGATGCTTGGAACTCAAATGTTCCCGATAGTTGTACATTTAATTTCCAAGTTAATTTAGAATATGGTTTAGAAGTAGATGGTACTAATTGGATACTTCCAAATGGTGAATTTACAGATAAATTATCTTTAGGAGTAGAAAATAATGAAGATAATCCTTGGATTGTAGTTTTACCTTATCCGTCTGTACAACCAGATGGTGCTACAGAACAAGGTGGAGAAACTCAATATCTTGAACTTAGAGTTATAGGAGAAGATAGTAATCAATATCAAGTGTGGTATCCAACTGAATCTTCTGCTGGATTTTCTATTGTAGAATCTTTGGGAGTAGAAGGATCTGGTTGGGAAGTTCCTGTAGGATTTGATATTGTAGAAGATGATTTAGAAGTACAAAACCTTCAATATTGTAGTGATAATACATCTCAAGATTGTGTTACGGATGATGATTGTACTGGAACATGTATAAGATTAATGCAAAAAATAGTAATTCCTGATTATAATCATTTAAATCCAATAAGTACAGATCCCTATAAATTTTCATTAACTTTAGTTAATCCAGAACAAACTTCTAATTCTGTAACAAAGGATTTATGGATAAAATTTATAAATAATGATTATACTCCTGTATTAGATGTTTCAGTTGGATATAACCAATTAAATATTGATATAGCAACTGGAGATGGTGAAAATGTACAAGGTACAATGCCTCTAAAAGCTTATGATTTAGATAATGAAGAATTTACTTTATCATTTGAAACTATAAGTAGTACTCATGAAGATCAATCAATTAATTTATTAACATATGTACCTGAAGTAACAACTATAACAAATAATGATCCAAACAATTTATTTAATTTAGTAGTACAATCTCCAGAAGTAATCGGTTTTTACACTGCGAGAGGTACATTAAAACAAGACGTATCTAATACTATGGTTAATAGTTGGGGGTGTGAATTAGACTCCATTGGAAACGATCATGGGGATGGGGAATATTTATTTGATATGCCTTGTCCAGGTGATTGTATTTATTATTCCGAAGGGTGGGAAATTGGAAATAGTGGTAATGGTTATCCAACTTGTGCTGGTCATGATCAATGTACAGAAGCTGGTAAAGGACAATGTGTCCCTATAGTTAGACCATTACATGGTGAAATAGAAACATATTTAGATTTTGCAGTAAATGTATATGATACAAGTGGACCTTCTGGATTTTTATTAATGACACCAGTACCTTCATTTGGTATATCTAGAGATACTTGGCAATTTCAATTTGTAGGAGAAGATGGTAGAACACATATTGGTGGAGATGAATCATCTTATTCTTATGGTTCTGGTGTTGGGTTAGGAACTATTACATATGAATATGGAGTTATAGAAGAATCTGTTACTCATCCATATGTGTGTGAAGCTGTTGAGGGAGAGTATTCATCTGTTCAATGTGATGTTGTTGAAAATGATAACGCTATTTGTATAGCTGCTGGTAATAATTTTGGTAACTGGGATTCTACAGCTTGTATTAATAATCCAATTTATGATCCATCAAATGCATGTGTTGGTGTAGATCAACAAAAACAACTAAAATTTGGTTCATCAATTTCAGAATATGCATATAATCAAATAGTTGCTGAATATGGTTTGGCTGGAGATTTAACGGAAAATGAGTTTTTAGATTTTTATAATGATGAATCTGGTTTGCAATTTGAATTAACTAATATGGATGGAAGTGACCCACCAGAGGATCCTGAAGGAACTCGTTCTGTTAATGGAGTTATTTATCAGTGTTACAAATATATTTCAACTGAATTTTCTGAAAATTGGGAAACAGATGTAGAACAATATACAGATGTTATTTCTAATCCAAATTATGGTGGTTGGTTACCTAAAAATGCATATAATCCAATCAAAAATCCAAGTGGTGATCCAAATGATACTATTTGGAAATATCAACTTGAAATTCAAGATGAATATGGTAATGAACTTTATAAAAAAACATGGCAAGATTGGATTAATGAAGATACCCTTTTACCAAGTTATTGGGATTGTAGTGATTCAGATAATGATGGTAATAATGATTATTGTTGGTACAGCGGTCCTGGTGGAACTCCAACTACTTATTATCCTCCACCTAATTCTAATATGGCTGTTTCTAATGTAGAAAGTATAGTAAAAAATGTAGTTAGATTTAAATTTTCAGAAGAAGGAGTATATAAAGTTATAGGAAGGGCTTGGGATTTACATTATAATGAAGATCCATATCAAGGAACAAATTCTGGATCTTTAGAGTATGAATTAAATGTTGAACCTGTAATTCCAATTAAACAATCAGTTCCTCAAAAATATCTTCCTTGGCAGGGTATTAATTATCCTGAAAATATTTGGGTTGATAATTATCGTGGAAATGATTATTTAGATTTTATTAATAAATCAACTAGAAGAAAATTAGGTTGTTTCTGGGAAAAGGATAATGAGTTTCTAACTTGGACAGAAATAGCAGAAAATCAATATGATGATAATATCAATAAATCCGTTATAGTTTCAACTCAAACTTATGATGATGCGTGTTCTTCTCAAGTTGAAAAAGAGGCAATGAATAATACTACATTAGAAATTAAAAATGCAGTTATTTCTAGAAATTATGGAAATGATAACTACAGCAATTTAATATTGAATTATCATTCTAATACATATTATGATAATGAATATAAACAAGGGGCTCTTATCAACCCAATTGATATTATAGATCAGTCTGTATTTATGGAAGATATAGGAGGTGGATGGAGATTTAAAGAATTTACTTATTTGGATATGGATATTTATATTGAAAATTTAGATTTTGTACCTCATCAAATAGAATGGACAAATGGTTGTAATTTAGGTACTAGTGGTTGTGGTGGAATTACAGTATCACTTATGCCTGAAGTTGGTTTTTGGGAAATAGGTTGGAATCATATTAAAGCTGATTTACATTATGGTGTTGGACATCAATCTCAAGATATAAATCCCAATAATATGGGAAGGTGGGAAATATATAGAACTGGATGTGATGGTGGATATGATATAACATTTGTTCCTGATGTTGATGTTAGAACACCATTATCATTATTAGGTAATAGATCTACTCCATTTAATTATTGGGATGAGGATTTAAATAAAGATGAATTTGATGAAAATAAAGCTCCTGTAGAACTTCAATTTTATTTCTATAAAAGAGAATTAAAAAAAGTATGTCAGGATACTAATAATAGTTGTTATACGGATAGTGAATGTAGTGATGATTTAAAATGTGTAGATGTAATGTTTGAGGATTTACCTATTATTCCGTTTTCAAATCCATCAGATACTTTCATTGGATTTGTTGATTGGGGTGATGGATCACCTATAGAATTTGATGAAAAACCTCATAGAATTGGTGATAATCATCAAGATACTGTTGTGAGTCACGTTTATGAGAAGTCTGGATTATTTAATATTACTGGATATATGTTTGTTGCTTCTATGGAATTTGATTCGGAGGATCAAGATTGGAAAGAAATAGGAGTAGCTACTACATCAACTTTCCCTGGATATAAAAAGTTTAGTGTTTTTGTATATTTAAATAGAGATCCAAAAGATTCAAGTGAATTTGAGGCTATGGGTGGTACTGGATATAATTATATTCCTTATGAAACAAGTGGAAGTTATAAAAAATCATCACCTGTTATTGGTGGTACTACAAAAGAAAGTGTTTATGTTAAAAGTATTAAAAGAGAATTAGGATATATTAATGAAACTCCTATTAATATTAAATTTCCTTATTATCAAGATAGATTAGATGCTGAATATGCATTGGCTCAGGCCGATGAGAAATATCTAAATAGTGAGATTAGTAGATATACTGGATCATTAGTACCTGAAGGTATTACTACTATATTAGATTCTGAAGGTTTAACTGATATTACACAAGAAGTAGAAAAAGAATCTAATTTTAGTGGATTTTATAGTGGTAGTGTAGATGCTGATGGAGAATTTAATACAAATACTATTAGTTTAATTCATAAAGGAAATTATAAAAATCATGGAGAATTAGGACAAAGTCTTGGTAATGTTGATATATCTGAACCGAGAGTATTTGGTGAAGGTTCGACTGATATGTGGCAACATCTTGGATTCCAAGATTATGAGGCCGGTATACCTGATAATCCTAGATATTGGAAAAATATAGCACCGAAGAATTATACTATGAAAGATAGAGGTGGAATTGGTGTTGAAAATTACATTAAAACTAAATCTAACAAAGTATCAGATTGGAGTAAATGGCCATTTTATACAGATGCATCTTCTTGGAATCAATTACAAAATCCACCTATACAATCTTCTAAAAAAATGTCAGGTGAAAGAGTAAATGTATTTGAAGGAGTTACTGCCAATGCTCAAAGTTCAAGAATTTGGGATTTTTATTATCCTTATAGTTGGGAAGAAGGTGATAATTTAACATTTTCTATTTTACTTAAATCAGATACACCTTTATCTGTTGCAACTAAATTTTCAATTAGATCTAATGTTGTAGATGAAGATACTCATCAAAATCCAGATGGAAGTAATATTATTGTAGATGATGTTCCTTTATCTCCATTAGGAGGTATATCTTGGGATGAAGATTCTGCAAATCAATATTGTATTGATGCTGGATATGCTTATATAGTTAGTTATGAGGGATATCATACTGGATGTGAAACTATTAGTATATATGCTTGTACTGATAACAATGAAGAACAGATACCTTGTAGTGTGTATGGGGATGTTGTACCTGGTGAATATTGTGGTGATGAAACTTTAATATGTGGGGATGATGGATTGTGTCATCATTATTATCCTGAAGATTGTAATGAAGATATAAATATAGATTCTACTACTGGTGAATATTGTGAATCATTTGATAATGAAAACGATTGTGATATAACCTATTGTACATGGATAACTTATGAACCAGTGTGTTCTGGAGGGGAAAATTCAGATACTGATGGGTATGGTATAGATTGTAGTTTACTTGATGTAGATGAGTGTGGAGAAACAAATGAAGATATAGGTTATGGTGAAGGTGATTGTCATTGGGTAGACAATTCAGAATATAATAGTTGTGAAGTATCTATTGATGCTCCTTCTTGGATAGGTAATTGTTCTGAACTTCAAGGTGAAAATTATACTTGTAACTCGGTTGTAGATAGTACTCCTAATTGTGTACATAATTATTATAAATATAATATTGAAAATGGTGAGTGGGATATACTACAAAATGTTAATCAAGAAGCTATGTTAATATCAACTATCACTTGTACTCATGATGATATTTTAGATGATGATTATGGTTCACAAAGTAAAACAATTGGATTGGATAACCAATGGAATAATTTTACTTGGAATGTAACGGCTCATGAGGGAACTGAAAATGGTGGATTTGATTTGGAATTGATTGGTATACCAAATAAAAAAATATATGCTGTTTATCCTTCTTTTGTTCACGGACAAAGTGTAGATCAAGATAATATTGATGAACAAAGTGACCAATCTTGGTTTGGAACACATCCAGATACGCCTGGTGAAAACCCGTATTATTATCCTGTTTTACCTAAAATTAATCAATATGGGCAATTTGATGAAAATTTAGGTATGATGGGTGGTAAAAATTCTCAACAATTTTTAGGTTATATATGTGAATTAGGAATGCCGGATGAAAGTGAATATTATAATGAAAATGGATATTTTGATAATCAAGAAACTTGTTTAACTGCAACTAGTTGTACTGTTAATTCTGTTCTTTGTATTGAATATTATCAAACTGATGTTTCATTAAATAATGTTCCATTTGGAAGTCATAATAGAAAATGGAATGAAAAAGATGAACAAGCTTTAGTGAATAAAAAACAAATTGATAATAGTTATAATATAGAGATGAGTCTAAAAGTATCAGAAGTTAATAATGAGGCTATAGAAGATAAAAGTGGAGCTGGACGTTTAGGTTTGACTACCGGTGATTATAGAGTTGGGTATGATAAAGATACAAAAGAACCAGCAAAAAATCCAGAAAGAATAGATGTAACAGTTTCAAATAATAGAAAAAGAGGACCTGTATAATATATGGCTACTAAAAAAATTATAAATAATTCTATTCCTGATGAGGGTGGACTTGGTCAAATGAATATTGATGATGAAACTCTTTTGCAATCTGGTATTGGTGATTTATTTCATTTATATACTACTAGACATGAATATGATTATAATGAAGATAATATAGAAACTTACCCATCCAATACTAATAATTCTTGGAATGATGGACTTAATTGGATGAGTGATGGTAGTGAATTTAAAATTATTAATGCTAAAATAGTAAATAGAGGTGTTAATATGGATGTTGTGGGTGGTGGATGGGCTGCTTATGTTGTAGATGATGCTATGAATCCTGATATAGCAAGTGCAGAATCAGGTAATGCAATTAGAGATGCAGTTGGTGGTACTAATGAGGCAAATCAAAATGATTGGGATGAAAGTTATGCATATCTTTATCACAAATCAAGAGGAACTATAAATTCAGGTGGATCTATTGGTGAGATTATAGAAGCTTCAAATTGTACTAATTGTCATGATGATTTAACAATTTCAGATTTTCCAAAAAACTTTAATACAGTTTCTGATGAATATACTGCTATTAATGGGGATATGGAAGAATTTTCAAAAGATATGGGTTCTGGTAATAGTGCTTATCATGTAGTTATAAGAATGGCTGGAGATGCAGAAGATTATGGTCCTAATGATTCTAGAAATAGAAGTTATAACAAATATACTTTAAGAAAAACTTTATTAAAAGATATGTGGATGCAAGGTGAAAATTTTGAAAATAGTCATGATGGTGGAAATTATGAAGTTTTTTGTTGGGGTAAAGGTGTGGGTGATTCAGTTGGTCAAGGTTTAAATTGTACACATAAAGTTGGTCCTAATACATCTACTGTTGCTGATAATTATAATATAGATGACTCGGATGAATGGGAAGATGTGACAGCAGCTGCTTTTAAATGTCAATGGTTGGCTGTTAAAGTAACTCCACCGACTTGGAAATTATCTGAAGCTCCTAAAGATATATATTTTGGTGAAAATTGGTATAGGGGTATATATTGGATTAATGAGTTAGATAATAATGATTATATAAAAATAAGACCTGATAATTGGGTAGATTATACATTTTTATATACGGATAGTACAGAAACTGAATTTTTAGATCCAAATCATATATTTGATTTCAGACCAGTAAGTCATATTAGTGTAACTCATCCAGATGATGAAGATCCACAAGATGATCAACCAGGAGATGGTATAGATATTCAATCTTTCTATGAGCCAGAAACAACAGAATTTCAATATTCTGTCGCTCCAAATGTTGTTAGATTACAATTTAAAATGTCATATGATTATACAACTGCTGCAACTGAATTAAATTATTTTACTTATAATGCTGAATCTAATTTATGGGTAATAAATGATATAAATCCAGATTCTAATTCACAACTTGGATATCCAGGTGATATTGGTTTTAAAATGGTTGTAGTAGATTGGGAAGCTGAAGATTCTGATTTTGATTTTGATGATATTTTATTTGATTGGCCACAAGATTATACTGAAATGAATAATCTTAGACAATTAAAAAATACTTATCATTTTAAAGATGTATATGATAAAGAAACTGAAACTTATAATTCTTTGTATCATCAGTATAATACGGCGGGATATAAAATTATAAAAGCATTAGTATTTAGTTATATTAAACATTCTAATGACCAAGATCTAATTCAGGCTTTGAGATGGAAAGGTGTAGTTATAACTCATCATTTAGCCTATAGTTCAATAGATATGGAAGACTTTGGTTTGATTGGTGGTCCTGGATACACATTTCTTCCATGGCCTTATACTACTCCTATTGTTGGTGGTATAAGTAATGATAGTCAATATATTAATAGTGTTGAAAATATTTTAGGTAAAAATTACTTTAAAGAAACTGAATATAATTCATATTTTCAGACATTAAATAGTTGGAAAAATAAACCTGGAAGTGAGATAGATGAGTTAGGTAAATATCCAGGTAAAATAGATTTTGGTCAATTAAGATATTTTAATAATGGTAATTTTGATATGAATAATTTACTTGGAATATCTTCTAATATAACAGATTTAGAAGATGGATCTATATTCCATCCATATAATGATTTTAATCATTGGCAAGGTGATCCGTGTCAAACAGATGAGAATCAAGATTATTTAGATCAATATTTTGAAGATTTATATGAATGTACAAATTTACCAACATATCCTCAAGATTCTTGTGTTGGACTTATATTTATAGAAGACAGTATGCGTACTGATTTAAAAAATGCTTGTAAATTAGAATTAAGTGTTAGTGATATAGATAATGGTGCATTGATAGATACATCTTTGGGGGATAAAAAAGGTATACTTATAGGTGATTATTCTTTAGAGAAACGTGATTATTTAGATCCTGTGGCAAAGACATCAGAACCTATTGTACCTGAAATAGATGATGTTGATTCACCACCATTAAAATTTGTGGAGGATATTACTACATAATGGAGACTTATAAATGCCAATTATAGAAGATAATTTTGATCCTTCGATATTAGAATTAATCACATCTGGATTTGATTCGGTAGATACCTTTGATCCAGTTGCTGGTGATTATGTTAGAATGTCTGTATATGATAGACAAGGTACATTAGTATCTATATACAGATCAGATTCTACTTGGGATATTAATTCTGCTACCGGATCTCCAAATAAAATATTTTATGATAATGATTGGACTCCATTTTTTAATCTGACTGGTGATGTATATTCAGAAGAAATATCATTTCCATATATAAATCAAGTTCAATTACCAATATATAAAGATTCTGATGGTAAAGTATATGTTAAACCAAATGATACATTAGATGCTGACCCCAACATAGATTATAATAAAGGTTTTTATACTTTAAAATTTGATTTTATATGGGATTCATTTAATGGTGCTATAGGTGGATTAGGTTATGTAAATCCAAAATTTTATTTAAGAGAAATATCTCCATCAAGAACTGAGGTTAGATTATTAGTTAGACAAAATATCACCCAAAATAATTCAGAACAAGTACCTCTTAATCAACAATTTATGGATGCTTTTAGTGATTTAAATGTTGGTTTAAGTGATTTAACTTGGGTTTTAGGATTACCTGAAGCAAAAAATATTAATATTTTAAATTATGCATTTGATAATATTTCTATACCAAATACTAATTCTTTAGTTTTAAAATTAAGTGGTGAAGTACCAATTGATGTAAAATCTCCACAATCTAAAAATATTATGATTGGTAAGGAGATATATCCTACTCAAACAGAAGAAATATTTTATATAACAGAAGATGCTGTAGATGATGAAATATACTCATTAACTCCAGATAATACAATAGAAACTGATAATAGTACTTTATCTTATGATATACCTCAAAGTTATAATGATTTAATTGGAACTTCTTCTACTTTTTCTGACGGTGATGCTTCGAATGTAGAATTATCTGTATACTCACAAAGTCATGATAATTTAAATATTGATTATTCTGAATTTGAAAATTATGCATTTTTTGGTTCAGCTGAACAAAAATTAAAAAACTTTTATAATAAAGTTAAAAAAATAGAAGATTATTCTTTAGAAATAAGTTCTTCTATGACTTCTATACCATCTGATCATATAGATGCTACTTTTGTTACTGAATCTTCTGTAGTAGAAAGAAGAAGAAATTTATTTAAAAATATAAATGAAATAGTTACTAATTTTACTCCTTATGAATTATGGATGTATAGAAATAATATTCATTCTGGATCATATCCTAAATCTGGAAAAGACCATTCTAATTATCCACCTATATCGGGTAGTTTTAATGAATATTTTGGAAATGATATAAGTGGTGATGCCAGTGTTATAAAAGATTATTATGGATTTAAAACAGTATATAAAATTTCTACTGGTGATGATAATATAATATCTCAAAGTAATTTTACTGGTGATGATAGTATAGGTTCAAGTTTATATGATACTTGGTATACTGGATCAACTAGTAACTGGAGATTTGAAAATAATGAAATTGGTTATGTTCCGGGCGGTGGAGATACTAAATTGTATCATATATCTGGTGGATTAGATGATACCTTATTCAATAAACTTGATGATCCACATACTGTTCAAAACTTTAGTTTATTTAGAAATAATACTAAATATAAAATTAGATTTAAATTATCTACTTGTTATGTTGGTGATAATTTAACCTTTAGATTGGGAGGTGAAGAGGGAGCTGAATCTAAAATATTTACAGTTGATGTCACTGATAGTGGTTCTTATTTTGAACATGTATTGGATGTAGAAGCTGCATCATTTCCAGGTGAAAATTATAATTATTTAGTTATAGATGCTGGATCATTATTTTCAGGTTCACTTGATGACATTGAAATATTAGCAGCTACTGATGTAGATGGAAGAGCTGATATATTTACTGATCAATATAGAGTTGAAGATTACCCTTTTCATCATTACAATGGAAAATATTATTTATCCTTTTTAGCTAGTTGGGATAGTTTACCTCATTGGGAAAATTATAATGCATCACAATCGGTAAATTCATTGGGAGAAACAATTGAACCTATTCCTATGGATGCATTTAATTCAGAATCTATACAAACTCAAACGGAAGAATCAAATACATCTGGAAGTTTTCATAGATATATTTTAGCGGCTTCTCAATCTTATTGGAGATATCCTGATGATGAAAGTATTCAACTTACTGCATTAGACGAAGCAGATGCAACTAATTCTACTTTTGGTTGGGAAATTTTAGATGGTGAAAATATAACTGGATCTTATGGTCAAAATATTTTAAATCAAAATAATTTATATAATGAATTATATTCTTATGGTAGTTCTTCTATACTTCCATCTGGTGAATTATTTAGATTATATCATATAACTTCATCGGATGCGTTGGCTCCAGTTTCTCATTCTTATGTAATGGATGTAAAATTATTTAGAGAAGATAACATATGGTCAGGTCAACCATCTGATATAATAGATTTTTCTCATTTATATAGTACTTCTTCAAACGCAGTGAACACTTGGTATGAAAATAGAATAGATAGTGCTTCTCAATATGATAGACAGAATGTACATTATTTATATAATCAATTACCTCAATTTATTAGAGATGAGGATGAAACCAAAACATTAGAAAAATTTATAAATGTAATAGCTGAACAATTTGATGCTTTAAAAAATTATATAGATAATTATATTCATTTAAATTATAGATCTTATCAAGAAATAGATTCTATTCCTTATAATATAATAGAAATAATTGGTTCAAACTTTGGTTGGAAATTTATTAATACAGGTGCTCTCAAGAATTTATTAGATTACCATATTGGAAATAAAAAGAAATCAGCTTATAAAGATGTTTCTGCTCAAATATGGAAAAATGTACTCAATAACTTAATATACATTTATAAATCAAAAGGAACTGAAAATAGTGTTAGGGCTTTATTAAATTCGTTTGGATTACCTCCTAATATTTTAACAGTTAGAGAATTGGGTGGTTCTTTAGAAAGTCAAACAAATCCGACTGTAGATTTTTTAAATCCTGAAGGTGTTGAATTTTCTGTAGGTAATGTTTCTTATAATAAAGAACAAAGATATATTCAATCAATGAATATTAATGAAAGAAGTACAAATTCATTTAAAACAGATTGGAATACATCTGAAAGTGGTTTAAATGTCGGTGTAGAATTTATTGGAACTTTTCAACATAATAATGCTACTCAAAGTATACTTTTATCTTCTGGATCTTATAGACAAAATTGGGATTTGGTGTACCACCCAGATCAAAATTCTGATAAAAATGCCCATTTAGAATTAAGAACTAATCTTACGGAAACTGGATCGGTTCTCATTGAGGCATGGCCAGTATCCCAAACTACTTTAGTTTCTGATAGTTTACCATTAACTGAAGATGGTGGTAAATATCCTTGGCATATTTTGGTACAAAGAATTGAAGCATCTGACTATGGTGCTTACAATAATAATTTTCCACTTACAAGTTCATTGGAAATGCATGTAGCTAGAAGAATTGGAGATACTATCACTCATTATTGGAGTGGTTCTGTTGATGTTTCTGGATCTTCTAGTACTAATTTTATATCTACTGGATCAGGTGCGGTAATTAACTCTGATAATTTAGTATTTGGTGATCCGGGTGCATCAGATATAACTTTTGCAGCTCCATTTACTGGTTCTATATCAGAAGTGAGAGTATTAGCTCAACCTATAACAGCTTCTAAATTTTATACTCATGTTTTTAATCCAGATAGTGTTGTTGGAAATACTCAAGATGGATTTATGGATATTATTCATAGATATTCATTTAAAGGAAATTATTTCAAGGATGATGATTATATAGTTATAAAAGACAATGGTAGTGGTGTTAGTGGTTCTAAACCTGTAACTATTTCTAAATCTAATGTGACAAGGTTACCTTCTTTTAGAAAAAATTATTATGATTTTTATGAATTTAATCCTAGATCTATAGATTTAAAACAATTTAATTCTAAAAAAGTAATAGTTTCTGATAAAAGAGAATTTATAGGTACTGAATTAAGTCCTGTAGAAAATAGATCTGTTGGTGATTTATATGTAGATAAAGAATTAAAAAGAATAAGAAATTTTGATCCTATTGTTGATATTTCTATTTCTCCGGCTAGAGTTATAGATAGGTTAATAACTTCTTATGTCAGTGATTGGTATCTCGGTGATTTACTTGGTGATCCATTAGATAATTCCAAATCTAATTATACAGATTTAACAGTATTTGCGAAAAGATTATTTGGTCAATTTGATGGTTTAATAGATGTTAACCAATGGATTAGATCTCAGGCTGGAATGATTCCAGATGGATTTTGGACTACTTTAGAAGAAATTCTTCCAGCATCAGTTCAGTCTATAACTGGATTAACTATAGAAAATCATCTTTTATTTAGAAATAAAAATCCAAAAGATTTATTAGATTCTTCTAAAAAATATAACGGATACCCAACTGCTCAAGTTTATACCGCCCGTACAGATCATAGTATGGCGAATAGTTTTGTACCAGAAATAATTTCTAATACACCATCTATAGTTGTAACGGATGATATCACAGTTGAAGCAACAAATCCAATTCCACCAATGGCTACAGATTTTTATAATTTTGAAACAGATTATAATGTAACATCTGAAGTTAAAAAAGATTTATCTGGAAAAATATTAATTAATACTGATACCAGTATAATGATGACATCTTTTATTAATGGATTATTGATAGATACTATTTCTTTAATTGAAAGTGAAGATAATCCAGATGGTGTTGATATAAATAGTTGGTTTGATTATCCAACTGAAGCTGTTATTGAATTGGAAGAGGATATAATAATATCTACTATTCATAATGATGTTAAAATTGCGGATATTGATGTACCAGATCATATATCATCTAGTATTCATGTTCCTTATAAATCTGAAGATATAGATTTATCTTATATAAGTAATTTGGATAGTGAATTTAAAGATTCATTAGATTCAAAAATAGATATATCAAACTTATCAGTTCTTTCATCTAGTATTAAAGAACATGTTGTAAGTGAAGATATAGATTTATCTGATATAACAAATTTAGAAACTTCTGTACCAGAACATCATACATCTAATATACCTATAACTGATTTAAAAGTGTTATCATCTAGTATTCAAGATCATCCTTTAAGTGAAGATATAGATTTATCTGATATAACTGATATTAAGACATCATTCAAAGATTCATTAGATTCTAATATAAACATATCAAGTTTATCAGTTCTTTCATCTAGTTTACAAGATAAATTAATAAGTAGAGATATAGATTTATCTGATTTATCTGATATAAATACTTCCTTTGAAGATAAGATTAGGTTTGATATAAATATATCAAGTCTTTCTACTATATCATCTAGTTTTGAACATAAGATAACTTCTAATAAAATAGATTTATCCGACTTATCTGATATAAATAGTTCTTTTGAAGATAAGATTAAATTTAATTTGGATGTGTCCAATTTAAATGTTATTTCTTCTAGTTTTAAAGATAATATATCTGTTGATAAAATAGATTTATCTGACTTATCTGATATAGATAGTCAATTTCAAGATATACTGATGGTAGATGACATTGATATGGGGTTAGTAAGTCACAATATGGTATCTGCTAGCTTGTATGATTATATAGATCAAACCAATAGGTTACAGAAAAACGAAGTAGCAACTATTACTTCTTTCAAACAAATAGTTCCTACGGGAGAAGAGTCTAAATCTTTTATAAGAGGATCTTCATTCCATAGAAAAGGAAAATGGGATTCTGAAAAATATTTAGATCCTACTAATGAAAATTATGTAATAGATGTGGGTGTTAGTCCTCATGCAACCTTTAGACCTCATTGGACAATGCAACCAGTATCTGGAGCTTTTTATGAAACAGAAATGGTATTTAGATCTATAGGTGATACCGAAACACTTAATTTTTGGGGAGATAGATATTCAGTTACACAACCACATTCTGATTATCCTAATGTAGTTGTATATGGTAGGGATTGGCATAATTATGATAACGATCACCCTCAAATGTTTGGTGGTAGAAATATAATGAAAAACAGACCAGGTAAAGGAGGAGCTCCAGGTGGTAATAGGGGTAGACATGATGGTAGAAAAATAGGAAGAACACAAAGAATATATACTTGGAAACATTTTTCTGATACATTTGTAGAATTTAGTAATGAAGGATTTACTTGGGGTGATGATTTTGAAAAAATATATTATCCTCCTGATAGTTATTTTAAAATAGGATGGACATTAAAAAATCAAAGAATTAAAAGAGTAACTACAAATCATGGTCCAACAGCTGGTGGAGTTCCAGCGACAGATGCTGGTGGTAATAGTGTTTTTGGAAATAAAGGTGGGGATCTTTTAAAAAGAGGATGGTACGATCCAGAAAATCTTATAACTGGTCGAACTGAAGTAGTAATAAGTAGACAAGTTCAAGGTGGATCTAAGAAACTAAAAGTATCAAATCCTGATTAATATTTAATAAAAAGTATATTTTTTTAATAAACTTTATATTTATTAATGAATAGGAACAGGAATGAAAATAAATAATTTAAAAAACATAATAAGTTTATATTTATTTATAGTATATCAAATAGGATAAATTTACAGGAGAACAATTATGGGATTTCAACCAGATACAGGGGCAGTAGTAGTAAAAGCCACTTTAACAGATTTAGGAACAAAATATCTATTAACCGAACCAAATAAATTTGTAATAGACAAATTTGCAGTTTATGATGATGAGGTAGATTATAGATTATGGAATCCAGATCATCCAAATGGTACAGATTATTATGGTTATGCCATAGAAAACTTACCTTTATTAGAACCAATAACAACAGCAGCTTATCAATTAAAATATGCTTTACATAGAGATTATGAAAGAGATACTGCTAGAGTTGGTGTAGGTGAGATATTAGGTGATGGTCAATCTAGTGTTGTACTGGAATCTATCAGAGACGTACATGATTTAGCAATTAGATATCATAATATAACACCTGAAAATATAGAAGTAACTGTTGGAAATAAAACAGTAGCTGCAATCAATCCTAAATCAGGTAATATGGTTGAAAAAGATATACGTGGAACGGCTATTGCTAATACTACAAGAGCTGCTGGATTTATACAACCTAGAAGGTTTACAACAGGTCCATCGGGTGATGTTGTTGAATTTCAAATTTCAGCTGAATTAAACCCTAATGTACATGATCCTGTAACGACTATGGTAACTATTAGAGAAACGAGCCATAATGTAATTAATCATATTTTAGTGACTGTTCAACCAAATGGTAACTTGAATTTAGCACCAACAACACCATCTGGTAAATAGGAAAGAAAGCAATTAAGGAGATTATAGAATGATATTTAAAGAATTAACAATAAATGACAGACATACCGACACTACAAAATTGACCCAAGGAATTTTTACTGGTGGAGCTGGTACTTTAGAAGGTCCGGCTTTTAGTACTGCCTCTATTTCTTCTAGTAATGTTGCTTACTTTTACACACTTCAAGAGGGTAGTGGTTCTACTGCAGTTGAAAGATTAGATGTCGCTTGGGGACATAAATATGGATCTGGATCATCTGCTACTACATATGCAAATGCTTCAAAAGCGATTTATAGACAATGGGCTAATTTAATATTAGATTCCAATAGTTCTCAAAATCAAGATCCATCTTTTACATTTAAAAGTATTTTTTCTGGAAGTGAAGATGTAACAGTAGATAATACACCAGATAGTGTTTATATTTTATCTGTAAAACAAGATACTACTAAAGATAGACTTGATCAAAGATGGTCAATTGTATTAAGTGGTTCTCGAACTAACTTGGGTGGTGCAGCTGATCACCCTACAGGATCATCTTTACATTTAACAAATTATACAGCAAGTTTATATGAAGATCAATCTACAGTGGGTGGATACTATAAAGTAATTAGTGGTTCAGCTGGAGTTCCATCTTCAATAACTAATGAAACAACTTGTTATGGACATTTCTATCCAGAGTTATCAGCTATTGTATTTGATGCTGACAGACTTTCTGGAAGTCTTAATGGTGATGCTGCCTTTGTTACTGAAGGTGGAGGAGCTGGACATGATCATACAGGACTTGGTCTAAACGTAGGATTAACACCTGATCTTTCAACAGATGGAACAGCAGACAATGCTGGTAAATTAGTACACGCTTTAACTGGAACTAGATCAATATTAGGTGATGCATCATCTGCATCTGGATCAACAGGTGGTTCAATAACAATGAGAAGTGAAGAAGATATCAACCAAACAACATACTATTGTAGAATGTGGCATAATGAGTTTAATATCTCATCTAATCCATCATTCTTAGAGAGTGGATCTGAATTGGGTGATATTGATACAAACTTTATCGGTAATCCAACAGTATATGCGACTGCGATTGGTTTACATAATTCAGATGGTGATTTAATAGCTGTAGCTAAATTAAGTGAACCTCAAAAGAAAAACTTCAATACTGAATTAACTGTAGCCGCTAAAATTGACGGATAAGAGATATGGACAATACAAATGTCAAGCGAGATAACTCCAAATGATATTAGGTATATTGAATCCACAGTTCATAAAACAATAACTTTGTCGAACGAAAGTGATGGTATAAGTACCGTCACTTTCATATCGGCATCTTCACCTACAAACGCAACATCATCAGAATTTCATTATTATAATGCTATAAATCATCTTCATTATAGACCAATTGCACATACCCAATGGGGTAATTCTTGGATTCCTGAAATGTATGGTATATATGATCATGATCATTATAGACAAAGTGGATCAAGTGATTCTTCTTGGACAAGAACTGAATTTGATAATTTTAGACCACAATATAAAAATAAATTTCATGATAAAGGATTATTATTAAATCTTTCTTCAAGTAGATATGGTAATCAAATTAAACCAGGTACTTTTCGTCTGACTGATACAAGTAATGGTACAGGTGCAAGAACTTTTCATTTAATAGATGATGGTTTTGGAAATTTATATAATCCAAATGCACAAGAATATCAAAATAGTGAAACTTCTATATCATCATCAGATAATTATGTTGGGAATATATTTTATGAACAAGGATTGGTAGTTTTAACTGAAACTGGATCTTATACATCAGGTGTAAGTAAATATTATTATAATGGTGGTACTGCATATTCAATGTCATTTGATTCTGATGTTAGTATTAAAACTATGGAATTTACTTGTAAAATTCCTGCGGATCAATACAATATAACTTCAAATCCTACAATATTATCAAGTAGTTTGGGTTATCCATCAGTTGAACAAACTAAATGGTTTGATTATAATGTACAAGCCACTAGAAGTTTTTGGAATATTGTAGATGGTGAAATTGCAATACCATATAGAGATAGAAATTTTCAACCTTATATAACTCACATAGCTTTATTTAATGAAGATGATGAACCTTTGATTAAAACATCATTTCCACACCCAATAAGAAAACCAGATGATCAAGATTTAGTTATAAAAGTTCAGATGGATTATTAAGGTTTTTATAAAAAAATTATATATTTATATAAGATAGATCTTTGAAATAAAGAGGTTACACTAACTAAAATCGGAGAACTGATATGGAAGAAGCAATCCAAAATCAGGTTTCATTTTTATTGGGAAAATACGGATGGTTATTTTTAGTTGGTGTTCTAACATTACTCTTCAGAGGCACAATTGAAAAGTTTGTTTCTGGTATGTTTGTTTTTATGGGTAATGATTACAATGAAGATGATGTAGTGGAAGTAGATGGTAAGCCAGGACGGATAGTGAGATGTGGAATATGGAGTACAACTTTCTTTACATATGATGTCAGAGATGGGGTCATTGTAGGAGGAGCAAAACTAGTAGTTCAGAATGACAAACTGAAAGACTTAAAAATAGAAAA
>CETC01016935.1_pt1 | contig 26093 bp, 36 predicted proteins | sample 326911 | NCBI WGS metagenome assembly CETC01 (sample SAMEA2622694, study PRJEB7988) | marine metagenome | isolation source: saline water (ENVO:00002010), including | reverse complement strand
AGTCTGAAGATGCTGGAGTCTGATTATCTCGAAGTGAAGTTCTCCATTGGCTGGGAAGAAACTGGCCTACAACAACTGCTAGCTGGCAACGTAGTAGAGAAGAGCACAATCAAGGAAGGCACGGACATTGTAACCCAATTCATTCTTGGAGAGGGCTACACTTCCCTAAACCATGCCAAAGTTAAGACAGTCGTTGCTCCCGGCAAGACTATCGCTGATGTGATCGAGGTGTGCAGAACATTCATGCCTGGAGTTGCACGTGGTGGTTATGTTGGGACCAACCTCAACAACAAGGTTATCTACGGATACCCAATGAATGGCACTCCCAAGCGAGAGCTTGATCGTATCTGCAATGCCCACAATCTAGAGTGGCGTGTAGACAACAACGTACTTTCCGTCAGTGATAAGAACGGATTGGTGAGCAAGGATACTTCTCTGGCTCCTCTAATCTCTCCAGCCACTGGCAACCTGATCGACATTCCATTCCACACTTCAGGCGAGGGTGTGAAGCTTCCCAAAGATAAGACTCGCAAAATGGGCGTTCAACTACGAGCACTCTGCGATCCGAACATTATCCCTGGAAGCCTTATCCGCTTGGAGTCGAAATACATTACTGGGTTCTATCGTGTAAACGACGCTCGGTACTACGGAGATTATCGCGGTCAAGACTGGTACGTGGATTGCTTCTGTTCAACAGCAGATGATGTGGAGCTAGCATGAATGACGTATCTTTTGAAGAGCTTCTGCTTCTAGGGGCTGAGCGTAGAATGGAAGGCATCTACACTTCCATGCCCTGCATCATCACCCACATTCCAAACGGTTTGCGGGATATGCGGATCGACGTACAGCCTGCAATCAATGTGGACTACGCTGGAGAGGGCGACGAGCACACTCAGATCTTGGGTGTACCGCTTATCTTCCCGTCAAGCAAGACTGCAATGCTGAGCTTTCCCCTGGCAGTTGGTGACACAGTGTTCTGTTCATTCTCACAGAGAGCGATGGACAACTTCAAGCAAGGCACCGGCCAACCAACAGTGGTGGCTGACCTCCGTATGTTCGACGTACAAGACGCTGTAGCCATCCCTGGCCTCTTCCCCTTCTCAGAGTCTCGCAACGATCAGAGCAAGCGCTCATGGCCTCACAACACAGCCGACACGGTGCTTGCCACTAACCTTGGCACTGGTACTGAGGTTGAGATTCGGATGACGCCCGGTGGTGTCCTGACAATCAACACAAATCAAACCGTCAACGTGAACTGCACCACTGCAAACATCACTGCCTCGAATATGAAGGTGGATGTACAGAACACAGTGTGGAGCGGGAACATGACCTTCAATGGTGACATTACCCACAACGGTACATACACATTGGATGGCATCGTTATGAACTCTCACGTTCACAGCGGAATTCAATCTGGTCCTAGCAAAACAGCTGGCCCTGAATAAGAGGTACACATGGACCTACTACTTGATCCAGTCACTCACGATATCATTTACCAGAACGGCAAGACACTGGTCACTCAATCTAAAGCTGACGTTGTTGCACAGCGATTGAAAATCAAGCTGAACACTTTCCTGGGAGAGTGGTTCCTTGACTTGGATGTAGGTATCCCGTACTTCCAACAGATCCTCAACAAGGTCAGAAACAAATCAACGATTGATGCCATCTTCCAGAGAGCAATCCTAGAAGACCCTGACGTGATTGAAATGATCAGCTACACCAGCGACCTCAATGGCCGCTCAAGAACTTTCTCTCTGGACTTTGCGGTTCGTGTAGAGAACAACGAAATTGTTCCTATTAACTTCGAACTTCTTGTAGGAGTATAACATGGCAGGACTTACACGCTATGGCTTGGAGATTAAACGTCTCCCTGACATTATCGCTGATCGCCAACAGAGAGCACGCAACATCTTTGCAGATATCACTCCTGCTGGTGACGAAGTGGATGTTGGGCCTAACGCTGCACTAGGCCGACTGATCGGTCTGGTATCTCCAGCTGAAGCAGACCTATGGGAAGCTCTCCAACAAGTTCACGATAGCTTCAACCCTAACGCAGCTCAAGGCTACGCCCTGGACAACCTAGTATCGCTGTCTGGTATTATCCGTCAACCATCTACCCGTACAACGGCACAGGTGTTGCTGACTGGTTCTATCAACACACTGGTTCCTACCTCTGTGAAGGTATCGTCTCGGGCTACCAAGCATATCTTCTCTCTGGCGAACACAACCAGCCTGACGCCTCAGAACGCAAGTGGCGTTGGTGTCGATGTTATCTTGGCTCAAGCTTTTACAGATTACACTGTAAGCTACACCACAGACAATTTCACCTACATTGACATCACAATCAACTCTGGTCCAGCACCAACCAAAGAAACCATCCTGACTGCACTTGCAGCGGAAGCTCAGAACCTCACTGGTGCCATCTTCCTCTCGAAGGTAGAGAATGGACTCCTAAGTATCCAGCGCCTTGACCCGTTCCAGCTAGCCACATTCACTGTTGGAGCTAACCTGCAAATCACTAAGGTGACGAAGCTGGGCGTTGTGCAAGATGATGAGATTGGACCTTTCAGCCAGCCAGCTGGATCGATTGAAACTATCTCTGTCCCGGTTGCTGGTCTCGACTCTGTAATCAACCCGCTTCCAGCTACACCAGGGCGGCTACAAGAGACAGACGAAGAGCTACGTGAACGTTTCCGTAACAGCAAGTTCTTCCAGGCTCGTAACATTCTCGAAGCTCTGCTAGATGCACTTCGCAACGTGGCTGGTGTAGAGGACGTTAAGATCTATGAGAACGACACCGATGACTACAACGAGATTATCGGACTGGATGCTCACAGCTTCATGCCAATCGTTCTAGGCGGATTGAATACCTCTGTTGCTGAAGCCATCTGGCAGAACAAGCCAACAGGAATTGGATCGAAGGGTGACACTACTGTCAGCATCATCGATAGTCAAAACCTTCCACACCAGATCAGTTTCCGTAGACCTACTGAAGTGCCGATCTACATTAACATCGAGCTTCAAGATCTTGGCGGTCTATCTGGTGACGCTGCAACCCAAATCAAACAACGCATCATGGACCACGTCAAAGACTCTTATTTGATCGGTGACGAAGTCATTTACTCCCGCCTGTACACTCCAGTGAACTTGGTGCCAGGACATGCTGTGAACAGTTTGACAATGGGCGTAGTTCCCGATCCAACAGGGACTTCAAACATTGTCATCGATTATGACGAAGTTGCAACATTTTCGCTTGACAGAATCACCATTACCGTACTATAATTGGAGGGAACATGGCTCTTAACCAGTTTGATGTAGACAATTACCTTGAAACAGCCGTCACTCGTGTGACTCAGCAGTTCAGGGGCAAGCCTGTGTTTGAGCGCTACCTCAAGCTGCTTCTTTCGGGCTTTGATGAAATCCAAGACGCTGTCCGTCAACTCCAAGTCGAGCGAAGTATTGATACTGCTATCGGTACTCAGCTCGATGTTATTGGTGACATTGTAGGACGTAGCCGTGAGACGGTAACTGCTGAGCTGTTTGAATACTTTGGTTTCTTCGGCCACCCGCAAGCAGATACATTCGGCAGCTTGAACGACTTCTCTGTTGGTTCCACTTGGTATTCACTAGGTGGTTCCATCGGTCGAGCACGTCAACCAAGTGACGAAGAATACCGTTTGATCCTGAAGGCGAAGATTCTGAAAAACAGAACACTCTCTCGCCCTGAAGACGTTATCGAGGCCTACAGATTCCTGTTTGGTACTTCCGCAGTATACCTTGAAGAGTATGGACCAGCTGCGGTAAGAATCGGTATCGGTAAAATTCTAAGCTCTGTAGAGCGAGGCCTCCTGTTCGACTTGACTGGGGTAGGTCCTCTACTCCCTAAAACGATTGGCGTTAACTACTCCTATTCTGAATACAACGCCTCTCGTTTGTTCGCAACAGAGGGCTATCCGATGGCTATTGGTGTGGGTGACTTAAACATCCCTGATAGCGGCGGAATGCTCAGCAACCTAATCTCTTAAAACCGAGGAATATATGGTCGATCTAGTAAAGACGAGTATGGCTCGCATTTGGGCTAACCAAGGGGATATCGTCTCCCCAACTGACGAGAAGATTGAAGAAGGCTGGGGTGTTGAACCTGTTCCTCGTCAGTGGTGGAACTGGATGCAGAACCGTGTTGATAGCAACATTGCGTATCTGCTTCAGAAAGGTATCCCTGAATGGGATAACACTACAGAGTACATTGTCAACAAAAGCTATGTCCAACGTCAAGACGTAGTTTTCAAGTGTATCAAAACCAACACTGGGAAAGATCCTCTATCGAACGCTGACAGCTGGGTTAAGGCATTTGCTAGTGCCTCTGCTGCACTGGAAGCCATTGGTAAGCTCACTCCAGCTCCAGACACCTTCCCGTACTTCACAGGAGCTAACGTCGCTGCATTGACAGCGCTGACTCCTTTGGCTCGTACATTCTTGGCTGCTAGCACTACCGCTCAGATGCGGTCTGCAATCTCTGCTCAAACTGAGAGTGCAATCCTGACCGCCCTGGCTAACGTGCCTACCGGAATCAACGCCCTGCCGTACTTTACCGGACAAGCTCAAGCCAACACAACTATCCTGACTGCGTATGCTCGTAGCCTGCTGGATGATGACAGCGCCTCTGCTGCACGTTCAACTCTAGGCCTTGGATCAATGGCAGTGCAAGACAGCACAGCAGTGAACATCACAGGTGGTAGTATCTCCGGTATTGCCCCTTTGCCAGTATTGTCTGGTGGTACTGGTGCCGGTACTGTATCTGGCGCTCGTAGTAACCTGGGCCTTGGAACAGCTGCTATTGTAGACACAACTACAGGTAGTATGGATGACAACACTAGCCGTGTTATGAAGGTCGGTGATTTTGGGATTGGTCGGAAGTTTACTTCTCAAGTATTTGACTTTAACCAGATTGCTGACACTCTTCCAGCAACTGGTTTCTACCCATACATGTCAAACGTTGGTAGCACAAACGGTCCAACCTCTGGATCATACTTCTACCTATTCCAGCTCGTATATTCAACCAGCGGTAACGTTACTCAGATCGCCTACCCTTATAGAGACAACGTTGATGGTGGTATCTGGACTCGTTCACGCTTTAATGGGATCTGGACCTCTTGGGTTCAAAACCTGACCACAGCCTCACTCTCTGCGTTCATGAACTCGTTGATTGCTATCAACGATGCCACAGCGTTCCGTGTAGCCATTGGTGCGGATAATGCCAGCAACCTGACTTCAGGAGCTGTTCCTGTAGCTCGTGGTGGTACTGGCGCAACAGCCAATACAGGTACTGGACGAAACGTCCTGCACACCTCTCCAGAGTTCATTGGTACACCTACAGCACCTACAGCTCCATCTGGAACTAAAACTACTCAGCTTGCAACCACCGCTTTCGTAATTGACAACGCTTCGGCTAACCCAATCGGAACTGTGATTCAATCAGCCTCTGACACTGTTCCATCAGGGTACTTGAAGTGCAACGGAGCTAACGTTTCTCGTACCACTTATGCAGCGCTGTTCAATGTTATCGGCACTCGTTACGGTGTTGGTGATGGTAGCACAACATTCACACTTCCAGATCTTCGTGGTGAGTTCATTCGTGGTTGGGATGATGGCCGTGGTGTCGACGCTGGACGTGGTCTTGGTAGTTGGCAGGATGGGCAGAACGAGTCCCACACTCACGGTGCCTATACTAACTCTGCTGGCAGTCACACACACACTGGTAGTACAAACTCTGCCGGTAACCACACTCACTCCATAGACTATGGGCGTGGGGAAGAAGACCAGAGAAACACTGGAAACCCAGGTGGTTACTACCGTGGATACAACGATCAAACTGGTGCTGCTGGTGCACACACGCACTCCTTGGATATCAATTCAAACGGCGCTCACACCCACAGTGTTGTAGTTAATGCTTCAGGTGGTAACGAGTCTCGTCCACGTAACGTCGCCTTGATGTTCTTGATCAAGTTCTGATGCTCATTAATAGGGCCGAAAGGCCCTTTCTTCTTTAGGAGAAGTCATGCCTAGTATTCCAAAGCCGAATTCACTGTCACTTATTTGGGCGGCTCAAGGAACTAAAACTGCACCAGAGCCAGATAAAATCAATCAGGGCTGGGTAGTTGAACTTCCACCATACCAGACAGCAAACTACATCGAAAACAAGCAAGACCAGTTCATTGCCCACGTGAACCAGTACGGTATCCCAATTTGGGATAACACTACTGAGTACCAAGGGGGGAAGAGTCTTGCCCAAGGCAGCAATGGGGTTGTGTATAAGTGCACATCAACCCATACAGGGGCTGATCCTACAAATCCTCTCAACTCTAACCGTTGGAAGATTGCTTTTGAAGAGTATGGTAACGTAGCCATCCTCCAGGCAGAAGTAAACGCATTCCGTACCAACTACAACACGCTGAATGCTCTGACCAACAAAGAAGCTGCACGTATCAACCTGCAAGTGTATTCTCGCATCGAGTCTGATGATCGGTTTGCACCTAAAGCTGGGTCGTCAGGTACAGCCTTCAGTGTAGCCTATGCATCACTTCCAGCGCATGCTGTTCCACTTGGGCAGCTGAACTCGTTGCTAGCTGGTGCTACAACAGAAAATGGTGGTGTCGCTCGATTCGCCACAGCAACTGAGGTTAAACAGGGAAGCCTAACAAACGCGATGGTGTCTCCTGACACTGGTCGTCAAGCTTACCTGATGCAGTCAAACAACCTGTCTGACCTGCAAAGCCCTGCCACTGCACGTAGCAACCTGGGACTTACGTCTACAGCTACTACGCCTTCGCAGACTTTCGTTAGTGCAATCAGCCTAGTCGGACAAGTTGCCACATTCGCTGGAACAACCTCTCCTGCTGGATGGATCATCTGTGATGGTCGAGCTGTTAGCCGTGCTGTCTACTCTGACTTGTTCTCAGTAGTTGGTACAACATACGGTGCCGGTGATGGTGTATCTACCTTCAACGTTCCAGATTGCCGTAACGAATTCATTCGTGGTTGGACTGGTAACACAAGTTCTGTTGGTCAGAAGTTTACCGATACTCTCGGAAGCCACTCACACATCGCCTCTGTCGCAGACAGTGGATGGCACGCCCACACAGCTTCAACGGGCGGCGCAGGTTACCACGCCCACAGTGGTGCGACAGACACACAAGGCGCTCACACTCACTCTGTGAAAGAGGGTAATGCTGGTCCAGCTTGGATTGGAGGTGATGTCCTAACATCTGGTGACGACTACACCCAAAGTATTGCGTACTACTCAAATACCCTTGCAGCTGGTGCTCACTCACACAACCTCTCTATTAACGCAGTTGGAGATCACGTTCACAGTGTATCTGTTGCAGGTGCTGGTACTCACTCACACAGTGTTTCAATCAGTGCTACAGGTAGCGGTGAAACACGTCCTCGTGGGATCTACATGCTTATCTGCATCCGACACTAAGGTGATCTATGACTCTTAAATTGGCAGATTACGAAAAAGCAGCCAAAGAACTTGGAGTCGATGTGGCTTCGGTGAAGGCTGTTGTTGAAGTTGAAAGTCGTGGTGAAGGATTCCTTGACTCCGGTGAACCTGTGATTCTCTTTGAGCGTCATGTGTTCAACCGGCGTCTACGCAATAAAGGGATCGTTGTCCGTGACCAACCAGATATTGTTAACCCAGTTGCTGGCGGATACAAAGGAGGCGCTGCCGAACATAAGCGTCTCCAGCGTGCTGTTGCAATTGACAGAGAAGCAGCTCTTGAGAGTGCTTCCTGGGGATTGTTCCAGATCATGGGTTATCACTGGCAAGCACTTGGGTTCAAAGACCTACAAAGCTTTATCAACGCAATGTACAAAGACGAGGCCTCACATCTTGAGGCCTTTGTCAAATTCATCAAAGTGAACCGTAATATCCACAAGGCACTGAAGGCCAAGAATTGGGCTGACTTTGCAAGAGGCTACAACGGTCCCGCTTATAAAAGAAACCGTTATGACGACAGGCTGGCAACAGCTTACACCAAACATCTAGCATAACGCGAGGACACAAATGCTTATTCAAGGAACGCTATTTCAACCTACGGGAGTTCCGTATTCCAATGTGCAAGTGAAGCTGTCAGCTATTGACACGTCTGATCAGGTGCTGGAAGGATCTGCTTCGTACTTCACTGTCGACGAGCTTGGCTACTACTCCTTGGATATTCCAACTGGACAGTATCAAGTAGCCGTATCATCTAATAGCAGCTACCGTCCAATCGGTACTTTCACAATCACTCCTTTCACTCCAACTACAGCTACCCTCAACGAGCTGATTCTGGTTGGTAAGTCTACTGTCCCAGCTGCACTATATGATGAAGTGCTAGCAAACATTCAGAGAGTAGAAGACGACCTAGCAGATGCACAAGAGGCCAGAGACTTCTTCCAGGCCAACGTAGACGCAGCCAACCAAGCTGCTGCTGATAGTGCCGCTGCCGTAACAGCCGTTCAAGAAGACCGTGACGCTGTAGCCTCTCTTTGGGCTGCTGCTCAGATCGACATTGCGGCTGTCAACAACAAGATTGACAACTTCTCCCCAGTCTTCAGTGTTGGTACTGTCGAGGGTGGTGCAACGCCATCCGTAACTGTCACTGGAACCAGTGATCAGCCAGTACTGAACTTCGTCCTGCAACGGGGCGAGCAAGGAGAGCAGGGAATTCAAGGCGAACAGGGTGTGCAAGGCATCCAAGGACCTGTAGGGCCAGAAGGCCCTCAGGGACTCCAAGGTGAGACGGGGTTGCAAGGGCCTCAGGGTATTAAGGGTGACACTGGTGACGTTGGACCACAAGGCTCTCAGGGGCTTACAGGCCCACAAGGACCCCAAGGTGAACAAGGACCTCAGGGTGAACAAGGCATTCAGGGACTTCAGGGTCTTAAAGGTGATAAGGGTGATCAAGGTAACGCTGGTGTTTCCTCTTACGGAGTCGCGGTCTCGCAAGGTTTTGTTGGGTCGGAAGCTGACTGGCTTGCTTCGCTTGTCGGTCCACAAGGGCCTCAGGGCGAAGTAGGGCCTCAAGGTGATATTGGACCTTCAGGTGCTGATGGGAGTGATGGCCCTTCAGCTTACGCTATCGCTGTTAGTTCTGGTTTTGTTGGGACTGAGGCGGATTGGTTGGCATCCCTTGTCGGACCTCAGGGACCTCAAGGCGATACTGGTCTCACTGGTGCTCAAGGTATTCAAGGTGAAGTTGGACCCATCGGTCCAGCCGGTCCTCAAGGAGAACAAGGTATCCAGGGCATTCAAGGCCCTAAAGGTGATACCGGAAACACTGGTCCTCAAGGCCCTATTGGTCTTACGGGTGACCAGGGTGCCGTAGGTGACATTGGACCGCAGGGTATTCAGGGTATTCAAGGGCCTATTGGTCAGAGTGCCTATGAAGTCGCTGTAGACGGTGGATTTGTTGGAACCGAAGCAGAGTGGCTTGCCTCCCTCAAAGGTGATACTGGAGCTGCTGGGACTGATGGAACAAATGGTGTAGACGGTGACTCAGCTTATGAGATTGCTGTTGCAGCAGGATTCGTTGGTACAGAGGTCGATTGGCTTACGTCTCTGAAAGGAGACAAGGGCGATAAAGGGGACACTGGAGATACTGGCGCAGCTGGTGCTGATGGAACCAACGGAGTTGATGGTAAGTCCGCTTATCAGCAAGCTCTGGACAATGGTTTTGTTGGCACGGAAGTTGAATGGATTGCCTCCCTGAAAGGGGAAACAGGTGACCAAGGCCCAGCCGGTCTAACTGGTAACACTGGTCCTACAGGTCCATCTGGTGAAGATGGTATCGACGGAACCAATGGTCTCACTGCCTACGAGATTGCTGTAAACGCTGGCTTTGTTGGTACTGAGTCTGCATGGCTCGCCTCTTTGGTTGGTCCAGAGGGTCCTCAGGGCCTACAAGGTATCCAAGGCGTCAAAGGTGATACAGGCGACCAAGGTATCCAAGGTATTCAGGGAGAGCAAGGACCTATCGGTCTAACAGGTCCTGAAGGCCCACAAGGTATTCAAGGCATCCAAGGTGAGACTGGCCCTCAAGGGGAACAGGGTCTCCAAGGTCCAGAGGGTCCTCAGGGTCCAGCTGGTGTGGATGGTATTGATGGTACGAACGGTGTAGATGGTGACGACGCTACTGGTGGAATCGGTGAATGGTTCCGCGAGAAGATCCAAGCTGTTGTTCCTGGCACTATCGACGTATCCCTTGGTGGTTTCCTTACTGCTACTGCTACCGCCGCTCATACGTGGGCGTTTGACCTCTCAGCACTGGATGTTGGCTATGCCGTATCCTTCAGCATGATGTTGGCTAATGGTGCAGCTGGTACTCAGACTTTCACTGGTGTGGTATGGCCTGCCTCTGGCGAGCCAATTCTAACTGGTGGCTCTGATCTACTCGTGTTTGTCTACGATGGTACGACTATTCGTGGAACTCACGCAGCGAGCTGGACCTCATGATTGGCTTCCGTTTGATGGTAGTTCCACATCAAGCGGGGGGTGAGCCTGTAGACCCTGACTTCGGTACTGGGGTTTACGGGCCTGCTCTTACATTCACTACTGCTGGAGCGCCAGGACCCTACACTGTAACTGACACAAGAAAGCGTGTGGCCATTGTTCTGACTGAGCTTGAGAATGATGCTCAGGGTAACGGACAGCCATATCGTATTGACTTCGATGTAACTGCAAACACGGAAGGAGCAACTGTCACTGTAGACTGGTGCGATATGCAACCATACCTACAAGGGCCAGCTATTGCTGGTAACCATTACGGACATGAATCAGTCGGTCGTGTGGGTGGTTACAGTACTACATATAGATTTGCTGACTTCGATGTTGTAGGGACGATCACCATCGACAATATAATGATTCGCCGGATCTATGAATTTTCGGCGTAATAAGGAACCAACATGATTGGATTTAGAGCTATGAGCCTCAGAGGCCTTGAAGGCCAAATTGTTGCTCCTCCAGCTGAACCAACTGTGCTTCGCCTTGCTATTGCTAACGCTGGTGCCATCCCTTCAGCTGACTACAAATACAATACAGAGACCCTAGAGTTCTCAAAGCAGACTGGGGTTGATGTACAGCCTACGTCCAACGGGGCTTGTGTTAGAGTGTCGCCCACTGGGAAGTGGATGCTCTTTGGTACAATCAACACGCCGTACAACGTGCTGTACAAACGAGTCAACAATGTCTGGGTGAAGTTCTCAGAACTCGCTGTGGCAGGTAGGGTGAATGGAGCATGCTTCTCGCATGACGACACGCATCTTATCATGTCTCACAACTCTGCCCCATACGTGACTATCTACGAGATTGTCGGAGATACTTTCACACAAGTGGCATTCACTTCTCACATTGCAAGTAACGGGCTGGCTGCTGCTTACCACCCAACACTTGACATCTTTATCTCCTCTCACCAGGGTGCACCAAACGTTGTATGCTATCAGAAAGTTGGTAACACTTATGAACTTCTGAACACACCGTATGCACCGCCTCAGTCTGTTGGATATGGTTGCCGATTCTCTCCAGATGGAACACTCGCTGTAGTTGCTACAGGCGGTGGACCCACTGCTGTGCTGTATCGCTTCGATGAAAACGGATTCGGTGATAGATTCGCTGGAGATATTCCAATCGCAGGATACTCTGCGCGTACTGCGCTCCTTACAAACGATAACCAGTACTTGGTGGTAGGTCACTTGACAACTCCTTTCTGGAGCTACATTCAGGTCAACCCAACAGCTGGAACGTATGGTGCCAGTCTCCCAGTACCGACTCTGCCTAGCTACGGTATCTATGCTGACCTTTCGCCAGCAGGAGATATCCTGGCAATCGCACGATACGGTGCAGGATACTTGAGCATCTTCCGTTTGAACGGTGACACGATAACTTCAATTCCTTACGGATCTTCGCCTAACAACAACGGTGCAGGAGCAAACTTCTATCTCACCGTAGAGTAGGTGTTCCGCAGGAGCATGATATGAAACCAAAACTAAAATTAGCTCCAAATAGTAAGAGACTGTACAAGAGCAGCACTGTAGTATTGAGTACTGTTCTTGTTATGGTATCCCTACTTGAGATTGTGCAGCCATATTTGCAAATCCTGGCACCAGTGATCAGCGAGGACCTATTTCCTTGGATCAGTGCTGGCGTTGGTATAGCAATTGGTATTGGCCGCTACATTCAACAAGAATCCCTTAAAACTGAAGAGGATACAACTGATGCTGAATAAAATCCGCATTGTGATTTGCTCGGGGATGTTAGTCGTAGCGGTCAGCATGTCTTACCTATCGTACACTTTGATTGGCGATATCGGAAAACTTGAAGAAAGAAATCAAGAGCTGGTAACGAAACTAGATCAACGTAGGCAAGATATCAAACGGCTTGAAACGAGCTGCAAGATCGACAACGAAGTTTCTTTTGAGACCCTGGAAAAAGCTCAGGAACTATCTGAGAAGATGCCAGAGATTATGGAGAAGCTTGAGAAGATCGAGATTAAACAAAATGAGGTTCCTGCTAATGATCAGACAAAGGCTGAAAAGGCTAGTGCAACTCGGGCTATTGATCGTGCTGACGACGAGCTTATGGAGTTGCTCGATGAAGCCTATTGCACCGCAACCGGAAATAGTCCTTATTGTGCCGCCAGACAGCCTGTTGATTGAGCGGAAAATAGCTCGGGTTACAGATAGTACAAAGAAGGCTATTGCAAGAGGTTACATTCACAATACGCTCGAACTCGGAGTTGCCAACACACAGTTGAAGGGCATTAAAGAGTGGAAGCGTAGACAACTAGAACTGCATGGAGTTGATTCTAATGCCGAACACAACGGAAGAGAAGGGCTGGACCCACTTCATTGATTTTGCTTCTAAGTTTCTTTTGCCATTCATCTTGGCATTCATTACTTGGCAGCAGGCTCAAATGAGCAAAATCGATGATCGTGTTTACGTCTTGCAGCGCGACGCTGTAACAGAACAGAAGTTGCAAGCAGTTGAACAGCGGTTGACTACATACATGGACGTTAGAATCACAGACGTTGCAATGAAACAAGAGTTGACTAACAAGTATCTCGAAATGCTTTTGCAGTCAATGAAGGACCGTCAACCAGATAGATAAGGTAGTACCATGACAAGAACACAAGACCTAACCCTGATTGGGCTAGTATCCGCAATGTTCTTGACAAATCTGATATTGATAGGACTAATTGCTTCATACGCTGTGAAGGTTACTAATAATGACTACAGGTATGAACTCCTAAAGGAAGACTACACACGGTTAATCCATAGAGTGGAAATGAACCAAGATGTAGAGATAGGAAGGATTCAAGAGCAAATCCAAGGCCTCCAATTTATCATGGACAAGAGGTTCGGGTTTACTGGGACAACCGCTTCTCCAAAGAAAGGAGAAGACAAATAACTAGATCGGCCATTTGGCCAATATAAAGCCCCGGCACATTGCGTGCCGGGGCTTCTTTTTGCCTTACTGAATCAGGCTAAGGAAGACAGGACGTACTTCCTTGGCGGCGATCTTGTTCAGCTCACGCATGAAGCCCTGGAAGTCATCACCAGCTTCAATGGTCACTTCCTTACCAGAGTCCTTTTCGTACTCTTCGAGGGTATCCTGCACTGTCAGCTTCAGGATCTGATCGAACATACCCTTGTGAGGCTCCCCAAGCTTGCTCACGACACTTTGGACGCGAGAGGCGGTAAGGTATGGCAGAACGTCGTTGAGCACGTCCTGAACGCTCTCAGGAAGCGCTACGACCACACGCTCTTTACGAGCCTTGACTTCCGAGAAAGCCTTAGACTTGTTCTTGATGTAGACTCGCTTACCACTTCGAAGGAAAGCAGCCTCCACTGGCTCAATCACCAAGCCTTCAGCGATGTTGGTTCCTTCCTCTGTTCCTTGAGGAGACAGCTTGCTGGTGAACGTGTTGCTCAGAGCAAGGCACTCGTCCAAGGTATTGTAGAAACCGATGACTGGGGAGAACGGGATGCCCATTGCCATACACAAATCGATTGCGATGTCTTTCGGACAGATCGGGAACTCATCGTTATCGTCTGCGAAGTTCACGATATCGAACGCCACGAAACCACGCTGGTCTCCGTAGTTGACACGTCCTGGGACGCTTGGACCGAACAGCTCACCGTAGACGATCAGGGTCCCACTGAAGTTGCCCAGGCTGTACATTGCTGCAACCTTAGGGGCAATCTCATTGATCACGTCCTGGCAGGCAAAGAAGGTGCCGTCCACGAACCGGTTGCGAGAAGCTACCTTCACGTCCTTGCCGTCAGCATAGAATGCGAAGTTGGCACCGTCGACCTTCTCAGTCACCACCCACTTCCCAGTGATCTGCTCTTGGACTGCATTAATCAGTTTCCCGTTGTAGCTGTTCTCCAGTGAATTGAACTTACGAAACTCCATATTACTCTCCTTTGATCGGTAGGTGCCCAGTGGCACGTAGGAAACGGCTCAGCTGCTTGCGAATCTCCAATGCTTGATCTGGCGTGATGGAGAGCTTGGTCTGTTCGTCACCACAGACGGCACCGATATAGAGGCGATGCATATCATCTACTGCACGGAGCGTGGTGACGATGGAGTATCCATCACCAAAACTATCGGTGTAGCGCTTCTCCACACGTGGATTCTTTTGTACCTTAGCCATTGTCTTCCTCCTTCCATCCATTAATAAACATACCACGAAAATCGGGCAGTACGAAATTTGCACCATGTTCTGTAGACGCTAGCAGCTCGTCTAGTGCCTTGTAGAGCGCCGCATACTTCCCCCGGCATAGAGGTCCTGGCGGTGGGTTCTGCGGGAACAACAGGATCACATTGTCGTCATTTTTCTTGTTCATGTCAACCCCCTACCACCACAGGCAACGATAGTACTCACCGAACAGGCGGTGACCCTCTATGACTCTTGCCTCGTGCACTTCCATGTCAGCCTTGTAGCGGGCATACGCTTCTTCGTTGCTGCACAGGAACTCACAGCGCCTGGACCCTTCAGGTAGAGTTTCGTCCTCAACGAGCTTCATGTCTAGCTTGAAGTCGTAGGCACGGATATCTGGCTCTGGAGCATCGAAAGCGTAGAGCATCTTCTCCAGAATGTCTTGCCATTCCTTATCAGCTCCCTCTATGTCGCCCTCGGGATACTTGTTGGCAATCTTACTTGGGACTCCAAAGAAATCCTTCGTAGTCTTCACCTCAAGGAATTTCTTCAGGCCTGCGGCAATGATCGGACTCAGAGCGCAGTCCAAGCTCCACGTATCTCTGTAGCTAGCCTTCCAGCCACCTTTTGCACGTCTCATTATTGGTCACCTCCTATTTGGAAAGGAGCACAGGTTACACACTGCACGGCTTCAAGTCAAGCATAATTCTTCTTGACATATACTCTCTAAGTTAATATAATCTGTCTGGTTCCCAGACAATAGGTATAAATAATAGAGATACAAGAAAAGAAAGAAGCTTTTGTTCTACCTCGCTTCGCTCGGCAGAACACGTTCCTAGCGTAGCACGAATTTTCAGACGTGTCAAGCACTATTTTCAGTTGACAACGTGCCAGAGCTGTGAGACATTGGCACCACCAAACGAAAGGAGGACTTCACCATGCCATGTGCAACAGTACTACGAGACGCCATGCAACTCCGTGATGGACATTTCACTGAGGTGCAACACGCTCTCAACATCAACTTCACTCAAGGCAAGCAAGAGTCAGTCCAAGCTTTTCGTGCAAGGGTCTTGCATGCAATCGAGAATGAGGGTAAGATTCGTCACCTCGAAGACTTACTGAGGGATATGCTGTGAACCCAATCGATGCCAAGCGTCAGCCTTACTTCAAGCGAGGCGAGCGTGTGAAGGTCTACATCCCTGGGTGGCCTACTGGGCTTGGGGAGTACACTGTGCTAGATGTGAAGCAGGAGGTGACCTCAGGCATCTTTGTGTACCGGCTCTCAGATGGTCGCCAGCATGCAGATGGCACACCGATCTTCTGGAAGGAGCCAGTGCTGAAAAAGGTATATGACCTTTCAGAGTTCATCGGCTTTGCAGAACTCATGATTCACTACGGAGGAACGAAATATGTTTGACATTCACTTGGCATGGTCGCCAATCGAGTACGTGCTGGCCTACATCTTCACTGCGGTTTTCGTCGGTGTGTGCTTGTACTGGCGACTATACTCGTCTAAAGTGCTGATTGCGATTGTTGGAGTGATGTTGCTTCTGATCAACATGATGGCCTTCGACGTAGGCACACGCCAAGTTGACTTGCATCGTTCTCAGTTCAACACTGGCCCAGTGAAGATCGAGAATGTTGAAAAAGTTGAGGTAGAACGCTTGACACGTGACAAGGTTCGAGTACAATTCGAAGCTGAAATTCAAGAACGAAAGGAGGAGTATGAAGAGTGAAGAAAAGGCATTTGCCCTTGAGCGGGCAATTGATGCAGCTAATCTTGTAATGGAGGCTGGGTTTTCCCGTCAAGTATGGGAACAACTATTTGATGCTATTGATCTTGCTTATGAAGAAATGGAGGAAAACTAATGCGTAAGTTTCTAATTGGTGGTATGTTGGCAATGGCTCTGGCTCTCGTTGGTTGTGGCCGTGAAGTGGTGCCGCCAGCTGCAAAGGGTAAGATCCTTTCAGGCGATGGTTACTCGGTCGACGTGAAGGAAACTGGCAAGTACTGGCTCTACTGGTGGGAAGACATGGTGCTTCTCGATACCAGCACCAAAACCGTAGGTGAGACTGTCACCGTCAAGATGGCGGACGACTTGGACTTGACATTTCAAGTTCGATTTCGTACTCGGATTCATGGCGATGCCAAGGTCATCAACGCGATGTTCAACGATATTACCCATGAAGATTACTGGGTTACTTTGCCCACCGTCTATTCAGTATATGGTCGTGACGTTGTAACGAACGTTGCTCGTACTGTAGTCGGCAAGTATGAGACCAAGGACGTTTCGAAGAACTACGGCAACATCAACATTGAGCTGCAAGCCGCTCTGCGTAAAGCGATGGAAGGCAGTCCTCTAGAAGTGAGCAACGTGACTGTTGCGAATATTAGTTGGCCGAAGGTCATCACTGATGCTATTGAAGCCCGTTCGGAACGTGAGCTGGCAATCGAGACAGAAGCTAACTCCCAGGCTGTGAAGATGGTCGAGAAGAAGAACGAACTTGAGCTGGCCCAAGCTGACTACGAGATTCGGATGACCAAAGCACGTGCCATTCGTGACGAGAACAAGGTGACTGCTGAAGGCATGAACCCGATGCTGCTTGAGTACAAGCGTCTGGAGACCCTGGAAACTTTGGGCAAGGCTGGCAACAGCGTCATGATTCCGGTCGAAGGTCTGGTCAACCCAGCTATGCAGCTGAAGCTTCTTGGAAAATAATGCTTGACAGGGTGGCCACTGCTGTGATAGAGTGGCCTCATCAAATCAAAGGAGGAAAGCATGACAACTATCTCGGTAACACGTGCTCTTGCACAGATCAAATCCCTGGAAGGTCGCATCAGCGATGCAGTACAGAAACCGTTCATCAGCATCACTGTTGGCGGTAAGCCGATCAACGGTGTTCCAGTCCAGCAGGCCGAGACAGATATGCGTGGCAACCTCCAGTCCGTAAAAGACCTGATTGCTCAGCGGAATAGCATCAAAGCTGCTGTGGTCAAAAGCAACGCAGTGACCAGCGTTATCATCGCTAACAAAGCGATGACTGTTGCAGAAGCTATCGAGCGCAAGAGCGGTATCCGCTTTGAGCAAGCTCTGCTAGAAAACCTACGTCGCCAGCATGGTCTGACCATCCAGCACGTGGACCGCACCAACAAAGAAGTTCAGACCCGTCTGGACGCCCTGGTAACCCAGGCTGTTGGCAAAGACCGTAAGGTCGATGAAGCGGAAATCGAGGCAATCGCTAAGCCGTTCCGTAGCCAGAACGAAGCAACACTGGTGAATCCAAATGGCCTGGAGACTCAGATCAAGGCGCTTCAAGATGAAATCGATGCCTTCCTTCTGGAAGTCGACTACGCTCTGAGCGAGGTTAACGCCACAACTCAGATCGAAGTCTAACAAGTTTGACCTGTACCAGCGTGTTGTCTTAACTAGCTTAGGCCGAGTGAGAGCCTTAATCTCACTACCTTCTATTGGATGAAGCCAAAATCGTAGCCCGTAAGGGCATTCTTAAATGAAACGATCAAAGCTCAACGCTCAGAGGGTAAAGCTGAAAGTTTAACGACTAAACAGCCAAAGTTGAACCCGTAAAGCCAAGCGCTCCTGAAATCCTAGATTCATGGTGTGTGGTGCTAAGCTATCGACCCTCGACAACCCACTAGGCTGCTGACTACAGGTCGCCCTACTCTGAAGCCCGCCTCGTGCGGGCTTTCTTTTGCTTGACAGAAAGTGAAAACAGGTGTAAGGTGTTCGCTTCGCTCACAGGAGGATTTATGGATTTCAATGGCTTCGCACAAGAGCTGTCCCGTAGGACTGGCCGAAACGTGCACATGTGGCAGGACCGTATGACCAATCTGGTGTACGTGGAGATTGAAGGCTCTACGCCACGAGAGGTATACTCTATCAACCTTTATGACATGACTTGGACGGTGGTATATGGGCACTGAGTTCGTGAAGCGTAACCCTGTAAGCAAGTTCAATCGGCTTATCAACAAGCCTCGCGTCGAGCGAGATAAGACGAAATACCGGCGCAAAGAGAAGCACAAGGGAGGCAACGAATGTCGTTAGCTGAAGACCGGCTAGACCAGCTAGAAGAGAAGTATGGTCTAGACCTATCGAAGTATGGTAAGTGTCAGTGCCCAAAATGCGCTGAAAGAGGGGAGGACAATAGCAAAGACAACCTGATGGTCTATGGGATGGACAAGGAAGGTCTACGCAAAGGAGCCTACTGCTGGGCATGCAACTTCAAGATTCCCAGTGCTGTGTGGCTCGAAGAGAATGGTGATTTCAAAGAGGAGGACTACGAGATTATGGGAGCATTGTTCAATGAGACAGTACACGAGGCCCTGAAAGAACGAACATCAGTCGACCCAAACGGATACCGGGGCCTACGCAAGGACGTCACAGCTTATTTTGGTGTAAGACACGAGTTCGATACAACCTCTGGTGCAATCACTTCGCAGTATTATCCGACGACCACTGACTCAGAGCTAACTGGGTACAAGCGTCGGATCATTCCGAAAGACTTCTCCAAACCACTAGGCGAAACTGGAAAGGACTGCGACCTCTTCGGGCAGCATCGTTTCATGCACAGCCAAGGAAAATACGTGCTGTTGGTTGGTGGCGAGCTGGATCAGTTGTCAGCCTTCCAGATGATGAAAGACTACAACCTGGGGCGTGGTGGTGAGTATGAGCCAATTCCTGTGGTGTCGGCTACAGTGGGCGAGAGTGGCACGTTCAAGCAAGTGCAAAAGCACTACGACTGGTTCAACCGCTTTGAGCGCGTGATCATCTGCATGGATAACGACAAGGCTGGCGTCAAGGCGGCTGAAGCGATTGCCAAGGTGTTGCCAAAAGGCAAAGCGTTCATTATGAACATGGGCCTGAAGGACCCTAACAGCTATATCTTCGACAAGGATACAGGCAAGGCAATCAACCGGCAGAAAGAGTTCATCGCTGCATTTTATCAAGCCCGTCCGTACACGCCGTCTGGTGTTGTTGGTTCCGGTAGTCTGATGGATCTGATGAAGGCAGCAGCTGTAGTGCCTAAGATTCCGCTTCCACCGTTCATGCACAAAGTACAGGACCTGATGGCTGGTGGTATCCCTCTCAAGGTCATTGTGAACCTGGGTAGTGCCTCTGGTACTGGTAAGTCGACCATCGCTGACGAATGTGTGTACCACTGGGTGTTCAATAGCCCTCACAAGGTGGGTGTGGTGACGCTGGAGAGCGATTGTGCTCAGTACGGTATGAAGATGCTGTCTCGACACATTGGACGCAAGCTGGACCTTATTGCGGACCCTCTAGAGAAGCTGGCAGTGTTGTCCTCTCCAGAGGTCGAAGCAGCACAGCAGGAGTTGTTCTACAACAAGGACGGCACACACCGCTGGCACTTGGTTGAAGAGCGTGATGGTGGTATCGAGAACCTGAAAGAGCTGATCATGAGTTTGATCATCGCCTGCGATTGCAAGGTACTGATCCTCGACCCACTTCAGGATATCTTGGACGGTATGAGCAACGAAGAACAGTCTGTCTTCATGCGGTGGATGAAAGGGATGGTGAAGAGCCACGATGTTACCTTCATCAACATCAACCACGTTCGTAAGAGCGCGACTGGTGGTAAGGCTAACTCGACTGGTGCGGATCTGCACGAAGAAGACTTCCAGGGTAGCTCGTCTATCTTCAAGTCTGCTGCATGCAACCTGCTGTTCACCCGTAACAAGGAAGCTGAGCACGAGCTGGAGCGGAACACGACAGTCATGAAGATGACCAAGTGCCGCTGGACTGGCCTGACTTCGCCTGCTGCTGGCAAGTACTACTACGAGAACAGTACTCACCGGATGCATGACCTCAACGACTACATCAGCCACAACCCTGTGCTGGCTGCTGAGTACGAAGAGTGGCAAGCAGCACAAGAAGCGGCTTGACGGGAGCCTCGCAGCTGCCATATAATTGACACTTCACAGACGGAGGATTTATGGAAGGTATTGTTGACTTGGTGTGGGACTGCGAGGCAAACAACCTGCTCAATGCGGAGACCATCGATTACACTCAGGTGCCCTACAAGCTGAAGCCCAACTTCAAGCTTCACTGCATCGTGACTGACTTCTACACACCGGATGGTTTGCACCATCTGATCGCGTTCTATGATGGTCCGAAGATTGAGTTGGATGGTCGCCCGTACCCAGCAGAGATTGAAGGTTTCACCTCTGACCTGATCGACTACGATCCGATTGAGTACACGCACTTGCCTCTGTCAGCCTTTCCAAGGTTTGTCAAGCGTCTTCCGAAAGGAAGCAAAGTGCGTGGGCACAACATCATCAACTTCGACTTGCTTCTGACCAAGCTGTGGTTTGACCTAGACTACGAAGTCGAGACGGATATGGCAATGGACGCTCCGCTTGGTTGTGATACTTGGGCAGGTGTTCCGGTGGAGTTCGATGATACATTGGTGCGGGCGAAGACGCTCAACCCTGACCGTAAGGAAGGTCAGTCATTGGAGGCTCTGGCCAAAGGTTTGTCGGAAGAGAAATATTCATTCCGCAAGGACATTCCGGTGTTCAAGCGGTTCGAGTACTTCGGTCCTGATATGCTGTACTACAACTTCAAGGACTGTGCTGCCAACCGTCAAGTGGTTGAGAAAAAGCTCAACGTGGAAATGACGCTGCATGGCTGGAATGACCGCTGGAACCCAGCCATCAAGCTGGAGAAGGCTGTCGCTGAGTTGATCACACGCCAGGAGCACCGTGGCTTCAAGTTCGATATGACACAGGCTGAGAAGAATATCGCAGAGTTGGATATTCTGATGGCAGAGCGGAAAGAGAAGATCGAGAAGATCATCCCTGACCGTCCAGCTACGAAGTCGTTCATGTCGGATTACACGCCACCAAAGATCCAGTTCAAGAAGAACGGGGAGCCAGCCGCACACATGGAGAAGTTCGCAGCTCGTCTCGGTGCTACCATCGAGGAGCGGAAGTTCATCTACGAGGGCAAGGAGTATGACCTGCCGCTGCCAGAAGGACAGGCACTGAAGACCACGATGAAGGCGTCTATTAACGACACTACACACATCAAGGGCTGGCTGATCACCAAGGGCTGGAAGCCTTCGGAGTACAAAGAGAAGGACATCACGTTGGACCCGAAGAAGAACAAGTTGCCTGATGACAAGCGGGACAAGGCAATCGCTCGATGGATTGAGCAGACGGCTACCACGCCGTTCAGGATTGACCGCATCGAAGCACTGGGTCTCAAGGGTATCGGAGAGAAGACGACAGAGCAGACGGTTATTGACACACTGACACACTTCTTCGATCAACGGATTGCACAGGATCGCGGAGTCAAGGTTGTGACTAACCCAAGCTTCACGATTGGACAGGAGAAGGAAGTCTGTCCGAACCTTGTTGCCTTGGCTGAGTCTGACCCTGAACTGGAGTTTATCGCGGACATTGTGGAGTACTTGACTTATCGCCACAGACGTAACAGTATCTTGGGTGGTGGTGCTGAGTGGGACGAGGACGAGGAGCCAGAGAAAGGCTACGTGTCGAACGTTCGGGAGGATGGACGTATCCCAACGCCAGCTGACACTTGTGGCGCTGCTACGAGCCGTATGAAGCACCGTAGCGTGGCTAACGTACCACGTGTGACTAGCCTATATGGTTGGGAAATGCGGAGCCAGTTTGGTGTGGACACAAACGAGTGCTACCAGATTGGTTATGACTTCGACAGCCTGGAAGCTCGGGAGGAAGCCCACTTCTGCTGGCCGTTTGAGAAAGGAGCTGCGAAGGAGTATTGCCAGTCGCTGCTGATGGATAAGCCAAACGATGTGCACACGAAGATGGCTGCACGTATCTCGGAGATTATTCAAAGGGAGTTTGGACGGCAACCAGCGAAGAACGTGAAGTACGGAGCGACATACGGTGCCCAGGCTGCTAAGATTGCTAAGACGATTGGCTCGGATTTATCCACTGGCCAGATGATCTTCGATGCATTTTGGGAGGCTGCGGAGCCACTGGCAAAGCTGAAGGCATCGTTGCAGGAAGAGTGGAAGAAGTTCAACAAGACCCGGATCATCGGGATTGACGGACGCTTGATTCCTACTCGATCAGCTCATGCGATTCTGAACAGCAAGTTCCAAAGCTCTGGCGTTATCTGTGCCAAGCGTGCTATGGTGTTGCATGATAGGAAGATGCGAGCTGAAGGACTCATTGTAGACTTCTTCAAGGACAGCCTGGAAGGCAGAGAGTGGGGGCAGCAGCTGATTGCTTACCACGATGAAGCTCAGTTGGAAGTGAGCAAGAAGTCTGTGAAGTTCAAGCGCTTCGAGACCAAGGAAGACGCTCAAGTGTTCAAGCACGACCAGCAGGAGAAGGAAGGGCGTATCTGGAGCGACATCAAGGATCACCCACGTGGTGGCGTTTATACAGCGTACTGCCGAGTTGGTGAGCTGGCTGCTATCTCTGTGTCTGAGGTGGGCAGGGATTACGACATGAACGTCGACCTAACGGCTGGCTACATGGTTGGGAATAATTGGGCGATGTGCCACTAATCTTAGGAGGACAATATGAGCAAGTTTCTAGTTAAATTTACCAGCGATTGGGCTGACGAATTCCAGTGTGAGCAGTACACGATCTTTGCTAACATCGAAGCCGCTCAGTTTGCTGTGAAACAGGCAATTGAAAACGGTGGATATTTTGGCACCAATGAGGGGTGGGATGAGGGTGAACTCACTGAGGATGCGTTCACAATCACTGAGATTACCTACGAGGAAGCTTGTGTCATAAAGAGTCTTCTTGGGACGACTTTTGGCACTGGTATCCTGTAAATATCGCTTGACAAGGGCCATCGATCTGTGTATCATGGCCCAACTTTCACACAGAAGGAGGATGCATCATGGCTACAAAATTCCAAGTTGGCGATAAGGTGACCGTTACGAAGGCTGATGGCAACCGTCTAGAGTACGGTTTCAATGAAAATATGCAAGAAACCCTCGACAAAGGTGGTCAGATCGAATACGTTGATAGCGATGGCTCGTTAGGCATCAAGGGGACTGATGGATACCTCTACTGGTACGGAGCTTCGGAACTAGCTCTTGTTAAGACAGTCAAAGATCCGTCCCGCAAGCCAGTGGCGGCTTCGCTTGCCCGCAAGATCGGCAACACTTACGCTATCGTCAAAAATGGTGAGGTAATCGAGTACGAATACAACCGTGAAGCCGCTCGTGATACTAAGGCCTATTTCGGTGGAGCCAAGGCCGGTGTATCTATCGTCATGATGGAACCAACTACGGTGATTCGCTAATGGATGAATACGAAGCAGAGGCGGGTAAGGTTGCACGAAACTTGCTGGACACTGTGAACAAGCTGATCAGGAACCTAGACGCTGCAATCAACAGCGGTGACCTCGACAAAGTCGAAGTATATAGTCGAGCAATTCAGCGGATCACTTGCGTACTCAATACTGCCTAAAGGAGATTACATGAAAAAGTTTAGCAAAGCACGTCAACAAGGTGCTCGTCGGAATGCTCAGGCTCGTTGGGAGGGAACTTCTGCGATCCTGGCACTGTGTGCTCGGGCCACGCACACTGAAAATGTTGCCCCAGTAATCAACTGCCACGAAGCAGTCGACTTGCTGGTAAGCAGCAAAGGCCTCTAGCGATTACGCTAACCACTCTAAATGTAACAGGAGAAAATCTATATGGCATTTGCAACTCAAGGCTCTACCCCTAACGATGACGGCAACAGCAAAACAGTTGACTTCGATGAACTCAACGCTTATGTAATCGAGACTGCGGGTCTTCAAGAACGCGAAACTCTCGTTGGTTACATCAGCATGCTCGTTGACCTCGGTATGCAAGAGCTACCTGACGCCGAAGTTCCTTTCACAGGTTCTGAGGAAGACGAACGCAAAATCATTGCCGAGCAACCGGACACTTACTTCAAGAACGTCTACGACTACGAGAAGAAAGCAGACGTGTACTGCAAGTGCTGGCCTCAGAAGCCACAACAGTGCATCGCCTTCGCCGTTGACTTCCCCGATATCATGGTTGATAAGGGTCAGTTCTTTGGTGAGTCCAAACCACTTCCGCTTCGCCTCTGGATGGGCGGTCAGTTCTACATTCCAGAAGCTGGCATGGTGGTAGGTCGTCCAACACCGCTCAAGTTCACCAACTTGGACAAGAGCCGTAAGACCAAGGTATGGTCGCTCGCTCAAAACAGCCTGCCGTACAAGATGGCTGTTGCAGCTAAGATCGTCAAGCCAGGAGAGCCTTTCCTGCCTTCACGTGTCGATGAACTGCTGGGGCAAGCGTTCCAGTTCGCTGCACAGGTTTACATGAAGCCTGGGAAGCAGGGTAAAGAGTATTACACGGAGTATGTTGCATTCGTGGGTGCTCTCGGTCGTGGTCAAGTTGCACCAGAGCAACCAACTGAACCAATGATGATTCAGTTTGGTGAAACAAACCCCGAAGCTGCTGTGCGAGAACTTCGCGCCCACGTGGTTAATACCATCAAGCGTGCAAACAACTACGAAGGTAGTGTTCTCCAGAAGCAGATCGAATCTGTGCGTGGCCAAAAGCCAAAGCAGGATGATGCAGACGATGCCGGTGACGATCAAGCAGACCAAAAGCCTGCCGAAAAACCAGCACGTAAGCCTCGGGCGAAGAAGGAAGATGCCAAACCAGCGCCACAGCCGGATGCAGACGACTTCGATGACGATATCCCTTTCTGATATCACTGGAGGGCTTCGGCCCTCCTTTCTTTAGGAGGTCATCATGATCTGGTTGTTTGGTTTAATCACAGGTTTCGCATTCGATATGCCCACTTGGTGGTGGATTCTCGGATTCTTCATGGCACTGATATCGGAGGGTTGAAATGGCTACAGCAGTTAGTTTGAAAACTGAAAGTGGTGACCACTACTTGTTCCTCTACCACGAGGAAGGTGTGGGATCTGTCGTTGATGCCGTTGCATCCGATATGGGTGACGAGCTTGCCTATGTCTACGACATTAGTGTAGCAACACATGGACCAAATCAGGCCCAAATTCAGGGCGGTATTCAAGCAGCAATTTACGCAATGGAGGATGAAGAATGAGCACTCTTGAAGACGGGCACGTCCCAGTGAATCCAGAAGAACTTGTTCGCCAGATCACTGAAGGCGAATATAACGAAGAAATGAAGACGAAGGTGGAACTGCTTCTGTTCGAGAACTTCCCTTCCAATGTTCAGTTCGAGCAGTTGATCCCAGTACTGATTAGTGTTGCAGGACAAATGCTCCGCACGCAGATCGAAGTGCATGCAGAGGTTGCAGCTCGCGTTACACATTAATCATCATTTCAAACCAAGGGGCTTCGTGCCCCTTTGTTTGTTTCAGGAGGCAAGAATGGGAATAGATATCACAG
>CETC01021847.1_pt1 | contig 26308 bp, 39 predicted proteins | sample 326911 | NCBI WGS metagenome assembly CETC01 (sample SAMEA2622694, study PRJEB7988) | marine metagenome | isolation source: saline water (ENVO:00002010), including | reverse complement strand
TAGGAATGTATAATCTAATATGTAGTAAGAGAGATTTAAAACTATACTGCAAAGGTATAAAACCACACAGGAGATGGAAAATTTCTAGTGTGAAAGAATACTTTGGTATAAGTGGTAACAAGCACGACTTATCTAGTAAGCTAGACCTACTATATAATGTTCTAACATCAAATAGAAGGAGGAGCTAGATATGGAAGCTTATAAATGGAGTAAAATGACAGGTAAACTAGAAGGTATACCTGCACTTAATACTGACACTACTTCTAATAAGTTCTGTCAGGCAATGTCTAAGAAGAAAGGCACTATCTGTAATGTATGTTATAGTTGGAATATGCTAAAAACATTCAGGAAGAATTGTGTACCTAGATTCAAATCTAATAGTGACTATCTATCATATAAAGTACATGATTATGAGTATCTACCAAAAGTTCCTAGTGTTGTTGCTAGGTTTAATGGTCATGGAGAACTCATTAATAGAAACCACTTAGAGAATTTATTTCGTATCTGCGAAAACCAACCTAAAACTACCTTTACATTGTGGACTAAAATGTATTGGCTAGTAACCAAACTAATAGATAGTGGTAGAGAGAAACCACCTAATCTAATATTAGTATACTCTAATGATACACCTAATACAATAGCACCTCTACCTAAATACTTCGATAAGGTATTTAATAATATAACAGAAGATTATAGTGGTGATATGTCTAGTAATTGTGATAGAAAATGTATTGAGTGTATGATGTGCTATACTAAGAATGATACTACAACTAATATTGTAGAGAGGATAAAGTAGATGAGCCAAGAAGAGATAGCAGGTTATATAGTATTAGTAGTTCTAGTAACCTGGCTCTATAAATTATTACTAGAAAGGAATGAAGATGACAGATGAAATGTATAATCTATTATATATAATAGAGAGTGTAATCAAGAGTGTTATGATGATAGTAGTTATTATTACTTGCTATTGTTATAATAGAAGGGAGATGAGAAATGCCCAGAGATAGATGTGTCTACTGCAAGAAGTTCTTTAATAATACTAGAAAAGAAGTAGTAGATGATTGGGATAGGTTATGTGAATGGTGTTTATATGATTTCGAGTCAGTAGATTATATAATACCTAATGATAGAAAGGAGTAGTATATGATAGTAGAAGTAAAACAAGAGCATATAGATGAGGGGACTCAAGGTTGTCCTTGCTATTGTGCAGTATCTCTAGCAGTCTACAATGCACTAGAAGATAAGTATAATTTCTCACCTATAAGATTGGGAGATAGAGATAATATGAATGAAGCAGTAGAAACAGATGAGAGTTGGATAGAAACTAATGTAGCAGGGTATGGAGTAGAAATTTCTATCTATACTAAACTAGCAGACGATGTCATAGTAGAGGACTATATAGAACTAGACAATGATAGTCAGGAGTATCTAGGAAAGTATTCTATAGAAGATTGGATAGGCGACTTTGACATAGGTAGGGAATATGTATCTCCTGTTGTGTTTAAGATAGAAGATATACATAGAATGAATAACAAAAAAGGAAAGGAGTAGTTTATGACTACGAATGAGATAAAGAAAGGAATGCAGATAAAATGTGTTCAATTAGGTGTGCCTGTTACAGGTATAATGCTAGATAATAAAAAGGGTAATACTAGGTTAGTAGATGTTAAAGGCTCTGAAGTAGGTTTCTTTGACGAGATGGGTAGTGTCTATGCACACGATATAACACTCGTATTAGTAGATAATTGTTGGATAGAGGTAGAGCATACAGAAAAGCAACTTAAACTAAAAGATAACCTAGCTAACATAGGTTGGTAGAAAGGAATACTATGATAGAAAAAGAACCTCTAGGAGCATGGCTAACAGAACCTTTATGTTGTATTCTGTTTTCTGCTTCTTTATGGGTAATATTGATTCTCTTGATTCTTATGTTCTCTAAAACAGCAAGTAATGAAGTAGAGTCAATAATTAGTAAAATAGATAAACTAAAATAGAAAGGAGTTATATATGCCTAATTGGTGTAGCAACTCTCTAGTAATATCTACTAATACAGAAGTTGATATAGATAAAGCTAGAGAGCAACTAAAAGAGTTTAGGGATAGTGCAAAGTTAATAGAGGAAGATGGTACAGAAGCATCTTCTATGTCTATGAATAACTTATATCCTATGCCTAAAGAACTAGAGAATACAAAATCACCTAGTGATAAACCTAATTGGTATGATTGGAGATGTGATAATTGGGGTACTAAGTGGGATGTAGAAGGTTGCTTAGAGTATGATGATGAAGATTATCTAGAGTATAGTTTCCAGAGTGCTTGGAGTCCTCCTACTGCTTTCCTGGAAAAAGTATCTAAAGATTTTCCTCTATTAAGGTTTAGGTTAAAGTACGAGGAAGAAGGCAATGGTTTTCTAGGAGTAGCAGTAGCTACGAATGGACATCTAAATGACCAATGTATAGAATATTACTAATCTAGTTGAAACCTCTCTATTAATTATAGTAGAATGCACAAATGCACACTATATATCATAGGGAGGTATAGGTAAGATGGGAACTTGCCTACTGATGATACTACCCAATGTTTTTTAAAATAGAAAGGAGTCAGTTGTGACTAATAGAGATAAAGAACATACTAACTATGAGATATATAGATTGATTATGTCTATAGATAGTCAAGAAGAGTTGTCTAGTGTTATGGAAACCTTAAAGATAAGGAAGAAAGATTTAGCTAGAGAGCTAGTATCTAAATTATCCATTGGAGATATTGTATTAATAGATAATAGAGGTAGAGTAGAAAGAGGCACTATTCAAAAAGTTAATAGAACTAGAGCAGTCGTAGACATAGAAGAGAAAGGATATTATGATGTTCCTTTTACTATGATTAGAAAGGAGCAGTAATATGAATCTAGAAGAAGATGCTCTAGACCACATAACTAGATTGTGTGATTTAGAATGGAATGGCTCTATAACTATAGAACACTTTAGAGATAGAGTACAAGATGTAATTAGTAAATATAAAGATAAGGAGAAGTAATATGAATGAGATAACTAGATATGAATGGGAATGCTATAGAGAAGTGCAGAAAGGTGGCTTGTATAATATGTTTACACCTGATGCTATTAGAGCTTCAGGGCTAGATAAAAAAACCTACTTTATTATAGTAGAACACTATGATTTTTTCTATAAGAAGTTTGAAGGAGGTAAAGATGAATAGGAATGGTTGGACTAAAAAAGCATCTGACTTGTTACTAGGCAAGAGAATAGTTAAAGTAGAGTATATGCCTAAGAAAGAAGCAGAGCAGACAGGTTGGTATAGTTGCCCTATTCTATTACAATTAGAAGATGGAAGTTGGCTAATCCCACAACGAGATGATGAAGGTAATGATGGTGGAGCAATAGGCATCTCTAATGGTATAGTAGGAGAGAGAAGTGAATACCATATACTACCTGTGTTAGGAGTTAATCATGAGTAATGTAGTTTGCAAGACACTTATGTGTAGCGATGGAGTTATAGGACTAAATGGCTATCAATATTTACTAGATGATTACGATAATAAAATGGAGTTCGCTAGTACAGGAGATGCTATAAGCTTTCTTTTAGACAATGGCTATACTATGAATTGGATAAAGGAATGGGTAGAGTTTGAAACAATAACAGAAAAAAGAAAGGAGACATAATATGTCTAATTTAAAATCACTAGGTGAGGAGTTACTTCACCTAACAAGTAAAAGTCATAAACTAGATGAAGCAATTCATCTATTAAAATCTTCAGAGAATACTCTAGTAGATGATGTAAAAGCATTAATAGAAGGTGCAAAGCTAGAGTGTGTAGTAGATGTTAAAAAGATAATGCACTATCTAGAAGAGATAGATAACTATAGATATAGCGCAGAAGATGAACTATCTAGTTGTGCTAGCTATATTGATGATGCTCAAAGTTCTATAGGATATATGCAAGACGAAATAAATAGACTAAAAAGGTATCTAGAGGACTTAGAGTGGGAGAAAAAGGAGGATAAAGAATAATACTAGTTTCTTTCTAGTAAACCAGGATAGGGAGGGGCTTTCTAGTTCCCCTCTCTATCATTTTTTTCTAAAATTTTACAAAAAATCATTATTCCAAGTTTGGATTCAGAATCTTGATATCAATGGTTATATTTTCAGTCTCAGTAAAAAAAATTAAAAAAAGGTTTGGTATTGTCATTATTTATTTTTAAATTAAAATGTTCAACAATGAGGGGTTTTTAATGAGTTCAAAATCATTTGATATTACAAGTATTTACAACGACTATATTAAGTCTCAATCAGAGATTAATAGAAAAGAAATGCTAGAAAAGTACCCAAAAGAGGGTATCAGCTACAGAGCTAGTTCTAGTGGTATGTGTTCTAGGAAATTATACTATGAGAGTGTAATGAAACTAGAGCCTACAGAGCAAATAGAAGATAAGGTAAGACGAGTGTTTAGGTTAGGAGATTTAGTTCATACTGACATTCAACAAGCACTTGTAGAAGCAGTTAAGAGAAAAGAACCAAAAGAGAATATATAATATATACTATATATATATATATATAATATATATAACAAAAACCCTTTAAAGGTTTTTGTTAATATTTATAATAAATAGAAAAGGAGAATAAAATGAATAAATCAGATAAGTTTTTTGAAGTTAAGTACGAAACAAACCAAGAGGGTTGGAGGACTAGATGGGCAGTAAAAGCTAGGACTAAAGACCAAGCTATAGGTTATGTTTGTAGAATGGTTACACAGAAAACTATGACTAAAGGTGTATGGTTTAGACCTCTAGAATGTAATGATGTTACTGAACAGGTTAGAAATGGTAACTATAAGCAACAGCAACCATCAGTAGAATTTATAGAGAGCGTATAATGAAGATAACACATTGGACTATAAAATATACAACAGAAGATGGTAGCGAGCATTATGTATCTGAAGTACCTGATTGGGTTGCAGATGATGTTGATGAGTTTCTAACTAGCTTAGAAGAAGAGTGCCTGAGTTAGATAAGGAACTAGGTAAGGTTGCAGATAAGTGTCAATTATGTTTATCTGTTTCCTATAGACCTAGAATTATGTATCTAATAAAGCCACATACAGCAGTAGCAAGTCTAGTAGAAGATTATAGAAAGAAGATTTGTACCAAGTGTTATAATGGTATGTTTGGAAAAAAGAAATAATGATAAAGAATGTTTATATAGAAGAGCCTATCTTTCTAGGAGATTTAAAAGTTAGAGGGTTTGCAGATTTAATAATAGAATTAGATGATGGTAAGGTTTATCTCTATGATATCAAGACTATAAATGCTTGGTCTTATAGAATGAAGTTTGGTAGAAATAAAGAGAAAGAGCCTAGCATACATCAAGAATTGCAAGTAGCAATATATGGAGTTGGGGTAAAGAGGAGATTTGGTAGATTAGATGGTATGTCTCTACTATACTACAATAAGGATACTTCAGTACTTAAGGAGGTGGACATAGATATGTCAAGGTTACTTACTGCTGAATCTTATTGGAAAGAAATCGTAAAAGAGCATTCTTTAGGTTTACCAAATCTCAGACCCAATGTATCTCCTGTTATGGAATGGGAGTGCAGATATTGTATGTATAAAACACAATGTGATAATGATAATAGAAAGGAGTTCACTAATGAGTGATTCTAATAATGAGATAGTAGCAAAGGCTCAAGCCTTGCAGGTTCAATTACAGAATCTAGTAGTTAAGCATAAGAATCTATCTGACACAAAGACACCTAGACCTTATATAGAAACTAGGGCAGATGGATTTGACTATGTAGATGAAGGTTATATGAGAGGTTTGCTAAACGAGCATTTCCCTATATGGAATTGGGAGATTAAAAAGTATGAGATTCTAGGAGATGTTGAGATTATAGTTCATGGTAGATTAACTATAGTAGATGAAGGTTTACCTAGATATTTTGATGCTATAGCTTCGCATAGAATAGCTAAAAATGCAAAAGGGTATGTAAACATATCTAATAACCTAAAGTCTGCAAATACAGATGCTTTTAAGGTTGCAGTTAATAGATTATGCAATATAGCAGATGATGTTTACAAAAAGCAAGTTATAGATTATAATCTGATAGAAGAGCAGAAAACAGAGATAGACAATATTTTAGCAGAGATAGACAATGCAGAATTATCTGACAAGATAAAAGACGAAGTAGATAGTTTGGGTATAAACTCTCAAAACTATAAACAAACAATAATAAAACTAAATAAAATGAAGGAGAGTGTAAATGAGTAGTATATTAGATGCTATGGAGAAGAGTGAAACACATCACTATTATGACCCTAGCCAAAATAAAAATGTAAACCTAGTAGCAAAGCAGTTATATCCAAGCCATATAACAGAATGCAAAGTAGCAGAAGTTTCTGTTAGGAAGAAATACAAAGCAAAAGTATTTAATTTCTATGTAGAAATAGCAGATGCTGTTAAAGAGTTGACTTTTACTACAGCCAATGGCAATCAAGTTAAAGGTGCATCTTATGCAGGTAGGAGAGTTAAAGGTGGTGGAGTATTTTTCTTCCTTAACCCTACAGATGGAGATGACTTTGAGGCAAATCCTGGTGGCAACGATAAGTACTTACATTTCTGTGAGTCTATTGGTATTGAATGTCCTGAGGTAGAAGTAGAAATAGATGGAGAAAAGAGAATGGTCAAGACTCTTCCTGAGTTGCAGACAGAAGATATTATAGGTAAACCTTTAATGTCTTATATAGATGTTGCTCCTTGGAAAGATAAAGATGGTAATCAGAAATTCTCTATGAATGTCAAAAACTTTGATAAGTGGGCAGATGGAGATACTAGAGACCTAGAAATGGAGGACTTACCATTTTGATTAGAAAAGCAAGCAAAAAGCTAGACTTTCTTATGTTCTTACATAGCAGGCTTGGTATCAGTAGGGAGTTTGTTTGCAATCAAGCAGGTATATCTAGAGCTACCTTCTATAGGTACAAAAAAGAAAAATCTAGTAAATAATAAAAAAAAAGTAGTAATTTCAAACTGAGGGGGTAGGTTTCTTTTTAGTGAGTCTCTCTCGCTATTCCTTTCTTACCTGCCCTCTCTCTAGTAAAGGGGTTTTATGAGAAGTGAATATGTAAGCAAAAAGAGAATGGATAGATATAGAGAAGTATCTAATGGGAAGTGGTATGTTTATAAATACCTTATATCTTCTTATTTGGAAAATAGGAATGCAAGGAATGCATCGAGATACAAATAGTAAAAGTAAAAACAGTAGGCTTATCGAATGTCTTAAAATATGTGTTGATAGTTTAGATTGGATAAAAGATAATAGTTCTCTACATAATGCTAATAGGATGAGAGCCAAAGACACATTAAAAGAGATTCAAAAGATTTTAAAAAAATAATCCCCTGCTGTTGAAATGGATTGTGAAATTCAGTACATTATATTGTTGACCACGATATAGTGCAGGGGACTATTAACCTCAGAAAGGGATAAATGTCATACTTTGAAGAGAAAGAAAAAGTAAAGTATATACATACTTCTAAAAAAAGTATAGAAGAAAGATTGTATCTACTAGAGAGAAAAATAGATATAATAATTAAGAAATTAAACAATAAAAAATAGGAAGGACTAGGAATGTCTGATAGAGTTAATCCCTCTTCCAAAGAGGGAGAAAGGGCTATTTTATGCTCAATTTTAGAAGATAGTAAAGTATTAGATGATGTTTCTGCTTATTTACATAAGGATTATTTCTATTTCTCAGAGAATGCAAGGTTCTTTGAGATAGTGAGCAACATGTATCACAATGGAGAGCCTATAGATACTGCTACTGTGTGTGGCAGATTGACAGAAAAAGATAAGGCAGACAATGTAGATGCCTACTATGTCACAGGGTTGCTAGGAAACCCAACGACAAATCCAATGTATTATGCAAAACAAGTTTACGAAAAATATTTATTAAGAAATATTATACAGAAAACAAGACTTATAAATGATTCTGCTTATAATAACAATTCAGATATTTATAACCTAATGTCTGATACTCATACTAGTATAGGTGCATTGATGGATGTAAAGCCTGGTACTAAGTTTATAATAGAAGATGAGTTAGAGGAGACTGTTGAAAATATACAAAATAGTGATGTCAATATTATAAAGACAGGTTTTGATGGGATAGATTCTTTAGCAGGTGGATTAACTAGAGGTGAGATTACTATACTTGGTGGTAGACCAGGACATGGAAAAACTACTGCTATGATTAATGTAGTGAAAGGTTGTATAGAGCAAGGCTTAAGAGTATTAGTTGTCAATAGAGAGATGACTAATGTCGAGATGCTGAAAAAGATTTTAGTTCTTGAAAGTGGAGAATTGTCATATCTGTCTATCAGGAAAGGTATCTTGAATGATTTGGAAACAATATCAAAGCTTAATAATGTCAAGAAGAAGGTTGCAGAAAAGTATTCGGAGGATAGGTTTTGTATGTTTGATAATCTAAATACATTCTCTCAATCTGCAGCAGAGATTAAGAAGTTTAAACCTGATATAATCTTTGATGATTATATACAGCTAATATCTCCTGAGCAGAAGTTTGACCATAGAAGATTTCAATTAGAAAAGCTAGTAAATGATTATAAATGGCTAGCAAAGAGTCAGAATGCTTGTGTCTTTTTATTATCTCAGCTTAATAGAGCATTAGAGGTTAGAGGAGATGGTAGACCTAAGTTATCTGACATTGCAGAAAGTGGTGCAATAGAACAAGTTGCAGAAAATGTTTTATTTGTATATTATGATTTCAAGATTAATGGCAATGCTAGTAAGTATGGAGCAAACCAATTAGAAATTATAGGTTCAAAGGTTAGATATGGAAATTCAGGTAATGCAGTTCTTCATTACGAGGGAGATAAAGTAAAATTAACACAAGGATAGATGCAATTATTTAATGAATATAAAATTATTTTAGATTTGTGTGGTGGTACAGGCTCTTGGAGTAAACCATATAAAGATAATCATTATGATGTTAGAATTATTGACCCACAAGAGTGGCTAGATAATGTTAGTGGGCAAGATGTTAGGCTATTTAAAGTTACAGATGAGCCTATACATGGAATCCTAGCAGCACCTCCCTGCACACATTTTGCAGGTAGTGGCTCTAGATGGTGGGAAGATAAAGGAGATAAGGTTTTAATAGATGCACTATCAATAGTAGATGCATGTTTAAGGATAATATGGTTTCATAAGCCAAATTTTTGGGCATTGGAAAACCCTGTTGGCAGACTAAAAGATTATATAGGTAGTCCAAAATGTACATTTCAACCATATGAATATGGAGACCCTTATAGTAAGAGGACTTGTTTGTGGGGAGATTTCAATATGCCACCACCAACAGATATAGTAGAGCCTGAAATGGTAGAGTTTATATCTAAAAAAGGCGAAAAAAAAAGAATGTCTAAAAATTACTATGATGCATTTAAGCTTTCAAAGAATGAAAGGTCTTTAGCTAGGTCTATCACATCTAAAGGTTTTGCAAAGGCATTCTATGAGTGTAATAAATAAGGAGATATATGAGTAATATTAAGAGTTTAGAAGAGATGAAACCTAAAAATGATACTAGGGTTTTTATAGGAATAGACCCTGGTAAAAGTGGTGGTTGTGGAGTTATATATATAGAAGATGGAGTAGAGAATAGCTTTAGCTTTAAATTTCCAAAACAGATTGACTTATTAAGTGTAGGTTTGATGGCTATGATACCACCAGGATTGTCATTAGAAGATGTCCATGTTCTAGTTGAGCATGTCCATGCTTTCCCAAAACAAGGAGCAGTCTCTACATTTAGCTTTGGGCAAAATCTAGGGCATTGGGAAGGTACATTATATGCTAATGAATTTAACTTTACCTATGTAAATCCAAAAGAGTGGATATATTGGTATGGTATCCCAAAAGGTTTAGAGAAAAAGAAGAGGAAAAGACTTTTATTAGAGAAGGCTAAAAAGCTATTCCCTAATATGAAAATAACATTCAATGTTAGCGATGCAATGCTAATAGCTAACTATTGTATGGAAATGTATTATAGAAATACAGCTAAAAGGAGTTACGAATGAAAAAAATAGTAAAGGAATATAGGAGTGATGGCTACATATTTGATGATGAACCACCAAGTTGCAGTTTCTGCGATGCTAGTGCAGAAGATACAGAGATATGTGAGACAGATTATAGTGGAGAGTTTATCTGTGGAGAGATAGATTGTTGGAATCAATACATGAATCAAAATGTATGGGGCAAGTATGTAGAGTGTGAGGAAAAAGAAGTCCAAGTATGTGATAGATGTTTTGATGATATAGATGAAAGTGATGAGATACACCATTTAAAGGATGAAGATGTCTGTGGATATTGCATAGAAGATAAGGAGATAGTATGAGCAATCACTTAAAAACTTGGGGAGCTAGAATAAATGACCCTCAAGCAAATATAGGAGAAAGAAAAGCAGAGGAGTATTATGAATCTAAAGGATTTGAGATATTTAGATTTGGGTTTGATTTACTGCAGGAGGATATAGATGTTGCTAAATGGTGCAAAATACCCTTGCTTATAAGAAAAAAACCTGATTATATTGTAGTCAAGAAAGGAGCATACTTTGTCGAGGCAAAGGGATGCATAAATGTAATCAGATTAAAAAAAGAAGATTTTAATGCTTATGGATGGTGGCAAGATAATTTAAAAATGAGCCTAGGGTTCTTTTTCTACTCTACATCATTCAAAAGACATTTAAATGTATCTTACAATCAGGTTTTAAATTACTTACCACAATGTGAAATAGAAAGGTTTATAGATAATGGCAAAGAATACTACAAGATATATTTTGAAAGCTTGGAGAGATTTATCAAATAAAAAATCAGAAAACAATAGAGATTATTTATTAGAACAAATATTTGATAATAATTATAATCTTTATAAAATGATTAAAAAACAAGTGCAAGTTATAGAAGAATATTCTGAAACTTTTATAAATGGTACTGAAAAACAAGAATATATTGAAACTTATGAAGATATACTAGATTTAATAGATTTTACAATAGAGTATATTGATGAGGAAGAGGCAGATAGAAAATCGTAAAACTACCTGCCTCCTCGTATAAGGGGGGTGTATTACCACACCTCCCTAATTCTCATATTTATATCATATACATTATTAGCTACTTGTTTAAACTCGAATGAATCCATATCTAATGTACACATTGCCCATTGGTCAGGACTATTGTTATTTTTATCAGGTTGAAATAAAAATGGCAAAGCTCCTCCAATAGTTAGATTTAAAATAGAAGATACAAAAGATGAATCATAACTTATTGCTGAGTTGAAATTCCCATTATTAAAAAAGTTAGCACTGCTATCATATCCTGATAAAGTATTAGTATCACTATCTGTAGGATTTATTCCATAAACCATTTCATTTAGAGCGAATAAATCTGTATCGCTAACATGAGAAAAAGAAAGGTCCCAATATCTTCTTCCTCTAGCAGATGCTCTAGGGTCTTTTAACTCACCATCTGTAGCATTATTATAATTCCCATCATATAACTCCCATGCAACACCACCTGCCCAATCAGCAGCTTTATGATATTTTATTTCTGTAAGAGTATGACCTCCTAATGTTTTTTGAGTACTTATACCATCATATTCTCTTCCTATAGTTAAATCTAGATTAGCAGAAGCAGGCATTTCGTAAACAGTCCCAAACCCTAATGAGCCTAGTATAATTCTTATAGAGTCTTGAATGTCTAATTCTGTTTCGATTCCAAATATAATTGTTTTCACTCCTATACTTTCCTGAATTGCATTATCTAATATTCCTAAACTCCATCCATTATACTGAAAAGATTCACTATCATGAACACTAGGCATATTGCATATTTCAGTTACAGTATTAACATCTCCTGCTCCATCTACATGTTCAGGAAAAGTGCTATATAGTCTTTGATTGTCACTATATAAATGTAAAAATAAACTTTTAAAATTTTCTGTTTTAAAATTGTGACCAAATGCCCCAATCCAAAATTTATCTGTGCTTTTATTAGGGAAATATAATGGAACCCTAGAATTAAATCCAAAATTGTGAGAATTGTAACCTATATTATAGGCAATTTCTTCGTCAAAAAAAGAGCTTGGGTTCATTCCTATTACAACCTCGTTACTAAAGCCTGCTGAATCTCCTTCCAATACACCTTGCATACTATTAAAGGTATAATTTGTTGGATTAGCATATGTATGTTTAAAAGCTCCTTTAGCTCTATAATAAGATAAATAATCAATAAAAAATCTTGGGGTTCCTACATTTAATCTAGCCATTTTTTCTCCTAATATCCTGTTTTAGTTTTAACAGGTTGTTTTATTACAGTCTCTGATAACTTAACCATAGTGCTGCTTCCTGCAACAGGTTTAGAGTAAGCTGCATCCATTGATAATTTAACTTTTTTACTTTGTGATGTTTTAGTAACTCTAGTTTTTGGTATTACTTTTTGAACTACATTTATCATACGATTATATTCAGTACTTGTCATTTTTTTTCTATAATCTACAATTTTATTATCTTTTTTTTGATAAATTGCAATAGAATCGCTAGAAGGTTCTTCTCCTGTAAAAGCTTGAAAATCATTATATCTATGATATTTCCCTATATATTCAGTTCCATCTTTTAAAAAAAATTGATTTGACATACTGTTTAAATTTTTAGTAATTATAGATGTGTCATTTATTGTTGGTGTTAAACTGTGATAGCTATCTAAACCTTCCCAATATTGAGTATTTTTATCAAAATCAGATGTTATTAATTCCCAATAGTCATAATCTTCTACTGATATTATAAATGGCTTTACACTTCTATCTTCAAATACAACAGATGCAGACAATATATCAATTTTGCCTACATATTCTAATATTAATTCTATATCAGAATTTCCAAATGACATACAGATAATTCTATTATTATTAGACATTAATACCCAATCATGAGGAAGCATAGATTCGCCATTAAATTTTCCTTTAAACCTAATATCTAAAAGTTTTATTTTAGATTCTAAATTATATTCTACAGCAATTTCATTTTTTCTATGATAAAGTATATTTTGAGAATTTTTATAACTCATATAATTAATCCTGACTTTCTAAAATTAAACTTACTAAACTGATAACATCAAAAATATTTATTATTCCATCATCTACAATATCCATAGCATCTGTTCCAGTCTCATCACTCATTATTACATTTACCATCATAACTAAATCTTGAACATTAATTAAATAATCATTATTTACATCTCCTGTTATTCCACTTAAAACAGGTGGTAATTCAGCTCCACTTCCTCCAACATCATTCCATGTAAAACTAGAAGGAGGTTCAGGCCCATCAAACCCTGTGCCACCACTTACTTCTTCAGGTATTATAAGAGACCCTTCAGAAAAATAATATGGAGAATCATAATTTAAAGTATATTGAGTTAAATTTTTTATTGTAAATATTTGATTCCCAAAAATAGGGTCATCATAATCTGCTAAAAATGTTTCTCCTGCATAATTTTGTGGAAGAGTTATAATTTTCAAATGCCATGCAAAATCAAAGCTGTCTCCAATATCGTTAACTTGTTTTAATGTATATTTATATTCTGCCCATTGTCCACCTTGACCTGTATCTGAAAATGGAGCAACACCCATATGATAAATTTCTAATAACTCCATATCTATAGTATCTGAAGTGACTACATTTCCTATTTCAGTAGGCAGTAAATCTGTCCATTCTTCTATATTGTGGAACATAAGAACTATGCTTCCACTTGCAGTAACTTGATGAAGAGTAACTTTTTGAAAAATATCTTTTCCAAAAGCTTTATCTAATCCTATATCGCTTCCTGGAAGAGCAATTTGCACATCATGCAAAGAATATACCCATAAATTTAAAGTATCAACTTCAATTAACCTAAGAGCTTCTCCTGATACTCCATTTTCGTTATATGTAAAATAAGGTTCAGAAAGCCCTAACTCAGAAACTCCTAGCCCACCATATGTAATTGTTCTAGCACTTTCATAAGGTAATCCTTGAATGCTAGGTGGGTTACTAGCAATAAAGAAACTTTGAATTTGGTCTGTACCTGGTTCCCATTCAGGAATTTCAGTACCAAATAAATCTGAATAATCAGTATCATGCCATTCTTCAGTATCATGCCAATATTCAGGAAACTCCCACCAATCAGAATTTTCGTGACCTACTATTCCTTCTAAATTATGAAGCTGTATCATTGTTATTTTTATATTTCTTGTAGTTTTTTGAATAGATTCTATAAAAAATAATGGATAATAATCTTGATTATTTGGGAGACTTATTTTTGTATAATCAATCCCAAGAGCAAGCTTGCCTTCTATAAGTTTGTCAAATTTTATTATATTCCCAACTTGTAAATGCAAATATTTTAATGGAACAATTATAGTTGCATGTAAATGTTGGTTTTTATAATGATGGCTCATCATAGAATGAATTTTTTCTGCAGTATCTGTATCTCTTATGTATTTAGATTTAAACTTTAAAAGATTATCATTTATGTCAGAGTAGTTATTAAATGCTAATTCTTCTTCAGATAAAGGCAAAGGTGTTAATTTATTTTGATATGTATTGTCAAAATAATTATAATTATATTCAAATTCAATACCTGAATAATTCATTTCATTTTTAGTTTTTGTAAAATTATAATTTATAACATCTTCTGATTTTATAATAAAATTTTTATCTAAATTATTATAATATTCAGCACTATAAGAAGATTCTATATTAGCAAAAGTTAATAATCCTGAGGTTGAAAAATATGGAAAACATAAAGTAGATTTAGCTATATCTTCTAATAATGATTTACTATTTATATTTTTATTTACAGAAAAATCAAATTTAAAATTATCATAAGCAAGTAATGCTGCATTATATGAATCTGTATCAATATTTTCTTCGTCTATTCCTATATCATTAATAGCAATGTTTTTTATAATATTTATTGGGTTTCGTATAAGATTGCTATTTTCATCATATCTTCCTGCAGCACTCATAAAAAAATCATTTTCAAAAGAATTTTTAACATCTAATAAATGCATTAAATCAAATTCAGACAAAACTGCATCAAACCACATAGAAAAACCTTCTACATTAGTTGTATCAGCATTCCCTATAGTCTGCTGTCCAAAAGAAATTTTTATTTCACCTGATGCTAAAGTATCTTGAATTACTTGCACAAATGGCTGATAACTACCTACACCATAATCTAATTCGCTATCAAATGCATCGTTTATTTCTAATTTATTATATAAGAACCATGGCATACCTATATTTTGAATTTCTGATTCTATAGTTGAGCCTGCATAATTATGCCCTGAATATACACCTATATATTCATAGTCTGACAATTCAGGAAAATGAAATAATTCTTTAAACTTTGGAATATCACAATGAGAATCAAAAGTAGATGTTAAATTAGAATCTAAATCAACTTTTTTTGAAGTAGGGTATGTAACATCAGTACTCCACCAATCTCCAGAATTATTATATGCAGCAAGTATAGGGAATATATAACAAGCATGAGTTGAATCTGTAGCTAAACTTGACATTGGTGGAAAAAGATGTTTATTAATTGAAAATGCAGTTTTATAAGATTGAGCTATATTATCAATATCAGGAGCGCTTTGAATTATCATTCTAATCAATGTTACTTTTTTTATTCCACTTGGAGTTCCTTCCCACCACCACCAATCTCCATTAGCCTGTGTTCCATCTCCTCCAATTTTACTACCTCTTAAATCAGTTAAGGTTTGCCCTAAATATGTTGAATCTGTGCAATGCTTGACAATTTTTTCATTAAATTGGTCATAACTTAACCATCCTGACTCTCCATCATTAAAATAATCAGGTTCATTAAAATATTTTTTATAACATTGAATTGAGGATGGCTTTGAAGGAGATATAATTTGCAAAATATCTCTAACGCTGCTAGTTATTCCAGGTTGAACTTGAGTGCGAAACCTTACACTACCATCGCCCATTGTTTCCCATTGAGTTTTATCTTTTTCACTAAAAGTTTGTAAGTCAAAATTTTCAAGAGCCTCTAAAGTTTTTACAGGGATAAAAGATAAATTACCATTCACAGACATCATAATAGGAGATTGGTAATCTTCATTAAAAATTTTATGATTTATACACCATTTAGTATTATAAGCAGAAGTTGTTTGTAAATTCCAAAGTTCAACATATCCATCTGAAGTGCCATCTGTAAAATAATAATTACTTGTTGACTCTTGGGCAGATATAATTTTAACAGGCTCAGAATCTGCTTTTAAAACATTTCCTACATCTAAAACAGCAGGCGCTCTGTCAACTAAACCATATAATATTGGAATAGTTTTATCTCTATGTTTTGCAGGAATATTTTGACTTATAGATGTCCTGTGAATTGGCAATTCTTTTTGAAATTTTAACTGACTTTCATCCTCTAATTCAAGTCTAACTTCGTCTGATTGCACAGAAACTCTTTTTACATATCCTCTAAATGCAAGATAAGAAGCAGAATTTTCAGTTATATTTGATGGGGTACTCCAATAAATTTTTGCCTTTTCATTTATAAGAGGTCTATTGTAAAGCATATCAGAAAACATATGTCCATCAATTTTATAATTAGATACAGATACTGAAACATTGCTTATTTTAAAATTTCTACTTTCATGAGAAACTGATTCGTTTATTGAAGATATTTTTAAAATTAATGGCTTGTATTGCTGATGATTTCCAAATGCAGTTGCCCCCAAAGCATTTCTTCCTTTTACAGCATGGCTTGATAAATATATAGTTTTATTATAATCTTCATGAGCAGTTGACTCAGGACCTATTACAAGCTTTATAACAATAGATATTTGATTTTGATTTAAATCATTTCGTAATTTTTTTGAAATTTCATTATTATAAATAGTCATGCTAATTAATTCCTATATCAGCACCTCGCCTGATAGCTTCTTTAATTTGTGGAATAGCTTCTGACTCTATAAATTCTTGACTCATTACATTGCCTGTAAAGGTAACATTAACTGTGCCACCACCTTGAGGACCATTAATATTAGGGCTAGAAAGGGGTGTTACTTGGACTCTTTCCCTTCCACCAGGGTTATCCCCAACCATAATCATTTGAGGACCTTGAGTAACAAAATCTCCACCTGTAGCAAATGCAGGAGGTTTTTGTTGTTTCACCTGAGCCATTTGAACAGCTCCTAATATAGTCAATAATCCTTGAACAGGCATAGCTGCAGGCCACCCATAGTCTTGATAGGCTTTCATTATAGAGGATGCTGTTCTAATAGCAATCTCTGCAAGAGCAACATTTTGTTTTTCTTTAAATACTGCTCTTCTATGAGGTAATGTTTTTGCTGCAGCTTCTTTTTCTAACCTTTCCATAGTCTTAGTATCATTTCTCATAGAAGCAATTTTATAAGTAGATGTTTTTTTAATTCTTGCTACATCTGCCTTCATTTCATCATTTAAAAGCTTAGCTCTTTCTTCTATTTCTTGTTTTTGAAGATTAAGATATTCTAATCCAATTTGTTTAGTAAGCTTAAGCATTTGTTCTTGTCTAGCTGCTTCTTTTTCTTCAAACTCTGCTTTTTTAATAGCTGCTTGAATATTTTCATATGTTAACTCTAAATTTTGAGAATCTATATTAAATTTATCTTTCATTGTAGCTATAGTTGCTTTAATAGTATCATCATAATGCTCAGAGCTAATTATAAGTTCACCTTCTACCACACCTGCAGAAACACCTAGTTTGTCAAATTCTTCTATAGTTTTATTCCTAAGTTTTTGAACTTCTGATAAGTGGGATAAATTTCCTGCAACAGTATCTATTCTGTTTGCTAAATCTGTATCAAACCCTTGTATAAATTGTACATCACCTGGGCGAACATTAGAATCTATTGCAAATGAATCTATTAATGTTTTTGAAAAATCTAATTCTGAATCTGCTAAACTTTTTGTTGTTGACTTTAATGTCTCTCTGTTTTTTAAAATTTCTTTTTCTATTTCCAATAACTCTTTTTGAGCTTCTGTAGTGTTTAATATTTCCTCTTTTAAAGCTATTTCTGCTTCACTAACACCATAAATAACGCCTTCTTTTTTTGTTTCTTGAGATATAATCCATTTTTCCAAATCAGTTTTAGCTTCAAGTATTCTTAATTCTTTCTCTAATGCATAAATATTATCTTCTATAGCTTTTTCTCTTGCTTGCTCTGAATCTGTAAGCTTATCAATATTTTTTTGCATTTCGTCTATTGCATCATTAAACTCATCTCCATCAGATTTTCCTTTTGAAAAACTATCTGTTATTTTCCCCATAATAAATGCAAGAGCTTCAAGTCCAAATCCTACTAATAAAAACCTTCCTAGATTTTTTAAAGTTAAATGAAATAGTTTGGTGGCTCCTGTTGCTATTGTTGTTGCAATAGAATAGGCTCCTTGTTTAATAGTTAATGTAGTTACTTTCATTGAAGCTAATTTTGCCTGAACTGCTAAAAATCCAAGAGATGCTGCAAAAATTAAAACATGTTTATTTTGGAATACTTCAAATAATTTTGTCAATAAAACTATTGTTACTTTTACAATAGGCATAAATGCTACTGCAATTTGCTCTTGAAGGTCCCCAAAAGCTCCTTTCATAGCCATTATCTTGCCTTGAGTAGTCTTTGCAAAAGCCTCGCCTAAACCTCCTACTTGAGACTCAACTTCGCTTAATATTATATTTTGAGCAGAGGCAGTATCTCCAAGCTCAACAAAAGTTCTAACTTGTTGTTTTTGTGACTCGCTTAATTTTATACCTGATTTCTGCAAAGAAGCCATACCTGCAATAGGGTCATCTAAAGCTTTTCCAAGCATTATAGTAGAAGCTTTCATTTTTTCTTCACTAATCTGACCTTGATTTAAAGCTAGGGTTAAATCTATTACTGATTTTTGCGCTCTTTTAAATTCTTCTCCACCTATCCTTTTAAATGTTAAAAGCAAAGCTGAGGAGCTTAAAATAGTTTCATCTCCAACTGCTGTTAACTTTTGAAGCTGAGCAGCATATCCAAATATTTGCTTGCTTGTAAAGCCTGCAGCTCCTGCTGTAGACCTAATGGCTGAAGAAACCATTCTCTCTGCTTTTTCTTGCTTCATATACGCTTCTGTTAAGAATTGGAATGCTTTTTGGAATGTTCCTGCTGCAAATGCTGCCATAAGCATAACAGAACGAACTCTAGATAAGCTCATTTGATTTCTAAGGTTTCTAACTTGAAATCCTTTTAATTGTTTTCCATAAAGCTCCCCTGTTCGAGTAGCCTCTTGCATTCTTCTTTTAATATCACCAAGTGCTTTTACTTCACCATTCATAGCCCTTGTTACTAAGTCAGTACCTCTAGTGATATCTTTTAAATTAATATTGTATTGTTTTAACTTAAAGTTTACATTTCTTAACTGCTCTTTAATTCTTTCTCTTGCTGCTTTTTCTTTTTTCTGCTGATTAATCCAAGCCAAGCCTTTTCTATTTAATTCTTGTTGAGCTTTAGCCTCTCTTTTTTTAGCATCTGCCTGCCTTTGAAACTCTCTTTTTATATTAAGTGCTTTAATTTTTTGGTCTTGTTTATTCTGCTCTTTTGAAAGCTTTAAATTTTCTCTTGCTGCTTGAATTTCTGCTTTTTGAAACCTGGTAAGCTCTTGAAGCCTAAGCATTTTTTGTATTTTTTCTTCATGAGCCTCTACTACTTTTTTTAAACTTTTTTGAGTTCCATCATATGTTGAAGAAAGAATTTTTAATATGCTTATATTTTTTAATGAAACTTTATTACTGCCACTAAAAGCTTCTGTAACTTTTCTAGCAGCTTTAGCAATTTTATCTAATTCTTTTTTTGCAGTACTACCACCTGTTATTTCTATTTCACCTTTTTTTAATTCATGAATTTCTCCATCATAATAAAAGGAATCTTCTGATATGGTATCGTAGGAATTTGTATCTTCATTCCAAATTAAAACTATTTCATTATATATTTTTTTATTTGCCATGTTTTATCTCATTCATTGCTTTTTGGTGTTCCATACTTTCCTTTTTAGAAATAGCATTTTTAATTAAACGAGACTTAGCAACCCATTTCTTAGGTTGGTCTCCAAAATTCCCACTATAGGGAGAAACAGAATACTCTTTGCAATATACATGCTTTGAAATATCATCTTGATATTCTTTTTTTAAGAAAACATTTTCACAAGCAAAAAATGGAAGCTGTTTAAAAACTGATTGAGCAACATCAAATGATTTGCCTGATTCTAAGTTAAATTGATTTGCCTCATCAACTAACATATTTACAATTTTCAAGACATCATCATCGCTTTTAAATAATGTATCCTTATATTCTCCCTCTATCTGAATAGGAGGTGTGGCATAATAAGGGTATGTATGGTATTGGCAACCCTCGCACCAATTACTCGAAAGGACATTTAATTCTAGAGCAAGGGATTCTACTCCCCCAAGCTTTGATACTCCTGAATCAAGGGTAGCAATTCATTCTTCTCATCTTCTGTGAGCTGTTTTAAAACACTATCTGCTACAAGATTTGTTGCAGGGTCTTTTTTAAAACTTTTAAAATCACCACCTTTAATGCCTCTTCTAAGCCAAGCAGTTCTAGCTTTAGACATACCTATAATAAATGGTTTGCCATTTTCGCCTGTCTGCAATATAGTTAAGTCATTACAAAAATCCACATCATCTATAGACATTTCATTTAATTCAATTTTCTTTTTAGACTTAAGTTCTACGATTTTTTTTGCCATTTTTTTCTCCTATTGTATTATTTATGAGTTACTCAAATCAACTATAAGTAATTCATCAGTTCCATCATCTGTAGCTTTTAAAGAAACATCTAACATCATAATATCACCTTCTGAAAATGCTACATTTGTTAATACTCCATTTGCTGTATCTACACCAAAATTACCATTATTTGTTACAATAAATAAATTTTCAGCTTTTACAGTTGTGCCTTGAGTATCAAAATTATGAGGAAGTATTTTAGTTTCGCCATCATATTTAACTTGACAATCATGAGTTACAGAGCATTCAGCAGCTCTGCTTACTACTTCATATCCTGTAGAAGTTACACCTGAAAATACAGCAGGATAATCTATAGTAGTTGTAAAGCTATTCATTACTGTGCTTATCCCATAAACTGTAAAGTCACTTGCAGATGATAAAGTTGTAGTTGTACCATTTGCATATGCTGTACCACCTGCTGTTGGCTCACCACTATCAACTGCAGACTCATTTAAATCAGGAACTTTACCTGATTGTAATGTTGCACTAAACTTATATCTTCCACCCTCTGTGCCTGCATCTGCTGATATTGTAAAATTAGTAACAACACATCCTGGCATTTCTAAACTTCTTTGATTTGTATGGTCTGAAGGTCTTATTACTACAGTCAATGATGAAGCATTATTAGTTACAGCTTCTCCATATTTTTGACCTACAATTTTATGAGCTGATGCAATATTTTGGTCTGTATTATCAGCTTCTGCTGCCCCACAAACATTAGCCAAAAGTAATCTATGCCCTACATCATCATGCAATGTGCCTGAAATGCCTAGCTCGACTACTCTCATTTTATTATCTTGAAAAAAATCTTCATTTTTAAGTGTTGCACCGATTCCACTTCTTACATCTAAAACTTGATTGACATTCAACGAAGGATAAGCAACAGAATCAACATCTAGTTGATACATATTAGATGCGTGAAGTCCTGATGTGCCTGCATTTGTTGCATCAGATGCAATCCAACAAGTAAATTCCTTCGGAGAAAATGCGTGTGCTACTGACATTATTTATCTCCTTTTTTTATCTTTGTTTGAGATGCTGACTCTACAACATCTATATCATTTTTTATTAATTCTGAAATAGAAGCTACATCTATTGATTTACCACTATTTAGGTTTTCCCAATCTTCATAAGAAAGCCCACAGTTCTTCCAATTATTTGGTAGTACTACTCCACTTTTTAATTTTATTTTCATAATTCCCCTTTATCCTACATTTTGTAAGTGTTGACATGATAAATCCCAACCAACAACATACTCTGAATCTGAGTCTCCAACATCTAAATCACAACTATCTAGTTGCACATTAAACAAATTAGAAGAATCTGATAGAGTTGTTGATGAATAATCATGCATTAATGCCTCTATTCTAGATACCTGTCTAAAAACATGGTCTAAAGAATTTTTCTTCATATTAGGGTCTCTAAAATGATATGTTATTTCTATATCATATTCTCTTAATTGAGAAGTTGCATTTTGCTCTATAAGAGTACACCCCATAGGATTAAGCCTTATATATTGATTCCCTGCACTAGCAGGCTCTCCTCTATAAACAGGCATAGCCCCTTTAAATTCTGTCTTAAGAATATTCTCTAGTTTATCTAGTATATTCTTCCAATTATTCGTAAAAGTTATAGGCATAATATATTACTAAATTCCTTTCTAAACAATTAAAGTTTATAAATCCTTCTTGCTACTTGCCCTCTAGTCATTTTTACAGACCTTACATTACCTATATTATCATCTATAGACTCCATTCTTCCCCAAACTTCTATTTCCCACTCATCAGGAGTTCCTCCTGCAGTAGCAGAAGAAGAACTATTTTTTCCTGCAAATCTTATCTCTAAACCATTCCCTATAGACTGATACTGCCCATTAATAATTTCTGCATCTACTATTTTAGTAGATTTTAAGCTATCGGTAGACCTCCCATATACATCAAATTTTGCTGTACCTATTACTCCTGCTGTATTTACTACAACTTTAACTAAATCGTATATCCCTGAATAATTGCCTCTAGTGTCTACTATATGTAATCCATTAGAATTTTGAGGAGCAACTACTTCTCTAACAATCCCTTTAGATGCATCGCCTGTAACATTGCCTGACAGCCTAGTTTTACCTGTATTTAATGCTTCTATATTTTCTTTAATCTCTTCATCAAATTCATCTGCTAAAGGATTAGTAGGCTCTTGTGCTTTAATTAAAAACTTGGCAGATAATAAAGCTGCAGTCCTAACTATCATATAATCAAAGTTTCCTTCTTTGTCTCTAAATTGGTCTCTAGGCAAATTAGCATCTAATCTAGCATCTAAAAACCTAGATGCGTTTTTCATAATTCTAGTTACAAGAGTAGAAAACTCTTCCCCTGCTTCCATTAATTTATCTAATGGGGTACTAGCTGAATAATAATAACATACATCTTCTGCAGAATTATAAAACCATTCTCCTTCCACATTTAAATCAGTATGTGCTGATTGTGCAGGACCTAAATCTTCACCATCTGCAAATAATTGAGTTACTAAGCCACTATTATGAGCAGCATACTTATTAGTTGAAATTTCTGTCCACCCATATATAGGATTTTTAATATCATAATCATCCATATTAGGGAATACATCCTTAACATCTCTATGTGTACAATATGTTGAACTTATTGCCATTTATATTCTCCTTACCATTTTTTACAAGACCAATATCTTGCTTTAGTTTTAGGTCCTGGAGTAGCACATTTATGTCTTGCTCTAAATGATTTTCTCCTTGCAGGATTAGATTTTTTAATTTTCATATTAGGGTCTCCAAACATTACTTTTTTAACCCTTTTACCTGCTTTAACAAATACTTTAAATTTTTTTCTACCATAACCTGGTTGACCTTTAGTTATCCTAGAAGGTTTATTAAGCCTAACTGACTTTCCTCTATATTTAGCCATTTCACCTCTTCCTTTTAGGTTTCATTTTTTTACTCTTCTTTTTAGAAGGTTTAACTTTTTTCTTTCCATATGGCATATTACACCTCCTTAATTAAATGCTACTATTTCTATTGGTGTATTAACTTTGCTATTGCAAGAGCGAGCAGATATATTAGTTATAACATTTTCAGTAGCGCTAGCTGTATTTGCCCCTCCACCATGTGCTGAGTCATAATTAGCTGTTATAGCAAACTCTGCATTTGGCAAACCTACAAAATCAATAGCTCCTGTTTGATAATTTATTGTTCCATTTGCTGCACCCATAATATGCCCATGCCCATTATCATAAAAGAATACTGATGTATTAGGAATTGTAACTCCTTTTTCATCTATAATAGTATCAGATGGCAATTTAGCTGCTACTGCACCTGCAGGACTAGCAGGAAATCTTGCTATTCTATTTGAGCCATCAAACAACTCATCAACATTTGCAGTTCCACTTGTCCCTGCTGTTAATGCTATAGCAGAAGTAGATAAATATTGTCCTGATGTAAATCTTAAATCCCCATCTACAATAGCTACTCTAACTTTTTTCTCAAATAAATTTCCTTCTGTATAAAATTGAGCATCTAAAGCATCTTGTATTTTTCTTATAACCCCATTTGTGCCACCAAAATTTACATTAGAGCCATCAGTAGTAAATGAGACTTCTAAAGTAGACCCTCCATCAACTGCTATAGTAAAATAATAAGTTGTTGATTGTGACAATCCTGAATTAGTCTGTGGAGTAATACCTTTCATTCCACAAGCTTGATAGCCTGGCTCATAAAATTTTCCTGCTACTGAACCTGGAACTATCCCATCTGCTGTATCATCCCCTACTCTTCCATATCCAAAAAAGTTTCTAGCTGCAAATCTTCCTGTAGCATCAGTCTGAACAACACTAAAACTATTGTAATCTCCATAAGTGTTAAATATAGGGAAATACACTTTAGCATTATTAACTGCACCACTTGTAGCATCTGTTTGATTGTCTTTATCTGCAGCAGATGTACCATATAAAGCTCTTTCTACAGTAAGTACATGAGTTGATATTGAACTTACTCTCATAACTTCTATTCTTGTAGCTGTAGTATCATTAATACCTAATTGAATCAAATCTCCTACTTCAAATAATTTTCCATTATCTACAGTTAAAGTAGTGCTTGAATCTTCAAAATCAGCTTGATTTATTTGAGTTCCTGTATCTACCTCAAGAGAAGAAGCTAATGATAAATAGTTTCCATTAGTAGTAGGCTTAGCATTTGCTGCTGACTCTGCAGCATTATATCCAACCCATCTGACATTAGGTAAAAACATGTATTCTCCTGAAGCTAATAAAAATGAAGCATATCTAGCAGTTGTAGCCCCACCACCTAAATCTACAGAATTTGCATCATCTACATTGCTGTTATTTTTATACTCATTTATTTTAATTTGAATTTCAGCAGATACAACTCCATGATTTTTAATTACCATAGCTCTTACATTTTGTAAGTTTTGAGCTGATATACTACTAGATGAACCTAATAATTTAATAAAAGCATTAGAATTATCAACTGTTTGCCTTATGTTAAAAACTTCATTATAATTTTCTACAACATTAAAATCATAAACTTTACCTAATCCTGTAGTTATTTTTAAATTTTCTGTTAGCTTTGCCATACTTTCCCCTATCTTAAATGATATTTTATATACATGTTTACTGAATAATCTGAATTAATTGAATCTGACCTTAAAAATGCCAAAATTACTTTTCCTGCATCTACATCTGAACTTCCAATGGTAAATGTGCTTTTATAAGTTTGCTCAGCTCCTGCATTAGTTACATCTGAATTGTAAGCTAAAACTGTACCTCCTGTCAATGTACTTGTTGCTCCACTAGAATAAGTGTAAGACATTAAGTGCATACGAGTAGTATCCCCTGTAGCTGCATCTGCCCCTTCAATAGCTACAACAGAATCAATAGTAATATCATCCATTACATACCACAACATTGGAACTAAATCTCCTCCTGTTTGATTTGATGAAGCTGCTGTTGTAAATGTACTCTGAGGGTCTGTACCTGTTCCAAAAGTAGGAAAGGTAGCTGAATTTTGATTTGCCGAATATGAAAGTGGGTAATGATTATTTGCTGAAGCTCCTGACCACCAGGCACTATTCATTTGAAATGATGTATATTGAGTGTTAGCTATATCTTGATTAGCATTTACCTTAACAAGACTATTGGTCGAATCTACTGCTAATAAAGAAGAACCACCTGCATTAGATACTGTAAACGAAGATGTTGTATTATCATTTACAGGTCTTACTGATAGACTGTCATCGCTTAATAATATAGAAGATTCTGTTCCCTCTCCATCTGTAACTCTTTCTATTGCTGTATCTACTCCATTTGCATTATCATTTACTCTTAATACTGATTTATAACTACTTGCTATTGTATTTCCTGTTAAT
>CETC01035731.1_pt1 | contig 26360 bp, 36 predicted proteins | sample 326911 | NCBI WGS metagenome assembly CETC01 (sample SAMEA2622694, study PRJEB7988) | marine metagenome | isolation source: saline water (ENVO:00002010), including | reverse complement strand
ACCCAGCTACAATATCACAATATATATTTAGTGGTATTAACTGGCCTTTACCTCAAACTGGTCAAATGTGGCTAGAGAGAGAACTGCTGGACAACCCTGATGTTAAAGGTGTATTTTGTGTAACTACAAGTTATCGTAATGAGCCTAATCCTGTTGAAGGTAGACATGACAAGGTATTCCCAATGTTTGAATTTGAATCACATGGTGGAATGGAAGAAATGATGGATTTAGAAGAGCAGTTATTAGAGTTTTTAGGATTTGGTACTCACTATACATCAATAGATTATGATGAGGCTTGTAAGAAGTATAAGGTTGATTTACTTGACTACGATGAAGAAGAAGCTTTATGTAAAGACTTTACTGATTGCACATTCCTTAAAAACTTTCCATTAAGAACCCATCCATTTTGGAATATGAAACATGCTGGTAATGGAATCTATAATAAGGTTGATGTTATTATGCATGGTATGGAAACAATTGGTAGTGCTGAAAGAGCAACATGTATAAAAGAAATGAGAGACCAATTCCATAACATATCTGATGGTGAATATGCTCAGTTATTATTCAATCATTTTGGTGAAAAAAGAGTTGTGGATGAATTAGAAGAATATCTTGCGTTACCTATGTTTAAAAGATTTGGTGGTGGTATTGGAGTTACAAGAATGGTTAGTGCGATGAAAAAGCATGGAATAATGAAAGAAAAAGTAAATGCCAAATAAGAAAGCCAAACAAAGAAAAATGGAGCGTAAACAAAGGAATCAAGAGCTTAAACGTCAAAAGAGATTAAAGAAACTTAAAAAGAAAAAAGAATAGGAATAACATGGACAATATATCTAAAATATACCTATCAATTACTTTAATTATAGTGATATATACAAGTTATCAAGCTATTAACATAGAAAAGATAGATGTAAGTGATTGCTGTAAAAAAAGGTATAGCAAAGTAATAGATAGGAAAGATAATCCAAGGTATTGGTGTCTAGGTTGCAGAAAATGGTGTAAGTTAACAAAAGTATATGCGAAAAAAGATAAAAGAAGTAAAAGACTGGACTAGAAAGTTTAATAAACTTTTCAGTAAGAGACCTTATGGAGAATTAAGAGATAGGTCTTGTGAGTTGGGAAAGGATAAAGATGTCAAAGAGTAATGGTTGGTGGGTAACCACAACAGATGCAACAAGGAAGCCTGCAAGATATGATGCTGTTGCAAGTAAGGGCTTAAAAGCTGTTAAAAGAAGAAGAGAAAAACAAACATTATTTTTTTGTGAAGAGTGTAGTTATGTATGGCAACCATCAAGGTTTCCACATAGACAACAGAGATATGAAGGTTTGCCCTCATATGGACTTGAAAGAAAAGAATGTTTTAAATGTAAGGAGAAATAAGATGGGTAGAGCAATAGATATGGAAAACGATATACATAAACTTAAAGAAAGAGTCAACAGGATTGATGCTGCTGTTTCTAAGATTATAAATGTTGTTGAAGAATTACAATCAAAATCAGTAAAGGTTACTACAAAAAATGACACTAAAAGTAAGCAACGTACAAGTAAGGCAAAGAAAGAACCAGCCAAGGAGAGTGTATAACTGTGAGCTTTGTGGTATAAGTTACAAGAATTATCCATACGAGATAACATTTGTTTCTGTTGTTGGCATGGAAAGCAAGACCTACACTTGCTGTAAAAAATGTTGCTATAAAGAGGCTTATGGAACAAAAGGTATGGTTAGTAAAATGAAGGATAAGATAATTGAAGAAAAAACCGACTAAAAAAGAACTTGAATTAGTAATATCAAATTTGATTATGCATATTCAGAACATAGAGAAAAAGTTAGAGGCTTTGGATAATGTGTTTGGAATGTATATTAAATATAAAAAAGAAGGTGAGGGTTTTCAACAGTTCATCAAACAAAAGCTAGAAAAAAACAACGACAAAAAATGAGAGGGTTATCACAAGAGCTTGGATTCATATACATAACTTCAACAGGAGAAAAGTATGTTGATAGACAAGCTGCTATAAATCGTCAAGGACAAATTGACATGGCAACGGAGTCAAAAGAGATTATTAAAAGGAGAAAACAAATGGAAGCAGATGAAGTATTAAAGATATTAGAAGATAATGGATGGGCAGTCTTTTATAAAGCCAATCCAATACATCATCTTAGTGTACAAAATGCTACACCAATATTCTCTGTAAATGCTGTTAGCAAAGAAGAACTTTTGAGAGCTTTTACTAGCAATCAGAAAGGTGATGATAAATGGCATTCAGAGACAGATTCCAATCAGTAGAAGATTTCGATGATTGGTTATTAGGATTCTACGAAAGTAGGATAATTGAATATATGGATGGAATTGGAGAGTATACTGAACATAATACTCTTATAACTCCATCTGTAATTAAAACAACAATGAAAAGATACATAGAATTATTGGGGAAAAGATATGTTGATGATTGGAAATTGCCTAGAAGAGTTAAAGAAACTTAATTCTGGGTCTATACAAACTTGTGTAACGTCTCCACCATATTGGGGACTAAGAGATTATGATGAAGATGGTCAGCTTGGACAAGAGGATACTCCTGAAGAATTTGTAGATAAGTTGACAGAAATATTTATGGAAGTATATCGTGTATTAAAAGATGATGGGACATTTTGGCTCAACATTGGAGACACATACTTTGGAGCAAAAGGGGGACATTGGGATGGTAGCAATTCAATAACAAATGATTCATCAGGGACGAAATACAGAGAAAATAGAAAAGCTCCTCCCAAACACCCCTATTTAAAAACAAAGGACTTGACTGGTGTCCCTTGGATGTTGGCAAAAAGCCTTCAAAGAAAGGGATGGTATCTAAGGCAAGATATTATATGGCACAAACCAAATCCAATGCCAGAGGCTGTTAATGATAGATGTGCTAAATCACATGAGCATATCTTCTTATTCTCAAAAAAGAACTCTTATTACTTTGATGCAGAAGCAATAGCTGAAGAGACAAGAAGAAGAACAGATGTATGGACATTAAATACATCATCATTTGGTGGTGCTCATTTCGCAGTATTCCCACAACAAATTCCTGAGAGATGCATAAAGGCAGGGAGTAGAGAGGGAGATACTGTACTTGACCCTTTTATGGGTAGTGGTACAACTGCATACGTAGCTCAAAGATTATCAAGGAAATGGGTTGGAGTGGAACTAAACCCTAAATATGCACAAATAATTAAAGATAGGGTAGCACAAAGGGAGTTATTTTAATGGAATTAGAAAATGGTCATAGCAATATAACTGAAGATGATTTAAACGATAATGTTAATCATCCAAAACATTATACATCAGGTAGTATAGAATGCATTGATTATATTAATGCCTGTAAATTTGATTACCTTGAGGGGAACATAGTAAAATATGTTACAAGGTATAAAAACAAAAACGGAGTCGAAGATTTGCGTAAAGCAGAGTTTTATTTACGCATGTTAATAGAAAGGGAATCTAATGGAAACGGAGATGAGACTTGAGAATATAGTTCTCGGTCTGGCAATTAATAAGCCAGAGCATATAGATGAAATTGCACAATACGTCCCCAATGGGGATGTTTTTGTTCAGTCAAGAGCAAGAAGATTATGGGAGATTATTGAAAGGTTAAACAGAGAAAAGAAGAAGATTGACCTTTTGGTTGCTACATCGTCATTAACTTTATACGATAAGGAGCAAGGTGTTGATAATCTTTATCTTGCAGATATCACGACAGCAGCTACTTTTGGAGCTAGTTCTGATTATCTTGTTCATGCAAAACTTATGTATGAAAAGTATTTACTTAGGAGAGTGTTAAGAGAAACAAAGAATATTGAGTCATTGGCAAGAAATAATTCTGGAAAGGTATATGATGCAATTGAAGGTGCATATAAGCATCTTGGACAAATATTACAACTAAAGCCTGATGAGAATTTTTGTATTGATAAAGAGCTCCTTTCTACCATAAATTCTATTACAGATAAAGAGTCTCTTTTGGTAAAGACAGGATACGCTTCTTTAGATAGACTTGCAGGTGGATTAACCAAAGGAGAAGTAACAATTATTGGAGGTCGACCTGGGCATGGAAAGACTACCTTTATGATTAACTTACTATCTCGAATGATTCACTCTGGACTCCGTATAGCATTCTTTAGTAGAGAGCTCCCCAATAGCGAACTTCTGAAGAAACTTTTAACCCTTGAATCAGGTAAGTTGTCATATGGTATGGTTCGTAAAGGAATCTTTGAACAAGTTGACCTTCAACAACTTTCCTATATTAAAGAAAAACTCCAAGAATGGTATTGCAAAGAAAAGTTTGTTATGTTTGATAACATTAGAGACTTTCCATCAACTGCTAGTGAGATTAGAAAGTTTAAACCAGATGTAGTATTTGATGATTACTTGCAATTAATAGCACCACATGGAAACTTTAAGGAAAGAAGGTTACAATTAGAGCAATTGGTAAATGATTACAAGTGGGTAGCAAAAGAGAATGAATGTGCTTTAGTACTTGCCTCTCAATTAAATAGAGCAATTGAGACAAGATATGACCCAGTTCCACAGTTATCAGATTTGGCAGAGAGTGGAGCAATAGAGCAAGTTGCTGAGAATGTGTTCTTTGTATACTATCCACATAAGGTAAAGCCTGACAAGGCTGAAGATAATATTATAGAAATACGTGCATCTAAAGTCCGTTATGGTGAAACAGGAAGATGTGAACTTGGATATGATGGTGATAAAGTAAAGATGTACGACTCATTGGAAGATTTAGTAGATGAAAAACGTAAAAGCAAAACCAAGAAAACAAGGTCAAAGAAAGAAGAAGCAGCAGACCTTGAAATCCCATTCTAAAATTATAGGGATTGACCCTGGGAAATCAGGTGGCTTAACTGTTATTGATAGCGATGGTATAGTGGCTCATAAATGTCCACCTACACCTGAAAAGATGGCTATATTATTTGGAATTGCACTCAATGGACACGCTCCAATAGATGTGCAGGTAATAATGGAACAGGTATGGGCAAGACCAACAAATGGTTCAAGACATGCCTTTTCATATGGGACAAATTATGGCTTATGGTTTGGAATAGCAGCAGCTCATGAAATAAAGATAGATTTAGTCTCTCCACAGAAATGGATGAAAGAGATTGGATGTCCAAAAGGAATGGATGTCAAAAAAAGAAAGCATTGGCTTAAAGATAAAGCAATGGAATTATATCCTTCATTACCGAAGGTTACACTATTAACAGCAGATTCAATACTGATAGCACATTATGGAAAATATTTTAAAAACAATCGTTGAAAAATTCGGAGCATGTGAAATTAAAGAGAAAGGAGTTTGGATGCCATTAAATAAAGATTATACAAACAAACAGTTTGATGTCAAAATAAATGGTAGGGTTAAATTCGAGAAAGACCTTGATTTTGGGAATATTGGTGAGGTATGGGCAGATAACCTATTCAACAATGGAACAATTGAAGTCAAAACAGAGAGAGATACTGGTAAACCAACCCAATGGGTTACCACAGGGAATATCGCAATTGAAATTCGTGGTAGAGACGGAAGACTATCAGGACTATCCATTACACAAGCGACCATATGGGTACACTTATTGTCAAAAAATGGGCATATAAAGGGAGGTTTTGTTTTTGAGGTATCACAGCTCAAGAAAAGAATAAAAGAGCTTCATTCGGCTAATCCTCTGAGAATTGTAAAAGGTGGAGATGATGATGCAACACAGATGATACTGCTACCAATTGATAAACTTTTTAAAGATTAGGGTATACTGACATTTTCTTTTTATATTTATTTACTGCTCTTAGAAGATATCCAAGCCTAGATTTGTAATCCCTTGAAAGCTTTTTAGTTTTATCCCTCATATCTTTATCTAAATATTTTAAAAACTCATCTCTTTTAGACATAACCCTATCTTTAGATTCATCACTTATAGCTAGAGGGTCATATGATTTTAAAGATTGCTTTATAAATCTTTTTGCAAGTTTACTCCTTGAGGCTGGGTTTCTATTTCCATCTTGCTCAAGTTCTGATGTTATATATGCATAAGCAGCCCAATATGTCTTTGCAAAATCTTTCTCAGAACCACTCCAAAAATTTGACTTCATTTTTTTGTAGAATGGACTTCTTTCAGATTCTAAAACTACACTTGGTTTAGAATATCCCTTTTCATTATAAAACTGTCTTGTTATTGTTCTAATCCTTTTATGTGTTTCGTAATTTTTATCTCTATTTTTCCATATCTTTTCAATTTGTCCCCATCCTACAAGCCCTTCACTTAAAGTTGTTGCAATTGCCTGTTTCATTTTAATTGCTCCTTTTTCACTTGTAGCGTCATCAAGATATTCATATGCTCCAGTACCCAATTTATATGTTTGATTTAAAAGCAACTTTGCATTTCTCAATATAACAGGCTCAAACATATTTGTACTAAGCATATCCTGTAAAGAAGGAGCTTTCCATTCTTTCCCATAAAGATTCATCCAATTATTATATGGATTAACAGCCTCTCCAAATACTCCAAAGAACTCAGCTCTCCATAGATATGGTAAAAGCTTAGTATAAATAATATTTTTATCACTCTGGGATAATGGCTCTTCTTTTCCAAGAAAATAATCATATATTCCATACATTGACATTCCAGATAGTCCTGATGAAACAGCAAATCTTAGCATTGGCATAAAATTTCCATTTTCTTTAATTGGCTTAACATAATTGAGATAGTTATTATGTGTTGTTGATGCAGCAATCCTATAGAATAAAGTAAATGGTTTTGCAGCTTTTCTTGACATCCATAACGGAAGTAATGCTGTAGAAGTTCCACCTTGAGTAGATACATGTGAGTAGTGACCAGCCTTATTCATAATCCAATTCATATTTCCTTCATTTTCTTTTGAATAAAGGAAATCAATAGAATTATCTTTCATATGTTTAATTTCTTCTTTAGAGAATTTGAAAACATCTTGCATCTCTCTTTCAGCAGACTTTTTACTCATGCCTGTAACACCTTTGCTACCTTTAAGAGCATTTAGGGTTTCTGCGAAATACATCTCCCCAGCTTTACCTGCAACAAACCTATTAAATTCTTCAGTTTTTGACATAAATATAAACATTCTATCTGTGCTAAGCAATTTGCCAAGTAAAGGTATGTCTTGTGTATATGATTCTGTTGCTTCAAAGACATTTTCTTTTGTTCCGTATGGAGTCCATCCTTTTCTTCTTGCCTCAAGCCTTTCTTGCCTATCCATGAATTTCATTGATGCATTTAATGTATTCGTAATGCCAAACTTTGACATTGTTTGAGCACCCCCAAGAAGAATATTTTTTAATCCTGCAGTTGGAGTAAACAAGCCTACTGCTGCAGAGGTTGTTGTAAATTTACCAATCCTTCTATTATCTTTATCAGTATAAGACCTTTTGACTCCACTATTAAATCCAAGCTGTAATTGTATAAGCTCTGCAGTATAATCATACCAATTCCTGTTTATTAAACTATCTCCTTTTCTATTTAACATATCGAACATATCACTTCTAACATTAGATAAGCCAAATTTTCTTCCTAGAGTTGTAAACTCAGGGAAAAACCTCAATGTAGATAAATATTTTGACATCCCAACTCCATAGGCTTCAAATGTTCCCTCAAGAGTTTCATTGTATGACTTAACCCTTATTATTTTTCCTGTTCTTGGGCTTGTAATTTCAGTATATCTATCTAAAGTAACACCTCTTTCACGCAGATTGGGATTATCAAGTCTATTCATTGCCTTGCCAAAGAACCCAACAATATCAGATTTAACTATCTCTTGATGTTCTTTACTTAGCTTTATATCTTTAACCTTCTGAGTGTATTCAATAGAACCTTTTTTAAGATTAGATTTTCTTGCCATTCTATTTGCATATGAATCCATCTCTTCGTTGAATTTCTTTTTCCAGAATGGCTGCTTAGATATAGTAGTCAAATCAGAAAGTATCGGAATAAGAATTGGATTTACTTTATGAGTCATATAGTCTTCCAAATATCTTTTCCCTAAAAATTTTTCAATTTTCTCTACCTTTGCTCTCCCACCATATTTACTTATTGCTTTAGGCATAGCATTCCAATAAAAATCATATGTTTTATCCATAATCTTACGTGCCTGATATTCAGCCTTCTCTGGGTTATTCATGTTCTCTATAAATTGCTTTTCTTCTTTAGACAAGTCTTTTCTGAATGTCTTGTCTTTAAATCTAAGCATATGCCTATCCCCAACTTCAAAATTCTTTTCAAGCGTTTTAATTTCGTACATTGCTTGAGATATTTTACCTCTATGTAGAGAACTTACAACATCAAAATCTAATAATGTATTTGCAATCTTTTCTCCATACTTGCCACCAAAATGTTTAAGTAAAGAGTAAGCAGGAGTCATTCCCCTTCTAATCTTTCCAGGCATTTTAAGGTCAGTCTCCCCAAACATTGACCAAGACATCTCAGAGAATGTTTGAGATTTACCTACATTTCTTGCCATTTCCTCTACGATAGCTCTATACTCTTTCATTGTTTCACGATTCATATGTTTAGAACTAAAGTCCCCTTTAGTCATAGGATTGATTGCATTTAATATTTCAGATTTTTCAGAGCTAATAAGACGAGCTATGTCAGAAGCTTCTTCTGCCCTTTGATACATTGACCTTAATGATTCTTTAATATTAGAATTTTTACTAGATGTTGCTTTCTGTATATGATTCATATAATCAATAATTGCAGGAGTCTCTAATTCTGCGAGACTTGTAATATCTTTTTCACCAAGAGCATCTTCTATATCTTGCTTTAACCTTTTCTTATATTGCTCTTTAGTAAGCTGATTTTTTGCCTTACCTATACCAATATCTCTTTGAACTATATGTGCATCTTGTAATATTTTTTTTCTTCTGGAAGTTATGCTGCTTATATTGTTATAATCTTCAATTTTATGCTGTAAGTCTCTTGGGTCACCTTTCTTCAGAAGGTTTAACATTTCCTTGTAATCTTTAACCCAAGTTTCGTGATATTCTACATTGCCTACACCCTCTTTTTTTGCAAACTCCTTATCTGTTTTTAATCTTTTAGCATAGGCATTGTGAATTTTTATATAATTTTTAATTAACTTTTCAGCTTCTGGTTTTAATGCCCAACCCCCTCTTAAAGCTGATTTTACAACATCTTTTTCATCTGCAATTTTCTTTTGCTTTGGGTCTTTCCCTTCTTCATAAAGTCTTTGATGCTTTTTCTGCCCCTCATCTAATTTTCTAAATGCTTTTTCACGATTGCTTTCATGAGGAGTTGAAGGTTTATCTGTTATATCGATGGACTTTTTCGATATAGTAGTTTTTTCAGGTTTCTTAGCTTCTTTAAGACTAACTGGAGTATCTAGTTTTACTTGTTCTTCAAGTTTTTGTCTTTCAACTCTAACTGCACTTAATGCTCTTTCAGCAAGTTCTACTTTTTTAAGACCTTTTTTGTTTGCTTCTGTTGGCATAAAGCCTTCTGTTGGAATTTGTGCAGCAAGCTCTCTCTTAGCCTTTATAACTTTTTCTTTTGCCTTTTTTTCTTTAGCAATAACTTTTTTATACTCAGGATTCTTATCTAACTTATCTTGTATGATTTCAACTCTTGTTTTTTGAACTGGAGCTTCTTTAAGAACCTTTTGAAGACCAAGCTGTTTTATTACTTTATCTCTATTAATTATTAAGTTTTGCTTGGTTTTACCCTCTTTAGCTTTTGCAATTTTTTTATTATAGTCAACCAATTTCTTTGATGCAGATAGTTTCATGCCTGCTTCTAGCTTCTGTCCTTGAAGTGTTTCACGTTGAGATGCTGTCTTTGCAGTCTTCAATCTTTCTTTTACTCTTGCTTGTTCTTGCTTCCAATATTCAACACTTGTCTCAGCACTATCAATCTCATTAATTTTGATAATTTTTTTAGGTTCTGCTTTTGCTTTAGGAGTTTTTACACCAAGAATACCTTTTTCATGGAGTTTAACTTGGAAATCTATAGCACTCTCAGGTGGCATTTTTTCATAAATAGGAGATATTCTTGACCTGTCATGCCTTAAAACATAATTTATTTGAGAACTTAGATTTGGATGCTTTATAAGGACATCTGATTGTATTTTTGCACGTAAATCATTTAATTTCTGTTTATTCTTCGATAAAGTAATTTTCTGCCCAACAGCTTTTTTATGCTTATCAAGGAATTTGTTACCACCATCAAAGAATTTATTTAATTTATTTGCAAGTTGTTTAGGTATATATAAATAAGCACGTCCAGTATCAACTTTTCCAGTTCCTATTCTTCCTACAATTTCACCACTAGCAGGGTCAAATGCAATTTCAGTTTCTCTTATATCTAAATAATCTCTTCCCTTTGAATCTTTCTTTAAATCATTTTTTGTTATTCTAGTAACCTCTTGTGAACGAATCCCTATTTTAGCCATTAATTCTGCAACCAATGAGTACCCTTGGTCGTTTTTCTCTTTAGAGAGATTTTCACCAATTTTAACAGCCTCTCTTCTTACTCCTTCAATTGCAGTCTCTGTGCCAGCCTTCAGCTTTTTATTTATCTGTTTAAATAAACTATCTTGATTTAAGAATGATATTTTTTTATTAAATTTCCCAACAGAAACATCAATTAGAAAATTTGCAAATGTACTTATACCTGAAGTTTCTGCAGAACCTAAAGGCTTATTATTATTCATTATTCTTCTTCTCATCATATAATTAATGATATCAGAAGCATCTATTTGGTCTACATCTTTCTTTAGTTTTCCTAAATAATTTAAAAATTTTGCAACTTCACGACCATATTTCGAGGCATTTTGAGGCTTAACTCCTTTAGCCATATACTGCTTAAAAGCAGCCTGATTAAACTCACTTACTCCTTTAAAATATTTTTCTCCACTTTCAAATTTACCCTTAAGAAGTTTTGCTGTTGGTATAGATGCAGCACTTTCTGTGTCTTTACCCTCTTTAATAGCCTTTAACTCAGTAACAATAGTATTATATTCAGATTGCTTTAAGTCTAAGTCTTTAGACTTGCTTACTTTGCCCTCTTTAATTACAAGACCTTTACCTTCTTTTGCTGCAGTTAATCTTTGAGCAACATCAATTGTCTCTTCAACTTGCTCTTTCTTCCTATTGTAAATATCTTTAAGTCTTTCAATTGGTAATTTTTCTAAATCTTTTTGTTTAAGCCCAAATGTTTTCATTAAATCTTTATCAAGCATAATTTTGTCAGAATAATATCGATGGTCTTTAACTTCAGCTTGTTCTCTTTTCCCTAACTCTCCAAATAAACTTTTTGAAATTAAATCAACCTCATTTCTAATTGATTCAAGAGAGCTTTTTGTAAATCCATATTCCTTTTGGACATCGCCAAGCATGTCAACTTTATCATATTTACCATTCTTAATTCCATCAGTAATAATTGCATCAAGTTCTGCCATAAGGACTTGTTGCTCATCAACTACCTTTAATAATTCTTCAGCTTCTTTAGAGTCTTTTTTAATCTTTTTGGTTTTTATATCCTCAAGTACTTTATCCCCTTTAGTATCATACCACTTAGTTAAATCATTATATCTTGCAATCCATCCTTCAATTTCTTGAATCCTCTTAATTTCTGCGTCAAGCTCAACTGCACGTTCAGATTCAAGTTCTTTAATAAAATCTCTAAATGTCTCAGCTGTTTTTTTATCACCCTTAGCTTCAGCTTTATCTGCTTTTTCATTAAATCTATCTATGATTACTTCTGTATTTTCAAATTCTTCACTCAATGAATCTTTTCTTTTTTTGTATGCCTCAGAATATTCTTGATAAGATTTATTTACATATTGTTTAAGCCCAGACTTTTCAAAGGCATAATTTAAGGCTTGATGTTTCTTTTTTGTTCCATACATAAAAGCTGAATTAACCAATAAGTCTTTTATTAAATCTTCTGCTTGGAAATCTCCGTCATAAATTCTTCCCCCTGCAGTTATAAGTGAAAGTGCTCCTGTACCAACAGGGTCAAATGACCATATCCCAGACTTACCATAAAACTTTAATGCACTCTCAAATTTGCTTTTATCTTGGAAGTTTAATAGACTTGGATATCTTGATTTAGCTCTTTTTAGTCTATTAAATTTATTACCCATGAATCCACCAGTTAATCCAAGAACTCCACCTGTAAACATTCCATGAGCAAATCCACTTGCAGTTTCACCAAGAACGCTCATTGGATTATCTTTATATAGAGGATTATGTTTATTCTGATATGATGCTTCTATCCCTGCTTTAGAGCCTTCATATATACCTAAACTTATAGATTCTGCTGCTGCTCCAGAAATCATATCATCAGCTAATTGACCAGCATTTTTTATTCCATATTTTCTTCCTTGCTCGGTAATTTTTCTCCTAATTCCCTTTTTCGCTAAATCAGTTGCACCCTTTTGAACTAATTTTTTAGTGGCAACTTTACCTGCTCCTACTGCCACTCTTCCTATAGCTCCACCTCCCCATAAAGTCAACATATCCATTGGCATAGCAAAAGATGCTATCATTGAAAGAGATTGCTGATACCAAGGCAAATCCTCATATTCAGTTTCAATTTCACCAAAAGGTAGTTCACCAGTCATTCTTTTTTCAATAGTTCCTTGTAAAGAATTTGCATATGCATGTTTTGCCCAATCCCAAGAATCATCGTCTATACCATATCTCATTAAATGAGCCAATGTAGAAGGATTATTATCAGTTTCTATGGAAAAAGGGCTTTCAGAAGTATCTACATTTACACCTGGATATCTTTTCTTGCCATAGTTATAAATATCTGCCTCAGAAAGACTGTCAGAAAGATTATGCCTTTCCTTTACCTGCTCTACAAACGATTTATATGAAACTGCCATTTAATAATCCTTGCCTCTTCCAGAGAAGTGCATCGCACCACCTCTGGTTAAGCCTATACCTCTTTTACGAGTTGCTTTAGACTTTTTGCCTAACTTATTCCTAACCCAATCAGAAAATTCACCTTGAGAGCCTTCATTTGTGTATTGGTTACGCATTGCTGTTATTTTCTCCTTATTCAGATTAAATTCCTTCATTAACATATTGTTTTCAAATAAATTGTTATTATCATCATTACTTTTCTTTTCCCATGGTATATCTATAGTTGGATATGAAGTCTTAAAATCTCTTAATAAAAGATTATACTTAGAATAATTATCAATAAGAGCTTTAGTTTCTTCCTTTGCAGTCTCTTTCTTGAGCAATTCACTTCCTTTTGAAACCACATTACCATCCTCATCGCTGTAAATCCCTTGGTCATCCCAAAAGATAGTAGGATTATTTAAAATATTATCAGATTCTTTATAAGCTTCTATTCCTGCTATTATTTTATTATAATGACTTTGCTCCTGCTGAGTCTTCATCATTCTTTCTGTTGCTAATATCTCATTTATTTGACTATCATCTCCTGTTTCAAGTGAATACAGGATTGCAGCTTTATCCATTTTGTTTAAAATTGGTTCATTGATATTAAGTATATCTAAATTTCTTATTATGCCAGAATGTGCTCTTTCAATATTTACAATTCTATCTCTATGATTTTGTAAGTCAGGGAATCCCAAGTCTTTATAATTACTGGTATTTTTACCTAAAGAAGAAAGATTTTTGTAAAAATTCATCAATTTTGTCTTCTCTTCTACTATATTATCTTCAGTTAAATCTTTAGACCCAAGTTCAGAATAATAATTAATAAGCTCTCTTTGATTTTTTTCTAAATTAGCCAAGTTAGTTTTGTCTTTGTTATAGTCATTAATAACTTTTATGCCTTTATCAAAATCTGTATTGGCTAAATCAAATTGTATTTGCATATCGTCTGTAAGTTCTGGATATTTTTCAGAAAACTTGTCAAATATTTGCTTTACTCTAACTCTACCTTTATTTATTGAATTTATTTCAGATGGATTTGTTGTTGCAATAGTGCTATTTAAACTGTTTTCAAATCTATTTAATGCAACTAATTGCTTATTGAACTTCCTATCTTCTAGCATTACTTCTCTATCTTGTTTTTTTATTTGTCTCTCTTGGTCTGTCCAATCCCTATCTTCTTTTCTCCATTGCATTTGCTGTTCTTTGTATCTTTTTGCCTCTTCTCTATCTGCTTGTCTTTCAGCTCTTGCTCGTTCTTTATCTTTTCTTCCTTCAAAAAATTGCATTAAATTAAGCATTCCAGAAACAGGGTCAGTTCCTCCCCCAAATTGGCTTCTCTTTCTTTGTCTATTTGCCATTAGTTGCTGTGCTAATTCTAATATTGGGTCTGCCATATTTAACCTTCCTTTCTAAGCTATAAAGGCTCTTCTGTAATTATTCTTTGTATCCAATCTTGTACATTTGTATCTTGCTTACCTTCAATCCCCCTCTGATATAAATCATATGCATCTGCGTATTCATCTTGATAGGAAGCTCCAAGCCTTCTTGACTTTCTTTGTGCTCCTCCCATTCCAGTAGCAATTTGACCATAGTCACCACTAAGACCTCCTAGCAATGATTCTCCTAAAGTTTCAACATTCCCTTCAAAAGAAGAATATAAATCTTTCCTGTCTGAAGAGCTTATATCCATTGAAGGGATATTAGACATCTCTTCATTAATTTGAGCTTCTGTTAATCTTGGATTTAAAGTTCCAATAATAGTCTTTAATTCATGAGCTGCTGCTTCTCCCCCTGTTTCTCTATAATCATTAATCAAAGATTGAAGTAAAGTTGTATCTTTTAGCTCTAGCATACCTTCCTTAGGTATATCGAAATATGCATCAGTTATAACTTTTTCATCTGGAGATATTTCCATTCCGTAAGCATCTCCACTAGCATAATATTCTGAGCCCTTTGCATAAAAGTCATCTTCAATTGAATGACTGTACTTGGAATCCTCGCCCATAGTGTCTCCAATAAAGCTTCCTTCTTGTCCAAATTCTCCAGTTTTATTCTCAAAGGCAGTTATCATTTTATCCCAATCATTATCACCTTTTATATTGCCATCCCAGCCACCACCTACAGGATATACTTGCTCACCATTTTTAAATACTCTATATGCTCCTATTCCACCAAACAATCCAGTTTTACCCTCAATAGTCCACTTGACATTATTTGCGTCATAATAACTATGTTTTTTTGGCTCTTGTCCCCATGCCATATTTAACCTCCAAGCTTAGGTGATTTGAATTTAGGAAACCTAGATTCGAATTTAGGTGTAGGTAATGTTCTCGAATAATCGTCTATATTTTCAATTCCTAAATCCATAATCATTTTATCAAGTAAATTATCATTTACATTTTTCATCCCAAATCCAATGCTTTTATCAGGAGAAATATTTTTAAATATATTTTTAATAGAATCTTCAAGCCCAAACTTAGCTCCTGCACTTAGCCCTGCCATAATTGCTGCCATATCTTGTTGTTTTCCAAATTCATCAATTGATTCTGCGAAATATTCTCTTGCTTCTTTTGAAGCCTTTTCTCCATATAAACCTCTTGCAGCAATATCCTCTTCATCTCCTCCAAATCCTGTAGCTCTACCAGCCATCTCTAATCCTTCCGATATCGTTCTTTCTCCAAGACCTGTCCCAATAGTTGCAAGTAGTGACATAATTCCTTTAGTTGCCCCAGCTCCAAGTCCTTTAGCTGCTAAAAGACTAGATATAGCTGGTCCAGCAATTGTACCTACTAATGGAAGAGCTCCCATTGCAATAAGTGGAGCTGCATACGATAGAAATGTCCTAAATCCACTTTCTTTTTCTTTAGTTGCCTCTAATGATTTTGATAATTGTTCTGCTGCAGTTTGCTTTTTATAAGCTTTATTTGCATCTGCCATTATTTGACTTATTGTTGCCATAATATTTCCTCTCTATGCATTCTCTAATGCTGTGACTTTTGTTGATAATTCTTTTATTGCTTCTACAAGTAATGCTGTAACTCGACCATATTGAAGCGACATCCATCCTTCTGCTCTATCTCTCCCAAGCTCAGTATCATTCACTACTTGAAATGTTTTATCTTCACCATCAATTACTTCTGGCAAAACTGCAAGTACATCTTGAGCTATAAGACCAACACGCTTTCGTGCTTTATATGAATCTGAGCCATATTTATATGTATAGTTCACTCCTTTGATTGAGTTGACTTTTGATAAAGCATTAGTTATAGTTGTGATATTTTCTTTAATTCTTTCATCTGAGGCATCTGAAAAAGCTGCTCCCCCTTGAGCCATCTGAACTCCATCATCACTCCCAGCATCAAGTATTCTAAAATATCCATCTGCCCCTTGATTAAATACAGTCCACGACATAGTATCATTTTCTGCAAATTGTATGCCACTATTCCAGCCCTCACCACAATCTAATTTCATTGTATTGTGAGAATCTCCACTATGAATGTGTAGCGATAAATCTGGAGAAGAAGTCCCAATGCCAACATTACCATCAGGATTTAACACAAGGTGTCCTGAAGTACCATCATTATCATTTGTAGTAATCGTAGTAACTCCATTTGCTGCTACAGTTATAGTTGCTCCATCATCACTATTTGTGTCATCATATATGGTCAAGGCAGTTGCATCGCAATCAAATAAAAAATGTGGATATCCTCCATCCTGTATTGATAATTGCCCTCCATCAGTATCAAATATAATATTCCTATCTGAAGATAAAACAACAGTCTTTTTGTTCTTCTCATATATTTGTGCTCCAGATTCACCTTTTTTCCTTATAGTATTATTGAGCCTATTTAATCTTAAATTAGGATTAGACATTATTTAACCTTTTTCATTCTATATATTATTGTAATATCATGAAGTTCAAAAGTAGCTGCTGCTGTTCCATCAAGTTTCAATTGAAAGCTATATATATTACTTGTGCTTGCTCCTGTAGGAGTTATTTCAACCCTTTTATTCCCACTTGTTGTTGTATCCGTCAAATCTGCACTCATAGTTTCAGTTGGGGTTGTATCCCCATTTATTCCATATGTTACATCAATATTTTGATTAGTTCCACCAGTATAATTTATAATAACTTTGAATACTTTCTTAGGAACAGATGGTGCTCCAAAATCAATTTCTTTTGAAGTCCATTCAAATTCTGATTGCTCTGCTGGAGTTGAATCTATATTCCTAAGATTTGCTCTTCCAGACTTCCAATAAGATAATTTCCCTCCATATGTAAAGAAATTTGACATCTTTATAGTATCTCCAGAATTATCTACAAGTCCTACTATATTAGCCCATGATTGAGTTTGAAAATCATAAACATATGCATCATTTCCATTGGCAGAAGTGGAAACATCAGATTCTATATTTTTTATAATATATAATTTTTTTGATATAAAATCATATCCAATTGATGGAGAAGTTGCTGCATTTCCTGTATTATCATCAACTTCATATGCAGATACAATACTTGAACTTGTAAGTCCCCAATCACTAGGGTCAAATCTTCCATGCGTAAGAGAAATTACTCTATTGCCATCATATAAATAACAACCTTCATTATTTACCCAAGCAATACCCATTGGAGTTTTAGTTACTTGACATGGGTTTTGAATACCAACTCCTGTAAATATATTCTCAACATAAAATCTTCTATCATCTGCAACATTAACAACAACAACACTATTATCCCTAAATTGGAGTATTTTATCTTTCATTGACTCTAAAGCCCATATTGAGCCACCATCACTTACAGGTGAATCAAATGTATTGTAAAAAGGGAATACTCCAGGTCTACCTACAGCAGAAAACATCATAAGGTCAGCTTTAATTTGTCCTGATACTGCACTTGTATTTCTATTCCAATTTATATTGGCAATAAATACTCTCCCATCAGAACCAATTGTTGCACATTTATAATCTAATAATATTGGAGAAATATTACTTGTAGCTTTTTGAGTTAAATAAATCTCATCTTCAAAATATCCATTTAAATCATAAAATGATAGCGCAGTTGGAGGATTTTGAATAGTAATATTAGAAGCCATGTTATATTTACCAGAAGCTTCTTGTGCCCAAGGAGTATAGCTAGAATCTGTATATATTTTTATTCCTTTGTCCCATGCTGCTTCAGCTAAAAAATATTTTCTTTCAGGATTTGTTGTAGATGCAACATATACTCTCATTCCATTTATTCTTGCATCTCCACCAATAGGATTTGAAGCTGTGTGTCCAATTGATAAATTGAAAATTAGAGATGTTCCTGCACAAGAAAGTGGTGATGAATTTACTTTTGATGGAGCAGTCTCAGCTATTCCATCGAAAAGCCATGAAGCATAAAATGTGTAAGTTTCTGCATCTCCAGTTACTCCCCAGTTCCCATTTCCTGAGTCATCAGCAAAAAAGTGTACAGCCCCAGTACTATTGACTGTAGCATATGCAGCATTAACGTCATCTTCCACTTGGTTAGCACTTGTTCCAATAGTAGGAGAATTTATTAATACATTTCCTCCAATCCAATCAAGTATTGATACTTCTTGGCTTCCATTATTAATATCAACTCTATCAACAATTGTATATAACTGTCTCTGTGAATCATATGATTTTATATTTGCATCACATGCATATATTGCATTTGCAGTTGCATATAATACAGGAGACATTTCTTCTATCTCTTGACTTCCTCCCCCAAGATTCAATGTTGCATTTTCTCCTGTATTTGGGTCATTCATATCAAGAGCATTCTCGTCCCATCTACAGAGAAACTCATGATTTCCCCTTACTGGAGGGTCAGCTAAACTATAGCCAGTCTTAAATGCAAATCCCCCATATCCTGCTGCTGCATCATCTCCTGAATCTGTAGTTATTGAAACTCCAGCATCTTCATCTGTACCAGTACCAGAGGTAATTATTCTTCCAGGCTTTGAAAAAGAAAGATTAGACGCAGTTATGCATTCGATAATTGAAATATCTTTAGGGTCTCCCTTTAAATTTAAGCCTCCATCAAATCTTGACATTTGGAATGCTTTCTTTTTACCACCTATAGATAATTGTAATGGTTCAAATCCTCCAGGAATTGCATTCCATCCAACCATTGCAGTTGCAGACATGTTGCCAATATTACTAAGATTAGCCATATTAGTTATTGCTCTTGTAGCTGCATCTTGATGAAAATCTTCTACTCCTGCCAAAAAATGTTGAGGATGATTTAATTCAAGATTTACATCAGCTGGGTCAGTCCAACTTGAGCTCATCATTTGTATATCGTCAGTTGCCACTTACTATCCTAATATTTTTTTCTTTAATAAAGGCTTTACTATAGCCTCTACTTTATCATAGCCTGCATTAAACCATTTGTCTTCTACAGATTCTGGCACCCATGGGATATCAACATTTTTATTGATTGCATCACAAATCATTTTTTGCAATTCATCATCAAATACATCATCTATTTTTTTTGCTAATTCCTTTTTTGCCTCGTCTATTGCTGAAGACGCTACATCTTCTGCTACGCCTCCAAGCTTGTCCTTTAACGAATCTAATATTGACATTCTCACTCCTTTTCTAAATTAATTATTCTTGCTTTTAAGTAATCTATTTCGTCTTGTAAATCTTTTACCTTATCATCCAATTCATTTTCCTGGAATACATAATCCATAACCTTATCCATTTTAAATTGCTTAATAACCATATCAAGAACTTTTGGTACAATAAGTTTTATAAGTGCTGTTGGTATCATTTATCCTTCTTTCTAAGTCCGTTACCAGATAATGCCTGTACTATCTCAACAAGTGATTCATAAGATGAACGCATATCTGCTATACTTTCTTTTAAATCTATTTGTAATTCTTTCTGTTGACTTATTAAAGTCACTATAATAGCTTCCAATCTGTTTTGGGATTCCTGCAAATCATCCATGAAAAATTTCTGAATGAATTGTGTCTGTTTCCATATGAACCACATGGATGCACCAGCCACACTAACAGGTACTCCGAGTTTTTCCACGATGTCAATGAATCCCATTTCCATCTATTTATTCCCATCTAGCAATTCACCCCATAAAGATGTCTTGCCATTAATTATTTGTATTACATGAACAGTAAAAAATCCATTCTCATAATAATCAACTATCGCAAATGCGTGAGACCAATTAATGTTCCTACCTCCAAGCCAAGCATTTTGCTCTATTGACATATCCTTTAAGCATCCAATACTCCAAGCACTCTTAACACCATCCATGTGAGTAATACTTGTTTGTTGAATATCATGATGATGTCCGTACATCACATTCGCACCAGTACGTATAAGATGATTGCGTGTATGATGAACTCCAGCAAAGTGATGTCCATGATAATACCACAGCTTCCCTATCCTTAGATACTTCCCAGCAGGGTAATACTTGTATCCACGTTGTTTTAGATTTACGCATTCTTTAAACCTCATTTCTTGTAAATATGGATGTTCATCAACAAACCTATTCATCCAATCATCATGATTACCTTCAATCATGTATTTTTCTTTGCAATTTGTCTTATCTAAGGATTCATCAATAATATCCATACCTTTATTTACATCAACGATATCTTGCTCAATAAAAGGCAATTGGTATTCCAATGGTGGTCTCTTCCTCTTCGTCCATTGCCAATGACTACATCCATGCCATTCTCCAACATCTCCCAAGTCTATATATATATCAGGCTTTACAATTTCAATCGCTTGACATAAAACATCAATTGCTGCCATGTCTGCCAATGGAAAGTGCTTATCAGGCGTTACAATTGCTCTTTTAACTACTCCTTTAGTTCTTCCCATTTAACTCCTTATACTGTCTCAAATAAAAAAGAAACACTACCATGATAATGCACTGCTGTTCCACTATCGTATTTAAATGCTGGATATATCATAGCACCAGCACTTAAAGAAACATTTAAAGCTGAATATTGATTGATACCTTTCCTTTTATAATCTGTTAAGCTAATACTATCCCTTAAAGTTACTGTGGTTGTAAGTGGAGCTGTTTCTGCAGGTACTCCTGTCCATGTTTGCAAATGTACAACCTGGTTATAATTTTGCGATTGATATGCAATCCATCTTACACCTTTTAATGTGCAATCATAAGGAATAGCAATACCTGACACAGCAGTACTTCCTAAAATAGAAATAGTATCTCCAGGAGTCGTTGTACTTTCAGTATCAAAAGTATCCCACTTAAATGGAGCATCTGAATCATCAGCATCCCTAAAATAAGTCCTATTTGCTGTCTCTTCTTCGAAATGAAAAGGCATATCTAAAGCAAATTTATGCGTATTGCGTCTTGTCACATTACTAGCCATTAGCGATAACACACCACATTTATATCTTCAGTATCAACAGTTGCTATTGCATATAATAGATTTGCATTAGAAACATCTATACTATATACATCTCCAGCATATAAAGCAATTCCAGTAGTCGCAGATACACCACTACCACCAATATATATGATACCTGTATTTGATACATCTGCCATAATATCAACATGTTTAGATGTCTGAGATGTCAATTGAGTTGCAGAATCTGCTATTTCTTGAGTAAAATGTGCTACAGCTGTATATCCTTGGGCAATTGTATTTGTATCAAGTCTATTATCTGTTACTGTAGCCTCTTCCCCTGCATTATCCATAATGACTCTATTTATGCCATTACCTGCTTTAGCCATTTAAAATCTCCTTTAAACCAGCCTTATCAATCTTATCAATCTTATTTTTCATCTTCAATTGAGCAATTTCATCAAGGAAATTTACTTTCCAAGAAGAAGCATTTTCTTTCATCTTTGCAATCTTCGCTTTATTAACTGGTATATCTTTTTCTAATTTATTTGCCTTATCTTCTAATAAAAGTATTTCTTTTTCTTTTTTAAGTAAACTTGACTCTATTTTGTTAAGCTTATCCTCCTTGTCCTTAATTTTAATATCTATATCTTTACAATAATCAGAATATTCTAGTTTAGATTTAGATAATTTATCTTCTTGGTTAGATATTTTTTCAAGTATGTTTTCATACTTTTCAAATAAAAGATTTATATCTTTTTCTATTGAAGAAGATTTATCCATATATTTATTATTCAATGATTTTAATTTACTTTCTATTGTCTTACATTCATTGCTTATGCTATCATATTCAGATTGTTTATCTTTCTTTTTATTTTCAATAGATTTAATTCCTTGAAGAAGATTCTCCTCTCCCTTTTTTTGAAATTTCAAATATTCAATATCTTTAACAAGAGATTCTTTTTCTTGCGAATATTTAAGTATATCCTTTGCAAAAGATTTCTTTTCATCTTCAAGCTTTGATACTTCCGATTCTACATCTGATTTTTCTTTTTGCATTTTATATACATCATTTTTAGATAAAGATAAACTTTTTTTCTCAGAATCAATTGCTTTAATTAAAGATTTTATCTCAGAATTGTAAATTTTAATATCTTTATCCATATCCTTTAAAGACTTTTCTTTATCTTTAATTGATATTTCAAGAGATTTATTCTTTTCTTCAAGGCTTTTATTTGCATTTAATATAGATTTTTTCAAATCTTTATCATCAATAAATACTTTCTTCCTACTTACTTGTGCCATTTAATCTCCTTAATGAAATGATAATACTTCAAAAACTTCAGCAGTAGATGTTCCTCCAGAACTTTCAATTCTAATCTGGTCAATTAACAAATTATTAATAGTTATTGGAAAATCATCAAATTTAACAGTTATGTCATCTCCCCAAGAACCACCAATCTTTAGTGCTACTTTAATTGTATCTCCAGCAGTACCACTTATAGGTATAATTGTAACTTCTTTAGCTACTCCATCTCCACTTGTAGTCCAATCTGTGCCATTATTGTCGGTATCATCATCATCAACTGTAATTGTTACAGATGAATAATTTTCATATACCTGAAGATTATTCGATTCCTGTACTGTATATTTATGTAATGGTTTTGTTGCCATGTTTATTCCTTTCTTTAAGTTATGCTTTAAGGTCTTGACGAGACCATGAGTGCATTATTTTATATCCTTTTTAATTTTTACTATTATATGAATAAGTGTAGCTATTAATATGCCTACCCTCAAAGCATCAGGTAAAGCACTCCAAAAACTAATTGCAATTCCTGTTGCTCCTTGTCCTGCTGTTATTAATGAGTCTTTAATACTATCCATTTTTAGCATCTAATTCTGTTAATATTTCTATAGCTCCTTGAGCTTTAATTTTCATAATTTTAAAATACTCCTCTTTATCAGTATATTCTTTTAATTGAATTTTTAAAGACTCGATAGAAGACTTGATTGTAGGCTTTTCTGCCTCTTTTCGCAATTTCTTGTAATCTTTAATATTTTTATCTACTTTAGCCATTTAATTCCTTAACTAAGAACTTGTAAGAGCATCATCAGTTTCATCAGTATCTTCACGCAATAATTTATGTGGGTCTGCAAGTTTAGGTATCATAACATACCTACTATTTGTATCTAAAATTTCTACTTTCGTTATATCAATTACATTTTGGTCTAATTCATACCATCTTTTATACTTCTCTAAATCTGTATTAGCTGAAACCATATATTCTTTTTTCTTTGAAGACATGTCTAATAAAGCATCATTCATAAGCCTAATCATATATCCTTGAGGTTGCCTTCCTATTAAATATTCAATTTGCTGAATAATCTCATTTGGAGTAACCTCAGAAGCAGCTACATCACTTGCCTCTGTATTATTCTCACTATCCCATGTTGTTGAATTTGAACCCATAAATTCTCCTTATAAATGTGGAACAGACAACTGTCTTATTCCAGACTTTCTTGTTGGATATTGCTTTAACATCTTTTCATACATTTGCCTATAATATTGAGCTTGTTGAAGATTTCCTTGGTCTTCAAGCAATCTTGCCTTCATATAACAAATAATACATTGCTGTAGTCCTGTATCCACACCAAATGTACTCATATTATTTCCAAGAGTATTTGTGCTAATTGCCTCATACTTTGCACGATATGTAATTCTTAATCCATTTGTTACATCAGCATCTTGATAAGTATCATACTTTTCTCTTGTTTGTTCTGTAGAAGATGCTTCTGTATCAATAGCAACAATAGCAATTCTTCTATCATCATTATACCATGAAAAATAATCGTTTGGGAATGTTCTTTTAGTTGTTGCCATTATTCACCTCCTCTTTTAGGTGCTCCTGTAAGGGATGATATTCCTTGAGCATAATCTTGTTTCAATGTTGTAAGTTGTGGTGCATAAACTTCAGGGTCTTCCTCTGTAAGCATCATATATTCAGTTGCTTTGATTGCTGCATATAATACGACTAAATATTCTGCTTCATCAGGAAAATTAGGAATAGTGCTTTGAACTACAATATCTAAAGCTCCATCATCAGCAGCAGTAAATGTAGGATATCCAATATGATGAACAATTGAAGGTTGACCTGCTGTAGGAGTAGGTTTAACATATAATGTAGCTGCTCCAGAAGTATCTCCATCAACCCAATACACAGGGTCAGTAGCAGTCGCAAAATGGATTATATTGGTAGAATCTGTTGCTAATCCTCCATGACTTGAAGGAATTTTTCTACATTCAGTATAATGACCTCCATCGTCATTTTTGCGTGTTACATAAAGTATTTCTCCCATACTATCTAAATCAACTATAGAATCCGTTCCCACTCCTGTTGCTGTCATGCACTTCTCTTTTAACTTTTGTGGAAGTAAATTAATAACTTCTCTTGCTCCATCAGACATCCATTGGGCTGCAGTTTCATCAAAATCATCGTCTGTGCTAGTATCATCCGTACCATCAGCATTAAAGCCACTTAAAGCATGTATTTGTGCTGCAAAATCTAAAGCCATTTACCACTTACCTCCCATACCTTCAACTGATTCTTGCATTGTTTGTGGAGTAAACTCAACTTGAGTTTGTCCAGACCAAGTAGTTCTCATATTTACATGATTTTTTGTATTATTAAAAGTTGCACCGAAAATGTGACCACATTCGCATTTAGTCATCTCAGTTCTCGGAAAGACAAAATCTACCAGTTTCTTGCATGTTTCGCAATAATATGTCTTCGTTCTTTTCATAATTATTTCTCTTATCTTTTTTTTTATATTTTTTGTTTAATTTTTTCTTCTCATATTCACTACTTTTATAGCCCATTTATTTACCAACTTTTTTCATAGCTTTGTTATGAGCCTTTTTAAAACTACTTCCCTTTAACATATCCTGTTCCATTTCATTCATATGTTTCTCACTATGATGCTCTTTATGCTCTTCTAGCATATCATATTCCTTTTCGCTAATCATCCCACCATCTTCCATATACATTTGAGAACGATTTCTTGCATCTACCATTCCACCACCATAATACATTTCCATTTCTTGATTAGTATTTTTAGCATATTCTTCAGCTTTCTTCATTCCTTCTTTATCATAACTAAATTCTTTATTACCTACTTTTGGCATTAAAATGTCTCCTTTCTATCTCTTGCATCCATTAATGGAATATCTCCATATTCATTAATATATTCTAAAATTGCTAATGTGGAAGGGTTAACTGATTCCTTTCTTACAATAAATTCACCACCTTCAGCTTCAATTGGTATTCCACCATCAGCATGAGAATTACCTTCAAGAGCTCCTCCATGAGGATATTTTTTAAATTTTTTATTTGGCATATTGCCTCCTTAATTGAGGGATTTGGGAGAGACCCTTTATACGACCTCTCCCCAGTTCCCAATAACTGTTATCCGTTAGGACTATTCATCAATCAGTATCAGTGAATAGAGCTGTTCCGTCTGTATCTGCATCATCAGAGTAGATACATCCTGAAACCATCCATTCATCGGCAGTTATTTTCATAACCTCAATCCATGAACCTTTTTCACCACCTGTATCAGCAAGATTACCATCAAGGATGATATTACAGTCATTCGCTGCTGGAACTACTGCATGCCCATAGCCTGCTGTAGTAGAAGCCAATATGACTCCACCAACAAAATCATCACCACCTGAATCTGCATTATCGCCTGTTGAAATTGTATATGCATTATCATTTGTTGTTTGCACAATAAATTTATAATGACATCCAACAGAACAATTAGCATCTGTAGGTAATGTTACTGTTACAGCAGATGTTGAATTTAATGCAAAAACCTTGCCACTATCATCTTGTGAAAGAGTTTTTGATGCATTAATAAATTCAAATCCACCAACACTTGCGTCAAAGGCATTACTGTTTGCGTTTAATTTATCGCTTCTCATTATTCATGCCCTCCTTATATTTGGTTAATGTTAATTAAAGCATGAGTTTCAGGAAGAGATACTTCAAGACCAGCTTCGGTCAATATCAT
>CETC01028086.1_pt1 | contig 26468 bp, 23 predicted proteins | sample 326911 | NCBI WGS metagenome assembly CETC01 (sample SAMEA2622694, study PRJEB7988) | marine metagenome | isolation source: saline water (ENVO:00002010), including | reverse complement strand
GATAAAAAAGTAACTGCCGCTGAAAAGAAAAAGATTATGAAAGAAGTACTTGATGTACTTAAAAGTGTTATAAATTTAAAATGGAAAATTTTTTAAGGATTAAATATGGCTGATTTAAAAGTAACATTAACAGAAGCCTTAACTATAAATGGTTATGACCAAGGAGCTTCTAATACAAAAACTATTAGTGGTATAGTCGAATCTACTAAAAGAATTTTAACTATTACAACTACAGAGTGTGTTATAGCTACATTTAGTACTGCTGTCGCTTCTGCTGGTCATTACATCGCAGCTGATGTTAGATATATAAGATTTACTAATCTAGATACTTCAAACTTTATTACGTTAACATTTAGAAACCAAGATAATGATGAAGTTGCCATTAAGCTTGACGCAGGTCAATCTTTTATATGGAATGGTGATAATAATAACGGAATGACTGCTATTATGAATGCTACTCAAGATGCTGACGCGGCTTCTAGTTCAAATTTTGGAAGTTTAACTAATATTCAAGCGGATGCAGATACTGCTTCGTGTAACTTAGAAATGTTTATTGCGAGTGTATAATGGCTAATGATGCAACAATGACAGTTAAGGCAGTATTTCTGCCAGATGAGATACAAAAAATATTAGAAAATCAAACATATGCATATAATCCAGGAACAGGTAATAATAAATGGTGGTATGGGTTAGTTAATGTATTAGCAACTAGTCAAGATTTAATTATAGTAGGAGGAGGCCCTTTAGGTAACTCAGCTGCAGGTGGAGGGAGTATTGATGCTGGAGGAACATTGGATACTGTTGCGGCATCAGATGAAGTTAAATTTCTTTTTGTTAAAAATTTAGGAGTAACACATGATGGGAGTACTTCAACTACTGATAGTGTTTATATAAATTTTGACCATGATGGAGATGCAGCTGTAAATACTGGGATAAGTTCATCAATAGAAATAGCAGCTGGTGAAGTATGGTTTGGTAAAATAAATGCCACAGAAGATGATATTCATTGTATAGCAGGGGCAGCTGGTTTTGGTGGTAGTGGAGGAGGAAAAGTTCAATGTTTAGTAGCTGCTGTAATTAAAACAGATACATAATGATAAATTTAGATAGTGTTTCTGGTAAGATACCAAATAGAAACAATAAAAACGATAGTAGTAATTTAAAAACAGGAAATAAAAGGAGTTATAATATGCCAAGTCCAAAAAAATGTGCAACAGAATGGAAAAAATTAGGATATTCAAGTATGAGTGATTGTGTTTCTTATGGAGACGAAAAAGAAACAATGGTGGATATGGATAAACCTAAGTCCAAGAAAATGAAATCAAAGTCTCCAATGAAATCAAGAATGGCTTACTAATTATGAAAAAACAAAAGGAGAAATAACATGGCAAAAGGAAAAGGAACTTATGGGTCTAAAGTTGGTAGACCAAAAGCTAAAACTGGTTCTTCAAGAATAAAAACTGATAAGCCAAAAATGTGTTCTGATTGGAAAGGAATGGGTTTTGATAGTAAAGGAGATTGCATGGAAAATATACCTAGCTATACTCCTTTAGTGGATGAAGCTTTTATGAAAGAAAGAAAGAGAGATATGCCTGTTGTAGAAGCAGAAGGAATGATGCCTTACGAATTAGAATAGGAGATTTTAATGGCAAAGACTAAAAAAGCAGTTAATAAAAAAGATGAAGACCCTTTTGAATTAATTCATCAAGCTTTATCTGAAATTCTTGAATCTATTAAAGATTTGGATGAAAGAATATCTGAATTAGAGGAGCATTCTCATAAACCTATTGACTATGAAGAGTATCTAGACAATATTCATACTAGATTATCTAAAGTTGAAAATAGAATGGGGTTATAATGTCTAAAAATAATATAGACTTGTTTGGGCATGATGAACGTGATAAAAATGCTATTGCAGGTAATTATCATAAGTTAAAAGATAGAAAAGCATTTCATATATGACCAGACAAAGGAATACCGCACCCAGTTTGGGAGCGTCATCATCATAAAAAGAAAAGGAAATAATTATGGCTAAATGCAAAAAAGGAACTATTTGGGATATTGACTTAGGTGAATGTAGAGTCCCAACAAGAGATGAAAAAATCGAAATGGCAAATTGGAAAGAAGCTAAAAACGCTGCATCTAAATTTGGTATTTTAACAGGAGCTCCTGCAGGGGCAGTAGTGGCGAATATGGCTTCTAAGGGAGTTAAAAGTACTAAAGGAAAGATACTAACTACTTTAGCTGGGGCATTAGTAGGAGGAGCAGTTGGAAGGCGTAGAGCGATAAATAAACAGAAAAAAGAGAGCTCTCCTTCATATGAAAATGTTAAAAGCCGTAAAATAACTAAAAAGAAAAAGAAGTAGTTATGCCAGGTGAACCAAGGTTATTAGAGGAATATAGAGAGTTTATTCAAGAAAAAAAAAGCGCTACAAATGGAGGTCGAATAAGAGAGGTGGAAGGTGGGATGAGAGTTGATATATTTGACCATGATGAAAACTCTGAATATGACTTCACCGAACATGATTGTTCTTTATGTGAGTTACCTGAACACGCTCAAAATCACATTATTGAAGATATAGAATATCAAAGAGATAATGCCTAAACAAATATTAAAAATTGATAGATTTGAAGGAGGTCTTAATAGCAGTTCAGATGCAAGAGATATTGAAGATAATCAGGTATCAGTATCAGATGATATAAATATTTCTGATATTGGTAAGTTAAGGCCAATAGGAGGATTTTCACATAATGATACTAATATACCTGACTTAGCTCTTTCTTCAGGGGTAACAAAAGGTCGAGGTGCTTTTGCATATGGAATTGACTCTAGTAGGCATATTACAGGTTCAGGCCCTTCATCTACTTATATAGATATAGAATTAATAGATGGTGGAGCTCCATTAATTCAATCTTCTTGTACTGTAGGAGTACATGGAGATAGTCTTTTGTCATCAGATGATGACCAGGATATACACCTATTAGATGAAAATGCTAACAATCAAAATACCTACACTCCTAATTCAGGCGGAGTGCCTATTACAGCTGAAGGAGCTGACCCTTATACTGAAGAAGAGACTACTCAAAGTTTTAATAATTTAATTGATGCTTTTGCAGGCACAAGCTCGTTATCATCGTTTTTAGTTGAAGAAATTCAAACTGGCAATCAGCTTACTAGGGCTATTAAAATATCAACTACTGCAGCGGTTACAACTACTCCTGCTTCATTTAATGGTTGGCAATTTTATTTTTATAATGACGGGCAAACAACTGGAGGTAATAACAATTTCAATAACAGTGAAATAGCTAATGAACCATTTTTTAGCACGCCATTTTCAGGTGGTCAAAATACTGCTAATTCTCAAATAAAAATTAAAATTAATCAAGTTAGGACTGCTATTTATACAGCTCAAGTAGATTCAAAGACTGCTTCAGTTTCTGCTACTGCATCAACAACTGCGACAGAAATAGCTTCAAGTATTAAATCTCAGCTACAAACTGCACTGGGAACAGCTAATTATACCTTTATATATGAAAGTGGAGCAACAGAGGTTATAGTTCAAAAAACCTCTAGCCCAGTGATGGTTTTTGATTCATGGATTACTTTATCATCAGGTCAAGACGACAGTACACTTGAATGGAGTGGTGATGATGAGCTTACAATTTTTGTTTCTAATGATGGAAATATTCATAGATTATCACGGTCTACATCTTCTTGGGATGTTATAGGTTCTTTAGGTCAATTTAACCCTAACTATACTCAACAATACAATGTTGAACCAAATTTTTTACTATCTGATGGTAATTTAAGAATATCAGACTCTCAATTTGAAAACAATAGTAATCCTATTTGGTATGGAAGGATACAAAGACAATTATTTGAATCTTCATCTGTTCCTACTCCAGTTGATTTTGAAGGATTACTTAGTTCTGAAATTCAAAGCCCTTCAAATTCCACTATATCTGAAAGCAATCAAGTTATAAGTAGCCAAGATGAAGTTGTTAATACATTTTCACTTTCAAGCACAATAGAAACTGACCTAGCTGATAACTATCATATTGCTTCAACAACTACTGATGATGATAAGAGTTATCATACTACATATGATTTATCTGCTCTTGGCAATATATCAGTAGTTACGGAAATAACGGTAGAATTTGAAATAATTGAACCAACAGGTGGATGGTCGTCTCAAATAATATCAGGGCAGGTTTATGTTTCTTATCCTTTTGTTAGAATAGGTACAGAGGGTTCTGGAACACGAAATTTTGATACAAGTGGATTTTTATCTCATTCTAATACTGTTGACCCTTATCAATATCCAAATAGCTCTAATGCTGCTATGCTTATTGGATGCACGAGTGGCACATATTATGCATATACAAGTGCAACAATAACTAAGACAATGTTTTTGCCAATAAATGACAATAATTTAAAACTTTCTATTTCAGCTGGAATGAAAGAGTTTGATTTGTTTAATAATATATCTACTCACCCTACAGTTAAAGTAAAAAATATTACAATTAAAGGATATGGATTATTACCTGATGCTGACTTTTTATCTTCTACTGGAAACAACTTTCATATTCAAGCTGGAAGGTCTTCCATAGAATCTCCATCATGGAATACAGATGACAGATGGAAATTTGGAGCATCGTTTATTTATGATGGAAAGCAAGAATCTTTAGTTTCTGAATTAACTTCATTAAGTAATGAATCTTTTACCTTTGTCTCATCAGACAATGATGATAATGAGGCAAGGGGATACGCTCCTTGGATTTCTTTAAATTTAAAATATCTAGGTGGTTGGAATCAAAGAATTACTGGAATAAATATATATTTAAAAAGAGATACTGAAAACGAATGGTACCAGTTTACTGAACTTAACTTAGTTAAAGGTCAAATAAGACCATCTGGCTCATCTAACTGGATTAATTGCTTTTATGATGATAGTAATAATGGATACAGGTTTTTAATTGCTAATGGTCACAAACTTTATAGTTTGCCTTATTTAAGTTATGAATCTTTAACTGGGATAAATCAAGATGAAGATAGGTTATTTGCAAGATATAAAACAGCTACTGTTGCGAATAGGACTGCATATATTGGAAATGTTAGATACTATGAGTCTAGCGGGGAAATGGTTTCTAAGGCAGATGGAATTTTAAAGTCACCTATAAATAAATTTGATATTTTTACTCCATCAAGAATACTTGAGGCGGCTGTTAATGATGGAGACGAAATTATAAAACTTGAGTCTTATGCTGATAGGCTTCTTCAATTTAAAAAAAGAAAGTTGTATATTATAAATGTCTCTCAAGAAGTAGAGTTTTTAGAAAGTGTTAATGATAATTTAGGAATTAATAATGAATACGCTTCTATGAGGATAGAGTTTGGAGTTATTTGGGTTAATAAAAATGGATGTTATCTTTACAATGGGAAAAGTATTGTTAATTTATTAGAAAGAGATGGGAAGAGGACTATATCTGAAGACAAATGGACTACATTTCTTACTGTAACTAATGCATCTGGTATTAACCCTGCAATAGGATATTATCCTAATAAAAAGCAAATTATAGTTTTTGATAATGCTGAAATATCAAATAATATATTTTTATATGATATGGTTACTAAATCATGGACAAAGGGAATTAAAAAAGTTTCTGGAGATGCTCAATACCCTTACTCTATAACAAATAGCTTCATAGATGATGAATTTGAATTAAATGTTTTTAGATATGATAATGATACTCTCAGGGCTTATAAATGGAATGATGATTCTTTTGCTACAGATAATCTAAACTTTACCACCAAAGATTATGACCTTGGCAATCCAGGTCAAAGAAAAAAAATATACAAAGTTTATCTTTCTTATAAAGGTGATGCTACCGCTATGAATGTTCAGTATTATGTAAATGGTGACGTAGATACTTTTAGTAACTTTTATAAAGTAATCGAAGATGGCTCTTCTGATAATACAAATTCAAGTATTACTCCTTTATCTGACTACCAAAAAGGTACAGACCAATGGTTTACAGCTGAATTAAAGCCTTCTTCTAGTATAAATAATGTTTATAGTTTTGGATTAAAATTTTCAGGGACATCAAATTCAGATTTTGCTATAAATGATATATCAATAGTATATAGACTTAAAACAATAAAATAATGCCAGATATAGAAGTAACTAATACTGATAGAATATCAAGAGTTTCTCAGTCTACTAAGGCAGGTAGAGGGAATTATAGAAGTTCTGTCCCATCTATTAATGAATTAGACGAAGGAATACCTCAGTATGCCTTATCTAAAGATAGAGGACAAGTTTATCAATTTATTAAAATTAACGGACAAATGTATCACTCTGTTTTAGAGAAAGGCCAAATTAGTGAATTAGATATTGAGATATCATAAATGAGTCTCTTAAAAAATATAAAAAAAATTGTTTTTCCGAATAGTTCCGTTACTCAAATTAATAGAGGAGTAATAAAAGTTACTCCCAATGTCAAAGCTTTATCTGATATTGAATGGAAAGATTCAGATGACAATGTTTTAACAAGTCAAAATAGAAAAGAAAAATCTCAAAATAATTCAATTATTATATGGGACTCTACTAATAAAAAATTTAAAGGTATTCCAATTACAAGTTCGGAGGCATTAAATCCATTAACTTTGGATTCAACGAATAATAAAATAGGAATTAATACATCTAGCCCCGATGCTCAATTAACAGTATCTGGAGGAGAGGGAGAGTCAGGGTCTATTAATATTTGGGCAGATGATGGAGATGACAATGCAGATAAATGGAGAATAGTAGCAGTAAATGGTGCAAACTTAGAATTCCAATCATACTCAACTGGTAGTTGGGTAGCCTTGGCTTCATTCAGAACAGACGGGAGGTTAACAGGTGGACTATTAAAAGATGAAGATGATATGGCTTCAAATTCAGCAACTCATATTGCAAGTCAACAATCAATTAAGGCTTATGTAGATTACACTAGATATATAAGGCACATTATGAATGTAGGGTGGAACGCTTCAAATGCCAATAAAGATTATCTTCCACTAACAGGGTATATTAGTGAAAGAGATTCAACTTCAAGTAGTAATGAATATATCGCATTTGTTGCACCTTATGATGGGTTACTTGATAAAGTAGTAGTTAGGTCTGAAGCTGCTTGTGGTAGCTCAGTAGTAGGATTTCATAAATCTGATGAAGGAACTGAAGTTCCTAGTTCTACTGCAACAGAGGAGATTACAGTAGATATGACAACAGATGATACTGGATATACATTTACTTTTACTGGAACAGCATCATTTGATAAAGGTGATATTATTACTATTAGCTTTGACCCAACAAGTACTCCATACGATACAGTAGCAACTATAGTCTGGAAATTTGATACAAGCACATAATTCAATTTAAAGGTGTTTGATAGTATTGATAAAATATATTATATTTATGCGAATCTTTATATCTTTATTTAACAAAGGAGTCATTTATTGATGGCAAAAGATAGTTTATATACTTTGCATAAAAAATCTGCAGATGCCTCATCATCATATATTTCAAGCCTTTATGATGCTTCTGATGTAAGCTCTAGAATGAAATATACAGAAGATTTATTTAAAATAAAATCAGACAAAGCATCAAATATTATAGATACTCTTTCTGCAGCTGCCTCTTTAGGAAGTAAAATTTATGGAGGATATGAAGCTAAAAAAGAATTTGAAGAAAATTTATCTTTTATAAATGAGTCAATAGCTAAGAAAGAATATGAAGAATACTCTAGTGAGCAAACTGGAATATCTCCTAATTGGGATGAATTAGGTGTAGATGAAAAACAATTATGGTTAAATAAGTCGAGACCTATTGAAAAGGAAAGAAGTTATTGGGATAATATCTTTGGAAGAGAACCTGAATATAGTTTTGGAAAAGATTCTGATAAATTTTATAAAAAATCAAATATCATAGCAACAACAAACCTTATGGATTTTTCAGGAGCATCCAGCTTGTATGATAGAATGGGATTTAATTTTAATGATATATCAGATTTTGATAATATAACAAGTAATATATCAATAGGCATTGATAATCAAAGTGGTGAAGTTACCGATAAACAGAGTCCTTCTATTAATACACAGAGCCCATATTTCTATGAAGATAATATGGAGCCATACACACTAGAATGAATATAGGTAGTATGCTTTCTAAAGGAGTAGGGTATTTAGGCGGCCCTTTTGCTGCCTTTAGCATGGGATTGTCTCTTTGGGATAGTTTCCAGTCTGGCAGGTCTAGCTCTCAGTTAGCAGAAAGTCAAATTAGTAATATTAATGAAGGGTTAAGAGATTTGACTAAAGCAAAGAAAAACCTAGCAGCTGAAGTTAAATCAAGAGAAGAAATTGTTGGGAAAAAACTTGATGTAGCTACTAAAGATTTAGGAATAAAAGTTAGTGATACTGCTTCTGAAATAACTAAAAAGTATGATGTTAAAACAGGGTTTGCGACTCATAAAGAATTGGAAGGAATGAAAGAAGATACAATGAAGAGACTTAATGTAGGAGCATCTGTATCTCAATCAAATCTATTAGATTTATATGGTGAAGGAATGAAGAATATTTCCGATTATTTTGCTACAGAAACATCAAAAATTAGTTCACAACAAAAAGAATTGATAAGGATGAAAGAGTTAGCTAAACAACAAAGAGACGCCTGGTACCCAGGCAAAAACATATTTGGGTAATAATATATGAGTTTACAATCACCATTAACGGCATTAGATAAAATACTACAGAGTAATACAGAGAAAGAAAGATTTAGAGTTCAGAGCGCTATGGATTCTTTGCAAATAGCTCAAACTATAAAAATGCAAAAAATGAATGTAGCTAAGTCGAATATTGAATTGATTTCAAAAAGTTTAGAGCAAATAAAACCTAAAATTGCTGAAGATTTTTTAACTAAAAGCAACCTTTCAAAATTTTATAAACCTTCAGCTAAAGGTGAAGAATCTTCAGTTGCTATTACTGAGATGACACAAGCAATTCTCAAGAAAAAAGAAAAAGGTGGAATGGGGAAAGATTTCCCTATTAAAGATGCTCAGAAAATTGCAACTGCCTTGTGGAGTTATTATAATGCAAATAGTCCTGATGCAGTTTTATCTTTAGCAAGAGACTTAAATGATGCTGTTGGAGACATAGTATCTCTTGGTGTTCAGGCTAAGGGAAGTCCTTCTGCAAAATTTTATCAAGGGTTTACTCCAAAAGTTGTAAGGGGTAAAAAGGGAGAAATTAAGTCTGTTTATGGTATAGGAGTTGACTCTAATATTTTTGATGTTACTAATCAAGCTATTAGATTGCAAGATGCAGAGTCAAATATATATAAAGAGATTAATGAGTTCGCAAAAGGAGACTATGATATACAATCTGATTTCGATATATATAAAGGAGCAGATAAAGAGATTGAGAAAACTACTGATACTAATATTGTTCCTTATGATAGGATTATCTCAGATATGAGTAATATTAGTTCAGATGATACGATTGGAGAAGAAACATGGGAGCCAGGATTAGGAACTTATATTGGAGTAATTAGTTCAGCAGCAGGGGGACAGTATTTATCTGGGAAAGCTTTAAAAGAATACAAGAGATACACTAAAGGTTATAATGATTTTTTGAAGGGGTTAAGAAAAGACTTAAAGCCGACAAGTTTACAGGTTCCTGGACAAAAATATTTGCCTTTAAATAAATTACCATCTACAGATGAAGATGCTAAAAAATTCCAAAAAGGTAGAGAAGCCGTAGATAAAAAGCTCAAAAAAGATTTCTTTAAAAAATATGGTATAAGTAGGGAAGATTTTAAAAATATAGATTTTGACTCTAAAGACCCAGATGTAATTAGACAAAATAGAAAAATATTGGAACCAGCTATTAAAAAAGCTAGAGAAGCTGGAAGAAGAGCTACTAAGTCTTCAGCTGTGTTTAGAGAGGTTTCTATGTATATAAAGGATATAAAAATTAGTGATAGTATTAAAAAAGCTTTTCAAAAAGTACCTGGCAAAGGTATTATAGGGAAAGGTTTAAAATATAGTCCATTATTTTTAGCTGAAGAAATTGGAGAATTGATTGGAGGAGAAACTGGAGGTTTTTACGGTAAGGCAGTTGGTACTACAGGTTTTACAGCATGGCTAGCTACTAGAATAAAAAAGAGGGGCTCAAAATTTATATCAAAAGCAGTTGCTCGTCACGCTGCAGGAACCACAGCTTCAGCTATTACAGGGCCAGGAGCTCCTGTTGCGGCTATCGGTATAAATCTTGTTATGGGGTTAGTTGATATTGGACTAGCTGGATGGGAGATACATAGTTTAATTCAAGAGTATAAACAATTAAAATCTGAAGGTAAAATTTAATAGAGATGTCAATATATGATGATGATGCTCTAACTTCTAGGTTTAAGCAGCAGCTTGGAAATAGAAGTATAAATACCGCTTTAAATATATTAGAAGATATATCCGATAATAAAGTTGGGCCTCAACAACAAAGACCTTCTCAAGTTCCAGTTAGAAATCCCTCTGATTTATGGTCAGCTATGGAAACTGGTACATTTCCTGCATGGTATCAAGACGAACCTACTCCTAATGCAGGCTTTCTTAATGCTGTTGGAGCTGGATTATGGCAGGGAGTTGATACTTTAGCTTTAAATATTCCTAATTATTTATTAAAAGCTGGAGGTGTTGACGTAGAAGATTATCTTGACTTTGATGACCCAGCTGCTAAGTGGACTGGAGCTCTTGGAGGATTCGCAGGATTTGTAGGTGGAGCTCCAATGAGAATAGTAGGAAGAGGTGCTCAGAAATTAGCCATGGCAACTTTTGGCAAGCAGTTACTTAAAAAGACAGGTCTTGAGACTGCTGATTCAATTAATAGAATTGCTAATAAAAAAGCACTAGAACTAGGTCTATCTAGAGATGTAAGAAAAAATGTCTTAAAAGGTTATAATAGGATTGTTGGTGAGTCTCAAATAAATCCTAATCTATGGGGCAAAGAATTTAAATTTAAAGTTAAAAATTATTTAGATGAATATATAAGAGGTTCAAATTTATCTGAAAGGCAAATTAATGGATTAAATAGATTATTTTCTGAAAGCAATTTATATAGAAGACCTATTCAAGATTTTGTTGGAGTGATGACTGCTAGAGCAGGAGCAGATAAAAGAATGTCTAGGTGGTTAGGTCATGTTGCAAATGATGTATTTATATTTTCAATGATAGATACAGTTATGGAAACAACAAGATATTTAGGTGAGAATACTGTTGGTGATGGTGGATATGATTTTGATTGGACTCAACCCATATGGGGGGTAGCAAATGGAGCGGCTTTCGCTTCTCTTGGGTGGTTAAGACCTAAAGGGAAGTCAACTGTATGGAAAAAAGATTTTATAGCAGGTGCAAGAGCAGCTTTTGGGAAAGACCCTTATAAAAATAAAACAACAGAGCATATGCTTTCTACTGCAAAGTTTTGGGGCAATCAATTAAAAAATATGACCAGGACAGTTGACCAGTCTACTAATGAGATTGTAAGAGGAACTGCAAATGTAAAGATAAGAGGGAAACAATTTGACTTGACGAGTAGATTTTTAGAAAAAGATTTAGAAAAAGAGTTTGGGAAAAAAGGTGTAAAGTATTTGACTGAGCATCTTCAATCTCAAAGAAAATTATTTGGAAGGGAATTTATTAAGTGGGCTACTAAAGAAGAAGCTCAAAGCTTGGCTCAAGTATGGAAAAGAATGGTAATGGGGGGATTGTTGTTTAATACTCAAACCTTTTGGCATATGTATAACAGCGATGCTGACATAAGTGTGGCATCTGATATAATGCCTCATTTCCTAATAGGAGCTTGGATGCAAAGAAGAAATAATCCAGCTAAAGTGGATTTAAATTCCTCTAAAATGAATGAATTGAGACAAAATTTAACTTTATTAGGTGTTTCTCCTGAGCAGTTCTCAAGAATACCTACATTTGAAGGTACAGGGTTAAATGTTAATAGTATATTTAATGACACTAAATATAAGCCTGTAGAAGATATGATGAGGGAAGAAGGTATTATAACTGATAATTTTGAAACTTCTGAGTCTGGATTAGCTGAAGGAGCTCAAAGTGTAGTTTTAAAAGAAAATCCAGTTTTTTCACTTTTATATAAAAACGCTAAAGGGGTAGATATATTTCTTAAACCTATGGAAGATATATCTGTTGAAACTGCAGATAGGATTGCAAAAAAAGCACTTGAAATTGAACCTAGACTTATTAATCCAAATGAGAGAAGAAGAGTTACTGGTGAGTCAATTTTAAAGACAACAGAAAAATTTGAAGAAGAATTTCCTAGTATAGTTGATTTCATTTTCAATGAAGACGTTGATAAAGTAACTGGAGTAGATATCATAACCAATACTGATGGAGCAAGAGAGGTATATGTACCTCAACATATAAGCTTAACTGACTTTAAAAACAAAGCAGAGAGAGGTGAGTTGAAATGGTTGGTAGACGAAAATAATAATGTTCTTAGTGGTGATAAGGCTCTTGATGAGATATCAAATCTTAGTGAATCTTTAAATGCTATATTTATGACTTCAAGGCTTCTTGGTCAAACTATAACAAATAAGATACCTAAAAAATTTGAAACTTCATTTAAATTAGATAATGAAGAATTACTTTCTAAGATTTACAATAAAGTAAAAGAATCAGAAATGAATATTAATAATCAATTTCGTTCAAAATCTATTGGAACTGATGCATTTAGATTTGGAAGGAATATGGATGATTACGTTGAAATTTTAGCAACAAATCATACAATTAGAGTTGCAGAAAATACTATTTCTATTTTTAAGTCAGATATTGATAGAGAAACTAGAGATGAATTAAAAAGACATTTAAGAGCAAGCGGACTACTGTATGCAGGTAAGGAAGGAATAGGCGAATATATGATAGTTGATAGCATCTCTAATATAAAAATTCAAGATTCAGACGGGAAAACTGATTCAATCGCAGAAGATAAGGTGTCAGATGCTAAAAGATTTTTAGGTAGAATTTTAACATTACAATCTATTGTTGGAGCTGATGACTATAAAACTTATGAGACCTCAAAAAGAGAAAAAATACATATTAAGATGGAAGATGTTGATAATCTGAAAACATTCTTTAAAAACAGAGGTATTGATTTAGATAGTATGAATGACTATATGTCTTCACAATTAATTGATTATGCTATAAGAGATAAAATAAAAGGAACTAATCTAACAATAGACACGGTAGATACACTGTTTAATCTTTCTCACCATGAGGTTGAAGGTCTTTATCTAACTAGATTTGGAACAAAAGAGAAAGGAATGGCAGGAGGGTTTAGAGTAAGAAAAATTGATTTATCATTTATTAACCCTAATAGTGAGAGTTATATTATTGCTCAAAGATATAATAATTTTATTGATAAAGCCGAAAAGGATAGTGCGGGTCTAATAGCAATTCTTGATGATACAATAAAAACTAATGATAGTGGATTTTATCAAGGAATAAACTCTTTCTTCCCTAGGTATGATTTTGAGAAAACACAAGCTTCTTCAGCTTTAATGGACTTATTTAATAGTATACAATCATCTAAGTATAATTTATCTAGCTTTGTATATCAAATGGAACTTTTCTCTAATGCAGCTAGAGGTAATAATACTATGCTATTAAAATGGTTAGCAGATGCAAAAGTATTAACTTATAAAAAAACAAATGACTTTGATATTGCTGTTGATAAGCTTGTTAATAAAATAAAAGAAAAAGATGAAGAACAACCTTGGTCAGATATCACTAAAGATATTTCACAAAAAATGGACGCTCATGGATATACAGCTCAATACGCCCGTAGGAAATACAATGAATGGGAGCAAAAAGCTCGTGATTTTATGTGGGAGGATGTAGATGAATCTGAATATAATAAAAATATAACATTAACAGAATTTTACACTAAATATAGAATTGATGGATATAAAATAGATATTAGTAATACAGAGTCTTTAAATGAGAACCTGAATACCTTATTATATACCCCTGATGGTAACTTAAAATTAAAAAAGGATGTATTAGATAATATCTTTGATAGAATTTTTATAAGAAGAGGAAATACGTTTCTTTCTTATAAAGAATTAGATGATATATCTAAAAGTCAAGCGGGAGAAGAGATAATTAGAGATGTTGTAGGTTTAGTTGCTCAATATAAATCTCAATTTGGAATTAATGTTGTTAAATGGGTTGATGGTAAAGTTAAAAATTCTCGTGAAGTAATGCAAAGGTCAAAGTTGAGTGATTTTTATAGACAAGATTTAAAATTAAATTATAGTCTTGTAGACACAAGAGCCGTTATTTATGAGCTTTCTGATGATGGTAGAAGAATAAATAGAGTTAATATAAATATTTTTGGAGATACCGATAACTTAAGTGTAGATATAAGAGAAAAGATTCAATCTTCTAGGGATATGTTTGAAAAAATTATGGGTAATAAAATATATTCTGAGGGGGACATTTTAAATACAGGTGTAGATGGAGAAATGGGAACCGTTATTATGAGAGTATCTCCAAATCTTGAACCTATATCAATATCATATAATGAGCTTTCAAATATATCTGACGCATTTAAAGAATTTAACAATAGAGTCAAATTATATGAAGGTGTAAGTGAAAAAATAATTGAAAATATAAATGAAATTAGCGATGGGTTTACAGCTGAAACCCCTGTTGATAATTATAATTATGCTTTAACTGTATTATCAATGGAAAAAATGCTTACTGGCTCAGATGGTAATAAATTTTTTGTTGATTGGATAAATGGTAAAAATACTGCAAAAACAATGGGAAGAATTAAGATTTTTAATTCAAAGAAGTTTTTAAGAGCTGACAAAGAATTTATGAAGAATGTACAGTCAAGATATAATACTTTAAATAATCTTGCAAATAAAGCTGGTATAGGTAGTTTTAGCGAAGAAATATCAAGTTCATTAGATAAGTATATAAAACAAGACGGATATAACCTAGTTATATGGGATGATGGATTAAATGCAAATTTAAGAAAAGAGACTGAGGAATTAATAAAAGAAGCTGGAATTGACAATATTAATCTAAATGATACCATAGGAAATGCACATGAAAAAGCAACATCTTTTGATAGCATAGCTTTTGTTTCTAGGGATATGTTAAGAGCTCAGAAAGCTATTATTGGTCACGACCCTAATAGTTTTACACCTATTAAGCCTGTAATATCATCTCAGGGTGAAGATAGCCCATTAGTTTTAGGTAAAACATTATTTGTTTATAATAACAAACTTGATGAGTTTTTTAATAGAGAAGGTGTTGATATATTATTAACTGAGAGCGGAGCAAAAGCTTATAATCCTAAATTTATAGAAGGCACAGAGGTGTCTTTATTTAGAACTAAAGATTCAACATTTGATTCTATTAGCAAAACTAAAGTAACTAAAGACCATATTAGAAAAATAAGTTTAGATTCAGTAGGATTGAAAGCTGATAAAGATTATTATATTAACACAGCTAAAGAAGCTGCTTCTGACCATAATTACAAAAACAATCGAGAATCATCAGATGCATATAGAGATTTTTACGCAGAACACGTTAATAAAGGGATAGAGGCTATTAAAACAATGATGAGCGACCCTATTGCTTTAAGAAAATGGGTATTGCTTGAGTCTGGGGTAGACGATAATATGATGTCAACAATAGCCCAGTCAGAAGGAATGTCTCATATAAATAATATGGTTTTTTATTCAAATTTAAGTAGAGATATGGACCCGATGACATACAGTGATGGACTTGTTAAAAATAAGCTTTACAATATGTACATTGGGAGTCTTATTAATAATATGAGGTCTGTTGTTAATAAAAGTAATAGAAGGGGAGATGACGAAAACCAAAGATATGGAGGTCAGTCAATATTAATACAGACCGGTGATAGATTAAATCCTACTGTTGTGGATAAAAAAGGTGATATGTTAATGAGAGGAGAGGTAATGCTCTCTAGCAGAGATTATAATGCCCCTGTAGAAATATTAGATGGAGAAAATAACAAAAAAAATAAAAAATTAAATGTAAGATTTGTTATGTCTGGTGTCAAAATGACTAAAGAACAAATGACTAAAGAAAAAAGGGGTTTTATGAGGGGTGAAGATATTTTCCCTGAAAATGTATGGAAAAATATCCAAAGACAATCTGGAGATGGAATACTCAGGCTTGGACATTTACATGATATAATAGAACTATTAAAAGAAGAAGGAAATCTCCCTCAAGGGCTTAGAATTGCTATTGCTGTAAGAAGACAGCCAAGAACAAGGCCAAATGATATGAGTGTTTTAGGCCTTAAAGGGTTCTTAGATGATGAATTTGGAAATTCCATGCAAATTAACAGCTTTGATGTTGCTAATATTTATGAAGGAGATTATGACGTAGATAAAGCTGATTATTGGTTTTCTCAAAAAGATAGTTTTTATGACCATATAGAAAGAGCGTCTCAATTTTTTGTACAAGGAGTTGACCCAACACAATATATTAGTGAAAGACCTATAGATTTTAAAAATATGAGTGTAACTGAGATTATAAAAACTATTAATACAATATCAGCAGATAATGAATTGTTTAAATCTTCTATTGGTATAGTTCAAACTATTCCAAGAAAATTAGGATATATAGAAAAACTTGGTGTCAGAGTTGATAAAAATGACGATACTTTAAAAGCATTTGAAAAGGATAACCCTGATGCATCATTTGATAACGCAAGATTATTATTTGGAGGTAGCGGTGAAAATAAGAATTTTAAAATATATGTTGACTTTGATAATAATGATTTCTTTACAAGAGCTGCTTTAGAAACTCAATATCTTATTGATGCTAAAGGAAAGATAAATGAGAACATATCAAAAGATATATTTTCATGGGCAAATGATTTCTTATTTCCTAGGAAAGAGGAATCTTTTACTCCTAATGTAGCTAGGAATCAAAATGATATTAATCTTATTAATGATATGAGAGCGAGAGGAAATTCTCGCAATAAAAGAATAAGAATTTTTCGTAAATTAGAATATGATGAGATAAATAAAGTATGGACAGAAAAGAATTTAAATGATTTAGAGATTGCAGCAATAAAAGAAATGTTAAATGAATATGGAAGCCTTTTAAATATCACTGGCTCACATATGTACGAAAATAGTGGGATGAAAAAGAAATCTTCATTTGAGGATATAAATGATGCAACTGAAAACTTTAAGAATTTCAATAAAAATATTAATAATAGTTTGTATTATAGGTTAAGAAATAAATTTCAACCTGGGACAAAATATAGGTGGAGAGATGAAAATACTCCTGGAGGGAAAATTTTTAAAAAATTATTTGGAGTAGTATCTGGTGAGTATAAAGATGATGCAGGTGAAACTAAAAAATATTATAAGCCTACTATGAATTTTGTTAATGAAGATGTTAATAAGAATGGAGTAGAGTTTACAACAGCTCAAAGAGGAGCTCCAGTTGACAGAATTTTAATGAATCTTAATATATCAGATGTTTTTAAAAGAAATAGAAGGGTGGATATAACTGGAAACATGGCTTCTATGATTGATGATTGGTATTTTGAAGTTGAATCTGGCCCATCCATTCAAGATGTAGAAGCAGCTACTGCTCTATTAGCTCAAAATGTTGCTACAGCTAATTATGGTTTAACTAAAACGGTAAATTTAATAAAAAATTTAAAATATAAAATTTCTCAAATAAACAATAATGAAAAAATTAGTTTTGGTGTAAAAAAGAAAAGCATAGATAAGATTAATAATTTTATTAAAGAACAAGAAAAAAGAATCAGTTCTATGATTCCAAAGAAATATTGGAAGACGAAAAAATCTAAAGATTTAAAAAAAATGAGCATAGTCGCCATAACTGATGAAGATATAAAAAAATCTACTATATATTATAATGTTTTAAATAATATAAGATATCATTTACCTGGGGTAGGTGATGACGATTCCTTTGGATTAAGTAAAAGTGGAATAGCGGAATTAAATACATTGAAAAATATAAGAAAAAGTTTTTATGGTAATAGAACTACTTTAAAACAAATTTTTGAATATAGTAAAGACTATACTTTTAATATTAGCGAAGAAAATAGAAAATTATTGAAAAACTTTGACTCAGATTTATCTACTATTTATGATATTGAAAATCAATTATTACTTGATGGTATTAATAAATATGGTATGAGATTTTTATATGCATTTATGAATCCCGGTAAAGATAAATATTCTATTGGAGTATTTGAAAACAGACCTCAACCTATTCCTTTTAAAAATACAAAAAGATATCAAAGGGGGATTAAGTTTTTAACTGGGATAGCGAATGGTACTATTCAAGCTTCTGATAACAATAGAATATATGCTGAGCAAATATTAAAAACTACCGGGTTATTGGAATCTCAATGGCAAAGATATTACAATAATAAAGTAGATATGAGAAAAATGTATGATGAGAATAGTTATACAGATGATGAAGCAAACTGGGTTTTTAAATATATGAAAATGCCTAAATTTGATAAAAGTTTTACTAAAATGTTCTCAAGGTATGAAGGACTTAGATTTTATGCAGATAGCGATAGAATAGGGGCAAATAATAAATTACTTAATGATAGCACAATATCTTTTTATAGAGATATAATGAAAGTCGCAGGTAAGGAATTAGAGTTTGAGTCATATCTTACCCAAATGAATGAGATACAAGAAAGATTAATTAATATGGAGATAATTGACCCTGTTGAATATCTTTCAATGAGGTCTCAGATGGACAATGAAGTTATGGAAATAGCGAAGAATGTATTTAATAGTGGAGTTATATACGAAAAAGGCAAAACTAAAACAGTTCAAAATATTCTTAATAATCCTGTATTTGCTTTAATAGGAGGTGAAAACTATTTTAGGGGTACAACAATAGAAAAAAGAAATACAAAGTCTTTTGAAAGATTAAAGCATATTTCGGATATATCTAAAAATAGTGAAAATATTAAAAATAATATAATTAAAAAAAGTTCAGATGCAAAACAGAAATTTGAGGAGATAAAAAATCAATGTCTAACATAGACTGTAAGCTTCTAAATAGTAACTATAATAATCTAATAAAAGGTATAAGTCTTTGGGCTGAAAAAGACAGCAGTAAAGAAATATTTACAGACCCTTACGAAGCTGTATTTAGGCTTGTTGAAGCTGACTTTTTAATGCCTTTAGATAATTTAAAATATGCTGATAATTTAACTAAAGGTCAGGTAAGTTCATTTTTATCAAGACTAGAAGAATATAAAAGTAATGTTAAGTCAGGTGAACTGGATTCTAAGTTTGCTCAAATTTTTTGGCAGTCTTCTCACTATGGTAAAAAAGACCCTTCTATTGGAAAATTTTTAAATGATTCACAGCAATCAAGTTTTTATTTTAGAGCTAATCAAGTAAGAGATAAGAGATTAGTTAGTAAGATTACTAGAGAGTTAGAAAAAGAAGCCTTAATGAGAGGAGCTTCTAGTAAAATAGGTATAAAATTAGCTAGAAGAAAATTAAGAAATCTTGATGATAAATTATTAAAAGCCACTGCTGATGTTAAGAATGGTGTTGAAGGGGCTGAGAAAAAATATAATGATATAAAAAAAGAAACTAATGAGTTCTTAAAGAATAGTTCTCTTGCAGTGTTTGATGATGCTTTAAATATAATTGAAAAACAAATACCTTTAGCCATACAAGATAAATTTAATGATTTAAATAAAAAGGCTTACGATAGAAATGGTAATGTTATTAATAAAAAACTTGCTAAAAAAGTAGAAGAATATAGAAATGGAGATAAGGTTTTAAAATTAACTGATTCAGAAATAAGTAAATACCTTAAAATGACTGATGGAAGAAGTATAATAGAATCTGACCATATGTATAATGCTATATTAGGATACACTCAATTAATGGATGGTATGTATAAAACATTAAGAAATGGAGTAGATGCAAGAATTGAATCTGTTATCAAAAGATTAGAAGTTAATGGTCAAAAAAAATCAGCTAAAGATGTTAAAGATTTAAGAAAAAAACTTAAAGGTATGTATATGCCTAAGTATGAGCAGGGATTCTTTCCTCACTATACAAGAGATTTAAATGCTGAATTTTTAACTGGACTTATGAGACCATTTGATGATATGCAGAGGTCTGTTAATCCATACGATGTTAAAGGTAAAGATATAAAAACTATTATTAATAGTATGAAACTTCATATAAGTGAGCATACTAAATTAAGACAGCAAAACATGAAGGAGAGAGATAAAGGATTTGTGTATGATTATAGTAGAAACTTTTTTAATGCTATAGATAATTATGTTTTTGATGTTAATAGGTTTAATTATACCGCTTATATGGATTCACATCTAATAAATGCTCTTGGAAGTGTAGAAAAAATTTATAAAAAAAATAGCTCTACAAAGGGTTACGCTCAAAATATAGCTGACTATCTTATAGATATGCACAGAGCTGCTAATGGTGATAATGACATTGATTCAGTTAGTAATTCTGTTATGAGGACATTTTTAAGTTTTGAGTTTGCATCTAAACTTGGTTTAAATCCTAGAGGTGCTGCTAGAAATGCATTTCAAAGATTACTTGATTATGTTGAATGGGGTCCTGTTCAAATAATGAAATCTAAAAGATATTTAAGAGAAATTCCTTTTAAGGAAGGTAACGCTGAAAATTATATTGATAGTGTTTTAAATAAAGTAGGGTTATTATTTGAAGAAGGGTCTCAAGAGTTTGTTGAAAGTCAACTAGCAACAAAAGCTTCTAAATCAAAAAGAATTGAATATAATGAAAGAACTGGCAAATATGAAGCTATAACAAAAGGTGGATTTGAAAAAGTTGCAGAAGGAATGGGGACTTTCGCTTCTAAATTATCATGGTTACACAGAAAAGCTGAAAATGCTAATCGTAAACATACATTTAAAATAGCATACGCTCAAATGCATCAATGGCTAAGTAGTCCTAAGTTTGTTGCTAAATTAAAAAATGATGGTAAAACTACACTTGAAATTGAAAATATTATAAAAAGACATTCTGAAAATTATGCTATAAATGGTGTAGTAATGAATCACTTTGATTATGCTGATTATGCAAAGTCTCCTCTTATGAGAAGTAAGGTTGGAAAATTTGTTTTTCAGTTTCAACATTATTCTATGGAATTTGCAGAAAGAAATATAAAAATTTTAAGAGAAACTAAGCATGATATTTCTTCTGGTGAGTTTAATCCTCACTTACTATCTGATACACCAGGAGGAGCTCAAGGTTTAGCTAAATCAATTAGAATGGGATTATTGTATTTTGGTGCTCCATTATTTGGTTCGATGGCTTTTGGCGTTGACTTTGATAATTTAATTGAACATGATTTAGTTGAAAGAATTAAAAGATGGTCTGCAGTTTTAACTGGAGATAAAGAAGATATTGAAAAAGCTTTTTATGGTAAAGGGCCTGTTCTTGGTTCTTTAGGTTTTCCTGCCTTATCTACTATTATAGATATTGGTATGCTTCTTGAACTTCAAAATGCACAAGGAGAAGAATATCTTACATTATTAACTGGAATTGAAAAATATGACCCTTCAAATAGTTCAACTGACATTTCAAGAAAAATAAGAATACTTAATACATTTGCTGGTAGATTTGTAGAAAGACATATCCCTCAATTAATACAAGGAAGGGTAGGATGGGCAGCTCAACAAGAATTTGCATTATATCCAACTGCAAAATCAAAAAAAATTCAAAAAGAATATTTTGATATTAGAAAGAAAACTGTACCTAAGTCTATTGAAGACTCATTAAGACAATTAGAAGGAAGAGAACCTAAATACGCTTAGAAGGCGGCATCTTTAAAGAATACCACCTTCCTTGCTTTTTGTAATTAATCAATTAATAAAGAATTAAGCATTGGCTCTGTTTTATTAATGAAATCTTTTAATTCATTTGTTGAGTTTATTACATATTTCAATCTATCTTGGCCTTTAACATTTGAACTTCTAATTAAATTAAATGTTGTTGCTGTTAATTGAAGTGTACTTACATATAAGTCCATAACTTCATTAAGTTGATTTTCCATTTCTGCGTTTATTTTCAATTTTCTTCTCCTTTTCAATTTGAAACCCGTATGACGCTATAAGTATAGCATCCGAGCTCCATAATGTTGTTTTCATATTACTCTCTTTTGAAGCAAGTTCTTTTAACTTGTCTTTCCTCTCTTTTTTCTTTTTAGATATTTTAATTTCATATTTTTCAGCCCAATACTTCATCCATGTATTAGGTAAAACATAATTAATATCTATATTATTGGATTCTAAAACTCCTATCCATTTGCCATAGTTCATTCCGAATGAAAATGCCGCTCTTGTTGCATTACTTGGTCTTGCCCAAACCTTTTCAACATATGCAATACATTTACCTCCAAAATCTCTTCTACTGTTCTTACTAATATTCGATACTAACATCGACATTTTTTTAGCACTGCTAGGACATTTGTCTATTGAAACTATACCACTGCTCCATGAACACATTCCTCCATTAGCTCCGGGGTCAATCCCTATTATAATCATTACCAATCCTTTCTTTTTCCATATTTATGTCTATTGTCTTTGTATGTTTTTTTATATGCAGGTCTATTATAATATCTTCTTTGTTTTTCTTTTATGTATTCTCCATTAAATGTTTCTATCACTTCTGAAAGAATATTTTTACCATGCTCTGACTCTGAAGATTCAAAATAATACTTACAACCTTTGTCTGCAATATTAGATGGTATTTTTTTTGCTGGTTTTTCAATGTGTAGAAAATATAAGCAGACACCTATTTCAGACATCTGCTTACTTTTCCTGTAACCACAATTCCAACAACTTTTATTTTCTTGATTGGTCACTTTCAGCCATCTTAGGGTTCATGTAGAATTTACATTTATTGCCATTAAATCCTACTATATGAGTTCCAATTTTACCATATCTACTTTTAGAAACAATAACTTCACTTTTATACAATGGGTATTTTTCATTATCGAAATTATATCCATAAAATATAAACATAGCAGATTCAGCAGTTTGTTCAATTACACCTGACTCAGAATAATCACTCATTCTAGGTCTTGGGTCTAATCTCTTTTCTATTTCTCTATTTAATTGAGATACTAGAATTGCAGAACAATTTTCTGCTTTACATATCCATTTATATTCTTGCATTATTTTTTCAATCTCGAACCTTCTACCTTCTTGTACTCCATTAACTTGTATTAGTTGTATGTAATCGTCTATAACAACATCAGGTTTATGTTTAGATATTTCTCTAATAGATTCGTCAAGAGTTCTAATGTTATCATACATAATAAAATTTTCATATTTTATTTTTAATTTATCTGATATATTATCAAACTCTTCTCTGTCTAATTCAGATAGGTCATTTCGCCTTATATTTCCATATTCTAACGATTCACTTTCCATAACCAATATCTTCTTTAACATTTCAGTATTACTCATTTCACGATTAAATAACATTACATGGTATCCTTGTTCAATTAATCCTCTAACCATATTAATTACAAGAGTTGTTTTACCATGACCAGGTCTTCCTCCTAATACTGTTATTTCTTTTCTAGTCATTCCACCTGCAAAGTTATCGAGATGTGCTAAGTTAAATGGAATTAGATTAGAATCTTCTTGAACAACATCTTTCATTTCTTCAACAAGGTCTGAAATATCTTTCTTTTTAGAAGGATGTATTTCTTCTAATTCCTTTATTAACCTATTATGTACTTCTAAGATTCCACCTACTTTATCATAATCATCATAACTTGCAGTTACAAGTTTTTGTGCTGACTTAGCAGTTTCTCTTTGTATGTACTTTTCCCAAACTATCCTAGCATAATGACTCACATTAGAAATTGATGGCGTAGAATCACTTAATCCAGTTATATAATAAGCCATACTTTCACCTGTTGCATCTTGCACTTTACTGCTTAACGTAATAAAATCTACGTCAATATTGTCTTTATATAGTTGCTTTAAGCATTTAAATATCTGCTTATTATCTTCTACATAAAAAGCATTGTCATCTCTAATCCAAGCCATTCCAATCTCTTGTTCCTTTTGACCTCCTTGAATCATACATCCAAGTAAAGCTTCTTCTGCTTCTTTAGATGATGGTAATGCTTTAATTTCTCCATTACTATCTGTCATATTCTTGCTCCTTGTTAAACATATTAATTTGTGATGAAGGTTTATAGTTCATTACTATATACTCTTTTCTTGGCTCTTGCCTTGCTTCTCCAGTACAACCTGTGTACTTCCAGTTAATAACTTCTATATTATAGTCACCATAAAGCTCTCTTACTTCTTCTCTATAATCATAGCTAATCATAAAATTTGCTCCACCTTTATTTATTCTATCAACTGTTTCTTTAAACCTTAAATGGTCTTCACTTTTAAAACAATTCATATAATAATCACCTTTACCTATCTTATCTGTTGCAATAAAGTAAGGAGGGTCAAGATACCAGAAGTCATCTTTTCTAGGTGGGTATTTATCTACTAATTCTTCAAAATCAAGATTTTCTATAGTAGTTCCCCCTAAATATTCTCTTGAGTATTTTAATTCCATTTCATAGTTTTTATGCATATCTTTACTTTTTGCAAATGGAGTATGTATAAGTTTGTTAAAGCTGTTTCTTATACAATAAAGATATTTTGCAGCAACATATGGGTCTGGAATCTCAAATTCTTTCTTTTCCTTAATTTCTTCTCTAAAATCAAGGAATAATTTACGGGATTTAGGCAACCAGAAAAGGTTTTTTATTAATTCATCGTAATTATTTATCACACACATATATAGATTTACTATATTATTGTCAATATCATTTACGACATTCCATTTTGATTTCTTTTTTCTAAAGAACATTGAAAGTCCACCTGCAAACATCTCAAAATACCTTTGGTGAGAAGGTATCAAAGGAATAAGTATTTTACTCATCTGATGCTTCCCACCATAATAAGGCATAACCACAGGACAATCAATGAATGTCTTGCTAAGCATTTGCAGTTATATTGTTTGACCACTTCTTAATCGAAGGATACAATCTTCTCTCAATAGAGTGGGTTGTTTCTGAATCTCTTTTCATATGATGACTTAACACATTTGTTCCTACATTAAACAAATCCCAATATGTTTTAGGATTATCTGCTATTAATCTTTGTATAACTATTTCATTAGCATATATAGGAAACATCTTTACAAGATTTACTATATCTTTTTCTTGTATTTTTGATTCAATTAGCTTAGGAAATTCTTCATCAAATAGATACTTAGTATTTTCAATAGTATCTTCAATAATATTTTCTAAGTCATTTAGTTCTATATTATGAATACTATGTTTATTTTTATAACTATTTGTTGTTATCCCTATTACCATTCCATTACTACATATTAATCTAAATGCACCAGCAACAACATTAACTCCAATAGTTCCATCATAACTATTCTTTATCATTATTTCTGGGTGAAGAATGTCATCTTTGGAAACTTTTACTTTCTCTTTTGGAAAATGCCATTTCATAATACTTCTTGCTCCATTTCCAAATATTTCAGCTTCTTTAAATTTACCTCCTCTCTTGTTAACTATTGGTTCTGCATAATTTATTATCTCTTTATTTGTTACAAGTTTATAGTCTTTAGACATACATGATAATACATTACCTGTATCTTCTCTTATTATAAACTTATGATTAGTAGATACTTCTCTGCAACTTTTACCTCCATTAGTCATAGTTTCATAGTATGCTGGTACTTCTTTAACTGGGAACGACATTGATTTTAAATCATTCATTTTCTTCTCCTTGTTCTATTATTGGTGGGGATGAACCTAACATAAGCTTCTCATTCTTAGCTAGTACCTCCACATTTTCATTTCTATTTTGTATTATTTTCCTAAGATAAGGAAAACCTTTACCTGTATTAACATATTGGTTTTGATGATACTGTTCAATAGCCCAATCTATAACATTGTCTTCTATATTTTTTATTCCATATAAAAACATATAATATCTTTCTCTGTTTTCAGATGGTATTCCTCTAACAATAGATGAAGCTATTCTATTTAAATATCTAACAGTTTTCTTTCCTCTTTGTTTTAACAGATTATTGATTGATAAGGATATATTTTGCTTTTTATACAAATTATATCCACACGCAGGGCATTTATTCATTTATTTATTTTCTCCTATCTCCATATTTTCTTCTTCCAAATAAATGTACCATCTCAGCACCTCTTCTATTATTTTTTCTTCTTTCTCCGTTTTGTTCTTTATGCTCATCACCAGGGTCTCTGTCTGAGATTACTTCTGCACTATGATTATAGTC
>CETC01034811.1_pt1 | contig 26601 bp, 43 predicted proteins | sample 326911 | NCBI WGS metagenome assembly CETC01 (sample SAMEA2622694, study PRJEB7988) | marine metagenome | isolation source: saline water (ENVO:00002010), including | reverse complement strand
CTCCACTACTTACTGTTACGGCATCAAACTCACAATCTCCTGTAAGTATTATTTTAACTGCATTACCTGTGCCTGTATCGGTATCAACTGCAACTTCAAACTTCATATTAGCTAATTTAATTCCTGCCGCACCAGCCGCCCCATTATCCCATTTCCAATCTTGTCCAGTTACACGACAAGGTTTCAAAGAAGAACCTCCTGTGATTAATATCTCTCTTGTAGCATGTGGATTAAACCTAAGTGTATCTGCTGTATTACTTTCAATGATAGCCTGATTATCTGCATCCCCCATTGTCATAGTAATATTACCTGCTGCGTTTGCAGCGTCAACAACAAAATTATCGCTTGAACCTGTTAAATCTAATGTCCCTAAAATAGTTATACTTTCTCTTAAATCAATATCGTGTCCTGATGTTGTTTCTAAATTAAAATTAAAAAAGGTTGCATTATTTGGAGCAACAAAAGCATCAACAGCATCCTTTGCTGTAAATTTACCATTATTATGTATAAACTGATTTCCTGCTGATGTAGTATCTACATTTGTACAATTAATATCAAGATTACCAGAAAACTCTAAAACACCTCTTGGTGCTGAAAAAGAACCATTGGTTTCTATTGTAAACCTATCGTCAAGGTTAAGAGTGTGTGTATTGTCTGATACGTGAAATCCAGTTGAATTGCCGTGCATACTTGCGTTACTTGCCGTTCCTGTTCCCTCATCAGAAATTGTTGTCTGTCCTACTACATCCAGTTTATACCAATGATCAGGCGTTACTGGATAAGTATTAGAATAAAGAGAAGCTACTTGGTTATCAGTTAATACATTATCATTAAATCTTACGTCTCGTATTTTACCAGCAAACTCCCATTCACGGCTACTATCAGTTGCAACTATACCTAATAACAAATGCTTTGCATCACCTTCACTTATTCCGCTTAAATAATCTGCTAAATCAACTGATGACATAAGTCCATTATTACTTGAGTTTAATGTTCTTTTAACTCCATTAACGTATAACCTTTGAGTAGCATTACTTGAATCAACTTTTTCTACAGTCAAAGCAACGTGAGTCCACGGATTAGCACCATTAACAAAAGAAGCCGAATCTTCTACTGCATAAACTAAAGCTGAACCATCAACATTCATTCGAGCCGAGAGCTTACCCCCGCCTGAATCAAGATACAATAAAACTTGATGGTTACTATTATGATATATACCAAAAATTGCTTGATTTGTGCCTGACATTCCATCGTCAGGTTTTATCCACCCAGAAATACTAAAACCAGTTTGAATTTCAGATTTTAAAGGAGTTCCTGTATCAACATAATCGCCACTACCATCTAACTTTACGCAATTCATTGACAAACACTCTACCTTTCCTTGTGTTATTGTAAAGTTTCCATCTGTCGTTGTGCTGTTGTCCTGAACATTTACACTAAAAGCATCGTAATCCCAGTAAGCTGGTGTTGTTGGGAAATTTGTAAGTGTTCCTTGATTTACTGTTCCTGATTCATCTGGAACAAAACCATTTCCACCATCTCCAGCAGTACCGCCTGTAGCTGTCTCGTAATTTAATTTCCAATATCCTTTAAGGTTTGTTGTTCCTGCTCCTAATGTTTTATCTGTATTAATTTTACTTGCTAAAAGTTCAATGTGTGTTGAAGTAGAAGTTGCTGTTCCAGCACCGCCTGTAAGTAAATGGTCGTTGTAAATTCTAACATCTGCTATGTGTCCTTGCCAAGTATTGTTTCCTCCTTCATAAGAACCTATCTCAACAGCTCTTGAATTTTGAACATTAATTGCTGGTTCTGCTGTATGGTCGTAATATGCTTTTTGTTTTCCATTTACATAAATATACATATGGCCTTGGTCAAAAACACCAGCAACATGATTCCATTTATCTAATATATCTGCCATGGAATATTGAAGTGTATAAGTATCGGCAGATGTTCCTCCAGTTCCTGCGCAGCTAAACTTTAAAGTTGTGCCTTGCACATATATTCTATAACATCTCTCACCATTAGTGCCAGCATACTTAGTAAGTATCATTTCAGAACTACCGCTTGTTGTAGTGCTGTTATCATTTTTAATCCACGCTGCAATACATAAATCAGCCGTAATGTCATAATCTGTATCTGTGCCACAATTAATGTAGTCATTAGTGCCATCAAATTTTAGAGCTTTGTCAAGATTTACATTAACGTTTGCCGTTCCAAGATTTCCTTCTATTATTCCGCCAGTGCCTACTATATTGATTGTTGCCATTAGCTAATCGTTCCTCCTGCGTTTCTTATTCCACCAAGATTAATAGTTCCACTTGATAAATCAAAAGTTCCTCCAGTTAATGTAACTAAACCTTTAACAGTATATGCACCAGTTTCACTACCATTACCGAACTCACCTCCTGAAATAAACACATTACCGTGAACTGTTACTTCTTTATCATTTCCACCACCCGAACCAAAAGTGCCTGATGTTATAGTCAGGTCGTTAGCAATAGTTATATTTTCTTTTAACCATACATTATTTCCAGTAGAAGATGTTACATTGTATAACGAACTGCTACCAGCATATACCTGCGTGTCTGGAATATCTGCGTGAAGTAATAACGTTCCATTATTGTGTGTAAACGTTCCATCATTTACATACGTTGAACCTCCTGACGTTTCACTTTTAAGAGTAGTAGTTCCGCTTGTTGCACTGTATTCTCCTCCACTTGCTATTGTAAGACTTCCAAATTCCATCGCTTTAGGGTTGCTTGCCGAATATGCATTTAATATGCCATTTACAGTAACATCGCCTGTAACTTCTATTTTACTGCCGTAATCATTAGAATCGTCATAAAATGTTTTAAATGTTTTACTTGCATCAATTACAAAATTCCCAATTATTTTAAAAATATTAGTATTAGAATTGCCTTGATAAATATTACCGTTTGATTTATAATTTACAGTTGCAGCAGTTATTGTAAATGTTTTAGATGAACCAACATGTTGTTCTATAGCAAAATTACTACCTGCACCTCCAGATAAATCAAAATTAACTGTGCTTGAACCAAAATTAAAATGTGAGTTGCTATTAGTTACAGCAGGTCCAATACTTGCCCCTCCTGATTGTGTTGTATTAAATGTAATTGTTCCACTTGCCTTTGTTATACCTGATGCTGAATCTGTATTAACTGCACCTACTGTAGTAGTTCCAGTGCCAAAATTTACTGTTCCATCACCAATTAACGCATAACCTGCTGTATATCCAGAACCAAGAATTACTGTCGAACCATTACAAATTAATGTTCCTGCTACTGTTGTAGTTCCTGTTACTGTAAGTGCCGTATCTGAATCTGTATTAAATGTGCCTCCATTTATTGTAAGATTTCCAGCTAAACTTGTAGCCGTTTGTGGATAATTAATACCGTTAGTTACTGTAAGATTATGAACTGTGCCTGATGTTGCATTACCAAAATCTATAAGTGTTGAAGTATTTGTTGCAAGTATTATATTCACATTAGTTCCTAATGCACCATGTATGTCTACTGCATAACCTGCTTCGGTAGTTCCCGTGCCATCTGCTTCACCATCTACAGTTATTGAATAACTTGCATTACCTGTAAGTGTGCAGCCTGAATCTATTCTTATTGAATTAAATGTTTCATTAGCATTTACCGTAGGATTACGACTTACATTGCTTAATGCTAAACTTTGAAATATAACATCATCGCCACTAAAGTCTCCACTATTGTCAGAAATAACACTTGTTCCATTTGCACTTGTAACATAATTATTGAAATCATCAATATCTGTATCTGTGCCACCAGCCCAGTATATCGTTGCCATTAGACAACCTCACTTACTGAGACTATATTAGAGTATATAGGAGAAGCCATCCACTAAACTTGCTCCCCATAGACAATGACTGTAAGATCTGCGCCATTGCCTGTAGCCCTTACACATAGATGTTTCAAAGCAGTTGTAGATATTGCTTTCAATGCATTACTGCTAGTACCAACTGATATGTCATCTCCAATTTGTGTCCAATCAGAACCACCTTCTGCTCCTGGTTCGTCTTTTAACGATCCGTAAACCTTAGCTACTCCTGCTGTTGAACCATCACTATTGAATATTTGTATTGCATATCTGTTATACAATGCTGCATCAAACTTATCTAAGACTGTTGTTTCAGAGCCTCCCACAGCAGTCTCCGTATTGGAGAACGTCATTGCTGTGCGAGTTCTGTCTAGTCTTTTACTTGTCCTTACTACGGTAGATGCCATTAGTCAGCCTTCTCCTTCTTGGCCTTCTTAAGACCTTTAGGTTTAGGCTCCTTAATTGCTTTGTCTACTTTTTCTTGGATCTTGGTTTTTGGCTTAGCTTTGGACTTAGGAGGTCTGCCCCTACGCTTAGGAGTTTTGATGTGAGTCTTAACCCCTCCCCCAACTTTAGGGGAAGAGTCTTTTGCAACATCAAAGTCCCTTTGCGCTTCGAGTTCCGCAGCGAGCCTTTCACTTTCGATTTCAACGGTCGCATGGGGTCTGAAAGTAATCCAGCGCCCATTAGGTAACCTGCGCCTAGTAAACCGAGAACCATTGTAGGTGATTTTGACCATTTAATTAGTCCTCCAATCACTCTATGCCGTTAAGTCTCGGATACTTCCGCTTGTGTCTCTTCTGTATGCTACTAATTCACCAGCAGTAATGAATGCATATTCTCTGCTGAGAACTTGCCTTACTGCGAGGTTAGTGTTGTCCACATAAGTTGTTGGTGCTGCGACCCTTAGTGCCAAGCTGTCCATATCTAATAGATATATTCTGCTTGCGCCATCTTTTGGAACGTGTTGAGATAGGAATATTGGTATTCCATCGTATGCACCGACTCTTGAATCAAAGTTCAAACCAGCTTCTCCAGTTACTCCATTCATATTAGCTGCTCCTGCACCTTGTAAATCGTATCTGAATGCTGCTCCAGAAGTTGCTTGCATTAATGCTTTCAAGTTCTGATATGTGTCGTATCCAGTTAACATAACCAAGCTGTTATAGTTTGCTCCGTTTTCTAATAATGCTGCAATAGCTGTGTCAAGGTCATCTAATGCCAATGCGTTGTTAGAACCATCGTCAGTATAGTGAGTGTGGCCTGCGTCAAACCAAGATGCAGACGAAATATCTAAACTATACATATCACAGTCATCTTGACTGTTAGATGGTGACTGTGCATCAGTAACATAAGCCAAAGTTGCAGTTACACGATCCAAAGATTCCAAATTGTTTCCTGCTTGACCTGCTCCAGTTGAACCGTCACTGTTTGCTTCTACAGATTTTGTTAACATATCATCAAGGTAGAAAGCGTGTGCTTCTCCTTGCTCTTTTCTCATAAAAGCTGCTAAGTTGCCTAGACCATCATCTGATTCAGATAAGATCTCAGCTTTTGAGGACATTTGCCACGGAGTTACTACTTCTTTCAAAGTTAGGGTAACTTCAGAAATCTCTGGGTGGTCAGTTGCTGGGAAAGCTCCACCTTCAGAAACTCCATTGGTTGTTGCGTGACGTGCTGTCAATGCTCTGAAACCAGACTGTGTCCATGCTTCTTTCTTCAAAAGTTTAAAAACTTCTGACTTAGTATTTAGCTGACTGAATACTTTAGCTCCGAACATGGTGTTTAATCCACCTGCTAGGCCACTTGTATCAATGTTGTCATCAGATTTACTAATGCCGTACCTCTTGGATATTCCAAGTGTTCCGCCGTAGTAGGCGTTTACATATTCTTCGAAACTCATTCCTGCCATATTTAGTTGTCTCCTATTATTTCTTCAAGTTCATCCCAGGATTTAGATACGTTGTTCCAATCAAAGGATTCTACTTTTGGAGTGTCAGTTACTGGAGCTGGTGTTGCCTTAGTTCCAGTATATACGGATATTCCGTATTTCTTAAGTGATTTCATAACGACTTCTAAAGAAGGTTCAGCTTCGGTTTCGGTCTCAGATTTCTCTGCTTCCTCTTCCATTTCATCTTCCTTTTCTTCTTCAGGTGTCATTTCATCTAGCTTAGCTCGCATTGCTTTCATTTCCTCTGCAAGCATTTCTAATGTTAGTTCTTCAGGTTCATCTTCTTTGACTTCCTCTTCATCAACTACATCAGGTAATTCTTCAGGTTCAATGACTTCAACGCTAACTTCTTCAGATTTGACTTCAGGTTCTTCTACTACTTCAGTCTCCTCTGCTTTTTCTGTTGTGCATTCGCAATCTGCGTCTTTCTTAGCCATAACTGCTATTTTATTACTTTCATTTATAAAGTTAAGTCCTTTGTCGGCTTTAGCCATTGCAACGTCTGTTACAGTAGCTTCTACGTTAGCTGGATTGTCGCCAACCCATGATACAGACCACAATCCAAGATCATTAATTTTATTAAAACAAGAATCAGCTCCTTCTGGGCAAACCATATCCTGAGACAGTGTTTCACCCCTAATACTACTAGCTCCTTTTGTTCCAAAGTCCTTTATCTCTTTCCATACATTATCATGCATTTCTAATTGATTATGAATGCCATACTTTACTTTAATTTTACCATCGTCTATCTTGTAAGCTAATGGTAAACCAATAGGTATTTCTTCATGTTGATAAGAATAAACTCCATACTTCATATAGAAATCCATTGAATCTTCTAATACATTAGTGGGGATTAAATCATTCTGTTTATCTATAATTGGTGCGTTAATGTAGGTCTCCATAATCCTATCATTATACCATTCTTTGCGATAGACTTTCCAGCCTTTAGAATCAGTGGCCATAGTAGTAGTTTGTATTGCTACTATTTATTTGTGACGGTTATGTCGGCTTAACTCCTTTTCAAAATCATATCTGATTCTTTTAACTACTCTTTCTGCTTCCATCATTCCCCAAAACTCCTTCATAGTTCTGTCGGTATCAAAGTCAGTATAACTTAGACCTTCTTTCCTTATTTTGGTTTCGACTTCCTCTAAGACGTTTATTATTGCTTCTATTTCTTTTTTGCTTTTACTCATTTATTGATCCTCCATGTTATGTTTTCTTCATTAGTATTTACTTTAGTGTTTTGACATCTGTATCCACCCATGTATCTTTTACTTGAGTGAGTTGTTGGAACTCCATCTTTGTCTGGGCCTCTCATAGTAGGTGTCCATACTTCTTTACCTCCAAATTTACTTAAGGTTTCAATATTCATAAAATGTTTCTTCTTACAGTGCGCACATGGATAACCATTCTTTTTGAAATCCTTTCGGATGCAATCAAGGCATCTTTCATTCTTACGTGCAGGTCTAATGGTTCTGCAAGTTTTTTTGCAAGTGTCACATTTCCATGAGGGCATAGTATGTCAGTGGCAGGGTTATATAAAGATTATCGGTCTGTTTTGTAGCTAAAATATAGCTGAATAAAGTAGGGAAAGATTATATAAACACTACGCTATTAGGGATATACGACAAGTGCTTCGGCACTATTTGATGTGTGCATCCGCACCGAGGGTGAAAGTCCCTCCTGTGAGTGGTAAATCCACTCGTCGCCCGAAGGCCAATACTATGGCCAGCAAGCCTGTGCAGATTCGTAAGAAGATGTTTGGGCCGAATCAATACAATACGTATTGTCCTGTCTGTTTTCAGAAAGGAGTTCGCTCTAAAGTTGTCAAAAGGGACATTATTACTTTAGTACCTGTCAAAGGTCAAAAGCTAATGAATAAAGCACCAAGCACTGTCTTAATTTGTACCAGAGATAATGGGCATAACAAACCACACGATTGTGGATGGAGGCACGATTTATGAGTCAGCATGATTATTCTCAGCCGATCAAATATACTGATATTGATACTGGCAAGGAAGAAGGGCCATATTGTCCTAAATGTTTCTTTGATAAAGAATGTTTATCCTATGCTAAAGAAGCAGCTCTCTGTTCTTTTGCTGCAGGCAAAGGCACTTCTATTTGGTGCTGTGAAAGAGATGGTGGCCCTAACAAACCAAATGATTGTGGATGGGAGGTTCCTAAATGAAACGCTGTAAATTATGCGATGGTCAAATTCGTCAAACCAAGTACGAAGGATTCTGTTACCAATGCTGGCACGACAACGATGGTGACTATGGAGGAATGGTTGGAATTATTGAGTGAGTGGATCAAAGGTTCTGAATAAAGAACTCAGCCACCCGTTTCTTGTTCTTTTCAAAAGCTGGTCTCATGTATGGCTTAGGACCGCCATTGGGACCAGTGCCTTCTGGTGAACCATACTCAACATGAGGTGCATATTCTACATTAGTTCCAATGGCTTTTATCAGAAAGTCTCTTTTAACGTTAATAGAGGCCCGTAAACGGCCTGTATCTACAGGAACCATACGTTGGGCATCCAAAGACATTGCGTCGGCTGTATCATCCAATGCTTGATCCATCACTTCAGGATATTCTGCTGCAAGGTCTTGTAATTTTTTCTTAAAAGCGTCTCCACCTTTTATTGTAATTCCCATCAGTATCCTAGAACTTCATCAACTGAAGCGTCACCATACTTCTCTTTCCATTTTTTCTTAATTACTTTTTCACCCTGTTTATACATTGCTATTCGCCTTGCCCTATTGGCTTGCTTACGTGCAATCCTATCGCCCTGCTTCCAGGATAATTCTGCAGCACATTCTTGACAAAAACCATTACTTAGAATGTGAACTCGCATTGCTCCAGCTCTACATTTTTTACAACTACTCATTTTCTTTCTCCTTTTTTTTACCGTTTCCTTGATGGCCATACTTAGCATTACTAATGTGGATTGTGTAATTCTTTTGATCTTGATTCATGGAACCCTCATCAATACAGTTCTCTGATTTGGATGCAACAAAGAATTGCCTCTTAAAGTAAACCCATAGCTTGCACCTACTTGCTGCTGTAATTCTATTAATTCATTCATTAACAATCCTTTAGCAGGAATCTTACTATCTAATTCTTTATGAGCATCGCAAGTCCTAGCTCCTGATGCAACAACTAATGTATATCTGAAAGGTTTTTTACGAACCTTCTCTTGTTTTTGATAAGATGCTAACCTACCTTCATTGGTTACATTAATTATTTCAGTTCTTGCAATTCTGGTTAATTTGTAAGTTTCTGTGTTAATTACTTTCTGCATCGCCGCTACAGTATTAGGAATGCTACGGCCTTCTACTATTGCATTATTAATTTCAGTATTTAATTTTGCGCTAAGTACAGTAGACAACTCATTGTAGTTATTTGTCTGCACTTGACCTGATTGTAATGCCCTAATTGCATCCTCATCAGCCTGATCAAAATCTATTGCTAATGTCTCTGCTTTATATACTAAATCGTTCGTTTCTCCTTTTTCAAGGCCATTTACCCCCCCTTTTTTCTTATCAGCAGCATTTATCTGACGCACTCTAGCTCTTGACCAAGAATATCCTGCATCTCCGCCCCAAAGTAAATGCGCAATGTATCCTGCACTTGGATTATGTTCATTACCCCAATTCTCTCCTTGTCTATCTACTTGATGTCTATCAAAAAAAGCTTTCATTCTTTTACAAGTTCTTGGTGATAAGTTCTTACGGTTCTTAATATCTCTAGCTCTTGCAACCCCTACTTCAGTTCCGCCTCTGTTAAACTCTTTACGATATTCTAAACCTTTAGCTGCTTCTTTAGCCATTGCTGCTGTTGGTTTAAAATTAATATGAGAATATTTATCTTGTTTCTCTAATACTTTAACTTTATCTTCTAATGCAGCAGATTTAAAACCATGAATATAAGCATCTCGCATTTCTTCATTTACTAAATTCTTAAGATCTTGAGATAATGAAATCATTAACATTGGTAGCATTTCATTTAACTCTGAAAATGACTGAGCAGAACGAAGTCTATTTACTTCTCTTTTGATAGTAACTGCTAGATTTCTATCTAAGGCTGATACAAGTCTGCTTGTTCGCTTGGCTCCTCTTCCACCAGCGACGTTGGCAAACTTTCTAAGTTTGTTTGTGGTAATACTAACTCTCCTTCTTCATCTAAATCTACTGTAATTCCTACAGCCTGGAATGATGCAATCACATTAGCTTTAGTTTGTAAGTTAGCAAGATGTTGTTGCTCATTGCGTTCATCAATGTCATTAAACACAACTTCCCAATCTGTTACTTTTAATAAATCTGCTAATGGTTTGAAAAAGCCGTTTACTAAGATTTGCTGTGTTTCCGTAATTGTTCTGTCCATCATTGACAACTGTTCGCCTTCAGCATTTAATCCACCAACACCAGACACATCACCAACTGCTAATGGCATAACACCATAAGATGCGTTTATATCTTGGTTTATTTTATCCATATACGGGATCATACCAGATTCATTTTGACTTGGCATAATAGATACAAATTTAGCCCCCGACTGTCCTTCTCCTGATGATATAATTGGAACAAAGTTAGGATTTCTCCTGGTTTCTTCTGCAATGTATTCACCTAATCTATTAAGTGCTTGTTCATCTAAATTAGGAATATCTAAGAATCCTTTGGGTGGCCTTTCTAATCGAAATAGTTTATTTTGGTATGCTTCAATGGCTAAAGCCGTTTCGATTTTTTTAGAAAGACCTATAATTGGTGATTCACCGTAAAGGCGAGCTGTTGAACTATATTTGTTAAAATGTATGATCTCATCTCTTGCAAAAGGAATGTCTCCTTCAGGGTCTTCAAATGTATAAGCAATCAATTCTAAACCAGTGCCACATTCTGCACAAGCTGAGCCATTCATTGTTTTTCTGCAAGTAGGACAAAACTTATTTTCGGTTTGGAATTTACCATATCTGTCCGTGTTAAATCTCATGTACTTAGAATCTTCAACCCATAATTGAGATACTTGCTTTCCTAATATTCTACCTGATTCATCTTTAACATAATCATATACTACAGAAACCCAAGCGTCATCAAATACTTCTAATTGCCTAATAAGTGCTTTACAAAATTCTTCTCCAGTAATATCTGTTTCTCCATTTGATGGGTCTACCAAAAGACGTTCAAATATCCTTTGTTGGTCTTCACTTGGAGCTTCTACAGTTTGTTCTAATCGGTATCCTTTAGCAACAGTTTGCGAAGCTATCCTGGTTACTACTGTTTGTAAATGAGAATAATTAATTGATAAATCTTCTAAATGATGTAAGTTATATGGTGGATCGATGCGCATTGGCCCAGTGCTTCCCATTGCAGGAGCCATATCATAAACAGGAGTTCGAGCTTCTTTCTCAAGACCGTTCATATTTCCATCTAAATATGCCTGAACACGGCTCTGCTTTGGCTTGCTCCTAAATCTGTCAAAGAATCCCATACTACCAGTCTGGGTCAGACCTCTTTGCTCTAATAAGCCTTTCTCTATTATCGGCTTGATATATGTAGTTTTTAATCGCAGGCTCTAGGAATTTAGCGACAGTGACTCCATGCGTTTTAGCTAATACTTTAACATCTTCTCGAACTCGGTTGTCAATGCCTTTTAATTCTAGTCGAGCCATTAAGATGACAGGCCTCGAATGATTTTTTTTGGAACATGAGCTAAACCCAAAATCGTCAAGCAATTGGTGTACGAGTCTGTCATCGGTATTGGCTATGCCAACCGCCCTTTATATATTTATTTAATCAGCTAAACCGTAATCGCTGTAGTCATCCATTAGATCCAGCCTTTGTTGTTGAATCTTCTTAGATGGCCTAAATTCTTTATATTTATTTTGAACTTTTCTTCTAGCCCTCTGTATCGTTTCAGTATTTGGGGCATAATGTAGAAGGTCATACAAATCAGATAAGAAGGCTTCATTCTCACATTGTTTTCCACTGTTGCTTGTTGCTAAATAGTATTCTCTCAAAACAAGGTATTCCAAGTAAGTAGTGCTATCTCTACAAACTATGTTGTCTTTGAGATGCTTTCTTACTACATCTTCAGTCTTGTCTAAATGTTTAAATGCATCATAAGCCATTTTTTATATCCTCTTTAATTTGCTTAACCCATGTCTTTGTTGATGTCACAAGATTATCTTGATGGTCAATCTCTTCTAATTCAGCTTTTATTAATTTTAATTTTCGCATATAGTTTACTCCGTCTTTATGACCGTTACTAGTCAAACAACTCCCTCATTGCCCATCGCTTAAAATCTTTATTGCTTGTCAAGTATTCTCTCATCAAAGCTACATCTGTTTCTATTTGTTTTACTTTATCAAAGTAAAGATCATGTAACCTGGATAAGTCAGCTCTAAGAAGATGGATTCTTTCTTTGAGCCATTTCTTTTCCTCTTCATGTGCATCTTGTAGTTCTTGCATTTCTGCAACAAGCTTAGCTATGGTTGATGCCATTTAATTCCACCCCCAATCATTTCCATAAAGTTCACCTTCGTCTTGTTCTAAGCAACGTTCTAAGTATCTCTCTTCAGCTCTGTTGTAAGAACAATCCATGCATTTACATTTCTTTTCGTTTCCTGTGCAATCCATTATTTTACCTCCAAATCAAAGTTTTCTTGCATTGCTTTGAGCTCTCTTATTACCCAGTAATGCTCACCAAACTCGGTGTCCCATTGTTCTATCTTTTGTATCCTTTCCTTAACGTATAAGGCAAGTTCCTTTTTTGTTGTCATTTTTGTGTTTCCTACCCTTTGTGGGTATTGTAGACATTCAGTAGGGTTATATAAGCTTTACTATACAACATTACCCACGATTTCCTACCATCTCTCCCATCAAAGGCGTATATATCATGTCCATCTTACATCTATAACAATCTACCATCGGCCTTCCTTCTTTCTTCTCACTAAAAATAAAATGATCTTCATCTATCAATCTATGCTCTTCTTCCCAACGTTCTCCACATACAAAACAATCAAATCTCCACCTCATAATCTCTCCAGGCACTTCTTACAATTTACAAAATATTTATTCTTCTTAGACATTACACGATATTCTGAATTTGTGCAAGGATAACCGCACAATGTCATGTTAGGTTGTTTTGATGCGAAGTGTTTACGCTTCATTAATCTATTATAATGACTGACCCCTTAAAGCAGTTATTGATGTCTACCGACCCATGTTTTAGTTTAGTATAACAATGTTTACAGTGTATCTTATCTTCTGCTACCTTATCCCATTTGCTTAATGGATCAAGACACTCAGGACACGTTCTCCATTCGTCTTTGGTAAATGCTATATTTGGTTTAGTCACCTTCTCACCCCCACTTCTCTACAAGAGCAAAAAATTTGTCTTGTGCTTTCATGTTAGATTTAGCTCTTGCTTTTTCTAATATTTCTATGTGGTTTGCTAATGCAATCCATATTCCTTCAGATACGTTTCCTTTTCCGTATTCTTCTCTCATCCAACTAAGGATGTATTGTTTCTCTTTGTTTACGCCAGCGTCTAACAAATGCTGTTTTCCTTTTGGGTCGTAGTTTTTATTTCGGGCCAATTTTCTCACCTTTGGTTTTGTGGCCTTTTGGGGAAAGGTAAGGCCAAACCCTTCTTGCCATTTGTAACACCTCGCAAGAAAAGGTTTGCAACGGGAAACAAAACCCGTTGTTACTGTAATGGTGCCAGGCAAACATTTGCTCTTAAGATGTAGTTTAGCTTGAACTTATTCTTTTTACTTAATGCCTCACACAAAGACTTGTCGAGCTTTGAGGATCTCACGTCTTTGCTACCACTAAGGAACAAATGTTTGCGTATGACTGTAATCGCCCCAGATACCTACTCCAGTTTGTATCTTTTGAAACTACTTTTGACCTAACCAGTGGAAACTACGCCTTCTGGAAGTGTAGCAGCTAACTCGCTTATGTTATGTTAGTCATCGTCACGTCTGTTCTTGCGAACCTTCGGGAACTAAGCCATTATTTCGTTTCGGGGGCGTTTCTGGTAAGAAGCCAGCCGTCTTAGGTGTCGCCACCTGTTAGCTGGTTGTTTCCAACCAAGTTGCCTAAGCAACAATACTATAGTTTGTTAGGGTTATATAAGCGTTGGGTTAATGATTTAAGCACGAATCCTAGAAAATTATGCAATTTCTAGGCATTATAGAAATTCCGAAGGCATATAGAAACTAGAAGTTATCCCAGCTTGTTATTCGTATCCCACGTTTATCTATTTCTTGCAACGCCAACTCACACATCCACAAAGATATTACTGCATCTGATGTATGTCCATCTAACCTGCCGTTCTTTCCCCACATTAACCTAGACAAGCCTTCTACCAATTTCCTTGATCCCACTGGCCCTGCCTTATTCACTTCTTTGTTCCAGGGTATAATATATTTGCCTTGTTCTAATGCTAACGCTATTCTAGGAATACCAATCTGTGCGTGATGTTTTTCTGAACCTGTCCTATGCCCTTTAACAGGTAATGATGCTAAGTCCTTAGCTGCGTGTGCTACTAATCTTTGGAACCCATTAGTTTCTACCATAACCATTGTTGGATTATATTTGTTAGCTAAATCTACCAAATTCTTTACCTGAGCAGTTAGCCAACCTGCCCCTTCTGCTTTTACCTTACCACACCACTGATAAATCAGGTGACGCATTTTTGTATCTCTATCATACGACAATACACTATATGCAGTTTCATCATTTGCAGTATCTAATCCAACTGCCAAATCAACACCTATAACAATATCTGTTTTTTCTAAGGGATTACCAAAACCTATTGACTCATCTAAACAAGGCTCTATTGTATTCCACGGAATAACTGCGGTTTCTGGATCAAGTGGATTCAACAAATATTCTGACTCAAAAGCTCTACTACCCATAGCATGTCGTTCTGCTTCTAATCTATCTTCATTCCAATATTCAGGCCATCTAGGTGTTCCATCTTCTTTTACAGCAGGATGCCAAACGTGCGACCAATCAGGACTCTGCCTTACCCAATCCGTAGCATCACCTATTCTTTTTTGTGTTCCTATCAATAATATCTTGCCTTCAGGCAACCGCATTGGCATCACAACTCTTTTGATATAATGAATAACTCTATCATCCGTCATTCTAGGAAACTCCTCTAATATATCATCTAAAATAATTAAATGAACGTGTGGCCCTTCCAAAGATTTAGATGTAGAAGCTGCTCTCAATCTACTACCATTGTTAAAGAACTTCTCACTCTTTTTCCATGATCCGCCATCTTCTTTACCTTTTATAAAACTAGACAACCGCCAAGAACGTTTACATAATTCTTCAAACTGTTCTAACTTATCTATTGCCTGGTCTAATGTTGCAGATACATACAATGCTCTAAAGTTAGGATATTTATGCATCATATACGCACAGTAAGTCAAAGTAAATGTAGTCTTAAGATGGCCTCTTGCACACATTATTCCTACGTAATGTTTGTTATCATTAATTGTGTTATACCATTCTTTATGCATCTTTCCTAATGGAACAAAGTCACTAGGCTCTTGCCTCATAAAATCTGTAAGAACATCGCTAGCAAAATCCATAAAATCAAGATCTTGCTCCGCTAAACCTTTAGCTAAAAAGTGTTGTGTAAATAATTCTAATCCTTCGATATTAGACACTCGTCAATATACTCCTGGTTCTTTGATACTGTAATATACTTAGCATCTCTAGCAACCATATAATCAGATAACTTTTGTATGTCATCTGTTTGAAATATTACCTCTCCTGTTTCACTATCGCAGATCCTAAACATTTAACCCCACTGACTAGCCATTGCATTAGCAATCCCTTGATATGTTATACTTCGTAATTTGCCTCTATTCTTGCTAGGTGGCATTTTGTGTATTCTATTTTCACGACCCTCTACTATTTTAGTAGGTTGCAGTTTAGATAAATTTTTTAACCAAAAACAAGTTGCTTTGGTTTCACCATGACCAAACATCCACGGTTGTATTATTTGGTCTGGTTTGCGTATTTTTGTGCTAATTACTGATATTGGGTTTTCTAATGCTATTTTATCTATTGGTGCGTCTAATAATAATCTTACAAAATCTAATGCTTCTTTCTGCTCTTTTTGTTTATCCTTAAACCACCTAGCACCAGATACTGCTAAATGTGTGCAGGGAGGATGTGCTATCATTAAATCCCAGCCATTATTAAGAATATCTCTTACATCGCCTTGATGATGTAAACCTGGTTTATCTGTTGGCAAAATATCACAACTTGTAGCATCGTGTCCTTTGTTTCTAAATGCATCTCTTACTATACCGCTAAACTCACAAGCAACTAAAACTTTCATTCCATCTCCTGAACCATTTCTACCCAATATCTAATTATAAGATTAATTTTCTTCTGCGGGATCTTAGCTTTTTTCATTGCTTCAGGCAACTTCTCTGCAACCTCTTCCACTAAAGTATCCTGTAAATCTTTAGCACCTTCTAACCTCTGTAGCTCTCTAATTACTGAAACCATTTCATAAGGGCGTATTTCAGATGAACTAGTTTCTAACTGAGTAATAAATTTAGAACGTATAGCTTGTAGGGTCTTAATGTTCTTTATATTAGAACGGGTTGCGTTTCGATCCGTTTCGGAACGTATAGCCTTTCTTTGTTTTTCTAAAACCTCTTGCCAATTTTCTTTATCGGCCCATCTTTTAATTGAAGTAAATGATAGTTTGTTTTGATGTTGTTCTCTTAATTTAGCTGCAATGGTTTTGTAGCCCATTCCTTGTAAATATAATGCCCTGGCTTCTTCTTTTATTGTATCGTTATAGCGAGGCATTATTCACCTGCACACCACATACAAAATCCCATTTTATCTAAGTAACCATAACTTTGACTTAATGGTTTAAATGTTTTATTACATTTTTTACATTTTAAATCTACTAATCCATAATGCCATTTACCATAACCTTCTTGGGCCATTAGTCTTGTTGCCCATTCCACTCTTTAACATAGGTCTTGATAACTTGCCTAGCTAACTCTGATACGGGTCTACCTTGTTGTTGAGCTATTTTACTAAACTCATCCCAACTGTTTTTTGTTCCTTTCGGGAACGTGAGCAAATACTGATATGGTCTATTCTTGTATGCCATGTTTACCTACTCCCATATAGGGTTATATAACTCTCCTTTCTTTTAACCAAAACTGCCAATCATCTTCTGGATATTTTAATGCTATCCAAGCCATTTGAGTTTGTACGGGATTAAAGCCATCTAGTATATCTGTTCTTTGTTTTAATATATCAATAGATGGTAACAACCCTGCATAGTCTGTTCCTTCTTCTACAAATCTAGGAAAACTACGTTTAATAGAACCTATCTTTTTTTCTTTGAAAGCTAACATCCAAGACTTATCATTAGCTGCTTGAACTTCAATAGCTTTTTCTGACATCTTAATCTCAGATAACCTTTCTTCTAACACTGCTAAGTTATGTTCTTCATTTTCTAATTCAGCTTGCATTTTCTTATATTCAAATCGTTTAGACGAAATCGTTGATCTTAACTCTTCAGTTTGTAGCGTTAAGGATAATACATCATTCTGTTCATCCATCATTCTAAGGATAGCAATCTCTATCATTTCAGACATAGATTTACCTCTACACCATGCTTTGAATCGTTGCCAAAACGAAGGTGAAACAGATATGCCTCTAACTATTCTTACCTCATCTTTATTCTTTCTACCTCTACCCATTTTTAATACCTCTGGAGCATAATCATAAAGTAACCTGTTAAATACTTTTTTCTTATATATAATATATAATTTCTTATTTATATTATATAAGATATAATTATAACTCCTCCCTTAGTTTTTTTACTATTTTTTGCCATTTCTTTACTAATTCGTCAGGATCAAGTTCTGTCATTGTTCTCTCTCGGAACACTTGTTGCAAAGCCACCAAGCGTAGCTACCATTCTTATATTCTTTATCCAGGCAAACTAAACCATGTCCATGATGTTTTTTACATTCGTAACAAAATTGACGAATGCCTAAGTTATCACACATATTACATTTATATGGTTTATAATCTTCCATCTTCATCCCTCCCTATTTGCCAGTAAACGCCTAACCAGAATCCTCCAATAAACATTATTAGAAAAAATACAGACAGTATAAGTGCTGTAGTAAATTCACTCATTTCTACACTCCCAACAAAAGCTACCATGCTCTTCTATGTCTTTAGTAGAAAGAACTGCACCACATCCTTTGCAACGCCAATAATCACTCCCCATCTTTGCCCTCCATAATATCTTCAATCATACGTTTACAAAGAACATCAACCATTCCAAGTCCTACAGCAAAAGCTTCGTATTCTTTGTCTTTAAATTCCATAACATTCTTATTTGCAAACATCTTAACGTGTTCTCGCATTTCATTTAGAACAACAATCCAGATATCTCTCGGATCACTCATACACTACCTCTTGATAATGCTGCAGCTTCCTTAGCATCTGCCACAGCCTCTAATACTTTGACCTTAAGGTCTTTTCTTAGCTGTCTAAAGCTTGCCTGTTGTAATTGTATATCTGACTGTTCCGAAGGGTCTAATGAGACTGTCTCGCTAACATCAACACGGATCGATTCGTATTGCTTAGCTCCTGCAACAGTAATGCCCATTTTTATTGTATAACTATCAGTTAGCATTTAATTCCTCCTTAGATTTTTTATTCCAGGTTTTATCTACAATAGTTCCACAAGCTAAACAACTTAAGATACAACAATCGTAAGAACCTGCATCTATTGTTTCAGCTCCTATTGTTCCTCCGCATTTAATACAGTTCATAACAAACCTCCATAAAGTTCTTCAATACAATCATCACATCCAAGCTCTCCAGTAATATAATCAATAAGCTCATCTTCAGAGTATTCATCTTTACAATAAAAGCAGTTCATTTTTCCTCCTCTTCAGGACACTCACATAATATCCATTTCATAGGGCCAAAGCCCATGTCGTGATATTCTACTTTAGTACAGTTACACTTCATCGATCTTATATCTCCTTTTTAGATATTCTCTTGCAGTTTCACCATCTCTTTGAAAAGTTCCAAAACTTAGGTTTTCTCTACCACCACATTCTTCTAATATTTTATCATACCAACTTCTAACTATTGGCAATATCTCAAAAGAACTAACTGAGCCTAATCCTTTTTGATCCCAAATAAGACTTAACATTTTATCTTTTCTAGGATATGCTTTTCCTTTTTGACTGGCTTTTAAGTTTGCCAGGTGTTGTTGTGCTGTTTTCATTTTTTGTTTCCTACCCTTTTAGGGCAAACTTAAGATAACAAGGGGTTATATATACTTTACCCCTCTAACTCAAATAGCATAAAGCTTATATATCCCTACCCTATCTTAGAATTACCACACAAAAGATGTGGCAAAGGAAACAAACAAAAATGACAAACAACCAAAAATGCGAATGTGACGAGGATTAAATGACTAAAGAAATAACAGAGTGTGTATGCAACAACACAGGATATAACATGATCCGTTATGTAAATTACCGTGAATATCGTTACTGCAAAGATTGTGGTGAAGGTAGTTTTACTAGGAGATACCCTAAAAAATGAGTAAAGAAAAGAAAGACCTCTTTGATGAGATGGCTGAACACTATGGAAAGCATGGGCTTCCTGTAAAAAACGATATGGAGCTAAACAATGGTGGGAACTAAGAACAATAGAAAAAGTAACACTTGATCGGGGAGGTGAGTGATGAACTGCTTTTATTGTAAACAAGAATTTGACGAAGATGAGCTTTTTGAATTTGTTTCACATGAATTTGGTTGTGAAGAATGCATAGAATGTCACGTAAAAGGTTATTATGGACTTTGAACTAAACGATTTTAGAAAGGCATTGCCTAATGTTAAAGATGTTCAAACGTTTATTATGGATCCGCCATATAACATCAAATTTGATTACCAATCTAAATACAAAGACAACTTAGACCCTGAAGAGTATAAACAAACAATAAAAGAAGTATTAGATATTGCATATGATGTATCTAAGGATTCGGCATCTTTCTTTATGATAAACTATCCTGAAGTAACTGCTGAACTCTATTCTACAATAAAAGATACTCAATGGAACACACATCAATGGATAACTTGGGTCTACAATAGTAACTTTGGATTCTCAAGTAAACGATTTACTAAAGCAAGTAGAGCTGTGCTTTGGTTAGTCAAAGAAGAACCAAAAATAAAGATAGACGCAGTAGTTCAACCATATAAGAATCTTGATGATAAAAGAATACAAAAGCAATTAGCTAAAGGCAAACGTGGATGCAATCTCTATAATTGGTGGGATATTAACATCTGTAAGTTTAACGCTAAAGAAAAGCTAAACTATGTAAATCAGATACCGTTTGAATTACTTAGTAGATTAATATTAACAACTACTGATAATGGAGATTTAGTAGTAGATCCTATGTGTGGCTCAGGCAGTACATTAATTGCAGCAAATAATTTGGAACGTGAAGCCTGGGGATGCGACATCAATGAAAACCTAAAACCAATATGGGATGACATATTAGCACAAACGAGGTTGATGTAATGCACGTTACAAAAAGTAAACCACGCAAATGGGATGATGACGACATCAAAGCTCTTAAAGAATTAAAAGCAAAAGGATTATCTAACAAAGATATAGCCAAAAAACTTGATAGAACAGAAGTGTCAATCCAGATAAAACTTAAAAGATTAAACAAAAGTAACACTACATATAATGATAAACATCGTAAAGACAAATACAAAACTAACACAGAGTATTTACTTAATATTCAACCTACAAACGTTTTAGATTTATATGCTGGAGAAGAATCGTTTTACAAAAATTACAAAGAACGATTGCTACAAGATATAATTTTAACTACTAATGATAAAAACAAAGAATTTACTAATTGTGATTTTAATCTACCTTCTTTAAAACTGTTATGTAAAATGTATTATGATGGAAAAAAGTTTGACTTAATTGACTTAGACCCCTTTGGATCCGCATACGAATGTTTTGATTTATCTTTGAAACTGGTTAAGAAAGGTTTGATTATTACATTTGGAGAGTTAGGCCATAAGCGTTGGAAGCGTTTAGATTATGTTAAAAGATTTTACAACATTAACACATTAGATGAATTTAATCTTAGAAATCTAATGAAACAAGTTGATTTGATTGCAGCTCAGAACAAAAAAACATTGAGACCTATGTATGTAAAAGAATGGAGAAACATCGCAAGAGTGTATTATAAGGTTGAAGAGCTTAAGTTAAATCCCTGGGAAGAGGTAGATAAACAACAGACAAAACTATTCTAAAGTTGTAGTTGTCTTACAAAGTCTTTCAGTGTTAGCGTAGGTTCTCCTACTGTTAACTTAGTTACAATCGTATTACCTAACTCTGTCTCATAAGCTACAACTGGTAAAACAATATCTTTCTCTAACATTGGAACATCTAATGCTATCAAATCACCTAACCCTAACCATTCTGAATTATGCATTGTTATTGTATAACTATATGTTGGAGTAGAAAATGCTTGAAGAACATCATACGCAGCATCTTCTAATTTATCTCTATTTGTAGTATCTACTGTTATTAATGTAGAATTAGGGCCGTAACGCTTTATGCTAGATTCATCACTTACAGTTTCAAATAACGTTGAATCGCTTTTACTTTGTGCAGTTACAGAATTATACAATCTAGTTGTGTCGATCTGCGCTACAATACCTTCACCAGTTATGTTAGCGTTATCTTCTTTTATTGTAAGAACTGGTTGCGCATCAATCCTTTTGTAATCTGTTAAATACAAATCAAACAAATTACCTGAACGTATTGCGTAATTGTATCTTAAGAAATCTGTTTTTTTATGAAAACTATCATCATAAGATTTGATCATATATTCCATGCATTTGTCAATAAAGTCTTTACGCTTTTGTAAACCTCCTAAGTTCATTTCTTTAGTAGCTATAATTCCAGAGCCACCTAATGCATTTGTAACATTTATATCTCTATAATCTGCTGCATCTACAATTAAATAATATAAATCTTCTCCAATTAAATCCGAGTTTTTATAGAAAACATATTCTGATGTTGCTAAACTAGTAATCCTATCTAATGCTACAATAGTGTGTGTTTGATTACCTGGTTTGATTACTTTAACAATTCCTTTAAATTCTAAATTGTGTATTGCATTTCCTCTACCTGCGGTAATAACTAACTCAGCTCCAAGCCTAGCTTTTAACAATGATTCTTTATCTGATATTTGAAGAGTAACTGAACGAGGTTCATTAACTGCTGATTTGTATAATATCTTACTAATAGTTAAAAATTGATTACCATCAATCGTAGCCTCAATATCAAGCGCATCTGCCGATATTGTGCTTTCAATAAGAGGCATTAACTAACTTCCTCTCCAAGAACAATAAACGTTATCGAAGCATTGTAAACATTAGGGTCAGCAGTATCTTTAGTTATATTTCCAGATTCTACTCTCATGCGTAATGAACGATAAGATGTTGTAGGAGAGTCAAGCTTTTTACTATCTAAGAAAGCATAATCGTAACGGTTTCCTTCAACTAAACTAAACAAAGCTCTGTAGCCTGTTTGATCCAAAGCTTTAGCTTGTAACGTCACTTTAGGAATGCCCAATTTAGTTCTACTAACTCCAACAGGATACCTGCGGATACCAAGAGGCATTTGCGCAGAAATTCCTCCACTACGTGAAAGCGTTACTTTTTCTATTGCAATATTCTTAGCATCAGCTAACGTATCAAGATCAAGCGTATTTGGTGACACAGCTCTTACTTCTTGCGTAGATTCAGACCAATATCCAAACAAACCTACGCCCTTACCACCTGCTGCTGGAGTTGTACTATAATTATTACTAGTGTTACTTGTAAACAATCGTTGCTCACTATCAAATACACCACAGTAAAATGTAACGGTATCATCATTGCCATCAGAATTGTAAATGGCTGCGGTAATGCTTGGTTTTTTGTAGGCATCATAAAGCACTACATCCACTCCCGTTTCGTCCGTATCTGCTGTAGTTGAAGTAGACACATACGTTCGTTCTTCTACTGACAAATTTGCAGGGTCAGTTTCTATATTAATAACTGGATAATAATTGCCTGACGCTGTAAAAGATGCAATCTTGTAATATTTAGGTGATTCAAAAGTTCCATTGTCGCCAGTCAATGCTGCTGCTTTTACAATGTCACCAACATAGAAACCATTGTCCATCCAACATAGTTGATCTGAAGATGAGTGCAATACATTAGTACTTGCTATACTAATTCCATTTGATGACAAGAAATCTACATAAGTACCTGCACCGCCTCTAACAAAACCAAGACCGCCCCATTTGTATCTTGCACCAAGATTATAACGATGTATATCTGCCCCAGTATCGTGAGCTATATCTGCTGTGTTGTTATAACCTCTACGAAGGCGAATTGTAAGACCGCTTTCGTGATGCACGAGCATATCTTCATTGTTAACTCTAATAACGTCTCCTTTAGCCACGTTACTAGCATTTCTATCTAATAGAATTTCACCTACGTCTAAAGCTTCATCTGTGTTATCAAGAGAGTCTGTTAAAGTTGCAGCCACATTACTGCCATAACGTAAGTTTGTGTTTATTGGACTATTAACTGAACCTGTTGTGTCACTTTCGTGCGTTACTAAAATAAACCTTGATGCATCATATTGTTGACCATTTTCACTTCCATCTTTAGTAATACATACTACACATTCAATTTCTTTAAAATGAATTTCATTGCCACCTGAATCTACAGCAGCGTTACCAATATTAGGTCTAGCATCTATATCAAAAGAACCTGGTGATGCTGTAGCTGAAGTATATGCATAATGGTCAAAATTAGTTGTATCATTATCTCCTACACTTACTCCGTTACTTCTAAAACTAGCCAAACCAAATATCTTGAAAACAGTATCGCCCATATCAACCGCAGACAACGCACCAATTTTAACACGTTTAGTACTATCATCAAATACACTGTTATCGTTTTCTAAAGCATTAGATGTAACTATTGTATTAGCTGCGACTGCCGTATATCCCCAACCATATCCTTCTAACGTTGTTCCTGAACCACTTGATAAAGACTGTTGAGCTGACAAAGTAACTGCTGTTGTTCGATCCCCATACTTAGCTTGAGTAACTCTTGTAGAGGATGTAGATAAAACCGAAGTAGGTTGACCCAACTTAGGATGCGGCATCTCGCCAGTAATGTTTGCTTTGTCAGACCTAAATCCATTTTCATCTTCTACTTGCACCTTAACAGTCTTTTCTCCACCAGAATGATAACGATGAGATATTACTGTGTTAGAGCCATTGTTTAAAACGGGAGCAAGATCTTGCATTTCGTAAACACTATAATCTTCATCAGTATCGCTACTACCAGAATCCCAGTTAACTCTAATCTTAGTAAACTTATTTCCTGTTGGCGTTGATACTGCTGCATTAGTAACTTTGAGATATACCTTTTGTCCAAGCGTTATATTTTCTGCATCCGCTGGAACTGCTGAAGATAATGCTGAATCAGTATAAAGAACCGCAGTTGAAACTTGTGGCCTAAATAATAAAATTTCTTCTCCCGCTGTTGCTGCTGTCGTTGTATAATCTGTATTTTCTGTAAATACTCTTACGTAAAAATTAGCACCATGATTCCAGGTTGTTGACAATTCGTTTGTATTAATTGTTTTAATTCCTAAAGAATTTTGTTCATAACGTTTAGTTCCTGATGCAGCTTGACTTCCTGAACTAGCTGTAACATAATAATATTCATTTATTGAATCATCGTTTGGTAAACCTACAGTTAAGTTTGCACTAACTCCATCTGCTGCTGGTGTAGTAGTAAGCGTAGCTGCATCTGGTGGCGAGTTATAACAAATAAGATTAATTGCTGTGCTTTCTACAGAAAAAGCTATATTATCTTCATCTTCATTATACAAAGCTAAAGTTACTTTACTTCCAAATGTCCAACCGTATTTTTTTACAGCCGACGCAGAAATGTTTAAACTTTTAGGCCCAGTACTACTTGCACCTGTTACAGAAATATAATCGCCTTCAACGGGAGACTTTACCGCAGTAACCCCAAGATGAGCTTCTGCATTTGGTAGAACAGCAGAGTCTACAGCGTGAAAATGATCTGGAGTCCAAGTTTTATTAGCGCTAGCTTGCCCCTCTTGAGTAAAAGAATAATAACTAGCTTGGCCAAAATTAATATTTTCGTAAGCTGATTTTACTTTATATATTAAAAAATTATCTCCTCCTGTAGAAACATTTACATGAAATGTCATATTGTTAATATAATGTTTAGAAGTTAATGCATTACCAGCTCTAATCAATTCTTCTCTTGAAGGTATTGTAAATTGAAAAAAACAAGCTTTTGTTCTTTCATTACCAGATAAAGGAATTGACCTTACATTAAAAATGCCATCAACTGCCACAGTAGAAAAACTGCGACATTGTGTTTCATTACCACTATCTATTTCAACAAGCTCTAAATCACCTCTACTAATAGGAACTGTAACAGACATTATCTACCTCCTAATACATTCATCAACCCACTAATAGGGCCGAAGGTTAAAGCATCACCTAACTCTGCCGCCGCCGACGTAACGCCTTTAATCGAATCCATTACCTTATCTACCTTTTGTCCTAACATTTCAAATATTTTTCCTAGCGCATCTACAGCCTTAGTAACTAATCCAAACTTTCGTTCAAGAGCAACTAACGCCACTACAAGCAAGATTACGCCTATTATAATTGCACCAATTGGATTTGCAGCTATAGCTAGATTTAATTTTGTCCAAGCTGCTGCCGTTCCAGTTACAACGCTAGATTCTAAGATCTTAGCTTTTACACTAGCCAAAGAAACAACTGTGCTTAATTTCTGTAAAGCTATTGCAACTTCTAATGGCCCTGCTACTAATTCAAAAGCAAATCTTACTTTATTTGCAGACTTAGCTTGTTCTTCATTTATAAGATTTAACTCTTGAGCTGCTGCAACCGTTTTAGCATAACCACCAGATATCTGATTTAAACTACTAACTAACGCTTCTTGTTTAGCTAAAGATTCCATCATTGCTAAACTTGCTGCTGCTTGACTATCTTCAAACTCTTTAGTTTTTTGATTTGCCCTATCTAAACCTTCTTCTAAACCAGTAGGGTCTGCTTCTAATATTATTCCCAATTCATCTACTTGGACCATTATACACCCAACTCCGCACTTATTTGGCTCTGCATTTGATTTAATTCTTCTAACCTTTCTTGGTTAATTTTCTGAGCAATACTAGCTTTTTCAGATGTCAATGAGTTTACATAAGATATTAGTGTATCTCTATCATAATCATCTAAAGCATCTACTAACAATCTAACGTCTTCATAATTCATCTTAGGCTCTTCAATCATAAGTTCTAGCATTCCAATGTAAATAGGCATTGATTGATTTTGTGCATTATTAAGAACCTTAATTTCTTCTGCTTTTAATGTTAAACCTTTTGCAGATTTTTCATACAACTTACGTAACAATGGCAAATCTTTAGCCATGTTCTCCTTTGTTTTCCAAAATCTCTCATTTATTGATCTCCACTCTTCTTCAGATAATCTACGTAAAACAATCATAGGTTTCTGTTCTACTTCTTTAAGACCAAACCACACCTTCTTCTTAGGCATAAACTTAGCTACTGATGGTAAGAATACTTCTTTTCTCTG